>Ga0207421_10006931_pt1 | contig 12217 bp, 15 predicted proteins | sample SodLakKL_010_SED_4_FD_187542 | JGI IMG/M metagenome (GOLD analysis project Ga0207421, IMG submission 187542) | Alkaline sediment microbial communities from Lake Tanatar, Kulunda Steppe, Russia - 8KL_010_SED (SPAdes) (version 2) | ecosystem: Environmental > Aquatic > Non-marine Saline and... | reverse complement strand
GTAGTTATAACATCTATAAATCTCAACATGTCAAGTGAAAACGATGGCTAAAAAATCCAGGCGTGCAGGCAGACGTGTAAAAGATAAATGGAAAAGCAAGAGCTGGTACAGGATAGTTGCTCCCGAGATATTCGAAGGTAGCGTTATAGGTGAGACCGTCGCTACCGATCCAGAGTCTCTTTTGGGCAGAGTTACAGAGATCAGTCTCCAGGATTTGGCCGGAGATTTTTCTAGAACACATATCAAGGCTAAATTCAAGATAAACGGGATCAGAGGCGGAGAATGTAAGACCAGGTTCATAGGACACGAGATGACCACGGATTACATCAGAAGATTGACTAGGAGGAGACGATCCAAGATAGAAGCAGTTTTCACCGTTCGAACGAAAGAGGGTTTCAAGATAAAGGTCAAGCCTCTCTCGATCACCAATAAAAGGATCAACTCGTCTATCAAACGATCGGTCAGGAAAAAACAGCGTGAAGTCGTGAAAGAGATGGCTAACGATTCACGTTTGGGCGAGTTCGCTGAGAAGATCCTTTTCGGAGAGCTTGCGAAGAAGATCGCCAACGAATGTAAAACGGTTTACCCGTTGAAGCAGGTAGAGATATGGAAATCCGAAGTCGTGTCTGTTCCGGAGCAGGAGGAGCTGGATGTAAAGATAATCACCGAAGAAGAGATGGAAGAGGAAGAAGAAGAAGAGGAGGAAGCTGAGGAGATCGAGGAAGAAGCTGAGGAAGAAGAACCGGAGATGCCCAGCAAACCAGAAGTCGTGGAGCAGTTCCAGGATATCGAGGGTGTCGGACCCACTATAGCAGAAAAACTTTACGAAGGCGGCTTCCATACTTTCCAGCAACTGAAAGATGCCTCACGCGACGAACTGACCGATGTCAATGGTATAGGGGAAGCGGTCTCTGAAACGATCTACGAGGCCCTGCACGGTTAGGTAGAAAATACTTTCTTGTCGGGGTAGCTCAGCCTGGTGGAGCGCTAGACTCATAGGGAAAACTCCGTTCCACATAGGTGTTCCTGGGACATCTAGAGGTCGCGGGTTCAAACCCCGTCCCCGACATACTATTTTGTTTGAATTAAGAATGGAGAAAGGGTATAGTGTATACTCACAATATCATAATATTTCTATGCTCAAAAGAGCTTTGACAAGATTTCCTATGATATCATAAATTTTCTTAAGAAGCAGGAAAACGACTTTTGCTGTGGTCAGAAACGGCCTATATAAGAAAAGTCTAAATATAACGCTAGTTAATATACTTCGGTGATAATATCAATGAAGAAATGAATAAAGAAACGACTGAAGAAGAGCCTTCACAGGAATCCTGGTCGCAGGAACAACAACCATATCAAGAACAGCAGCAGCCTCAAGGACAAGAACCACAGCAACCTGCTCAGGGATACCAACAGCCTCAACAACCGCAGCATCCGCAGCATCCACCTAGAGATTTTTTCAAAGACCTAGCTAAAGATAAAACGATCGCTATGGTTGCCCTGTTTGGACTCGTGATCATAATGGTAGGTGCTATACTCCTGAGTGCGACGACTTCGATTGACGATCCTAGACACGTGATCACCGTTGGAAATATTCTAAGAGATATAGGAGTGTTCCTTCTATCGGGTATAATGCTGATAGGAGCATTCTATCGCGACGACTGGAACAAGTGGATGAGGATAGGTATGGCCGGTTTCGCACTGGTATTGATAGTCGTGGGATACTTTTCTATCGGTCTAGAGTTCGGAGCTACAACAGGTATGGGCTGGTAATCCCTCCGTGATGAAGAACAAAAAACCTTTCTTTTTTTTACCGATGCTTTTTATTTTTGAAAATAGCACTAAGTAGGCTTTCCGATAATCTACAAAGATCAAAAATACTCTTTCATCTCTTTAGCCAATTCTTCCGGCTTTTTATTGCAATATGGTTCATCCAACAGCTTCGGCATCGCGAAATCATCAGCTCTATAAAACTTGTCTAGGTTCGTCCTGGTTATCATGTCGATCACCGTCGCAAATTTCGACTTTTCTGCAAAGGCGGGGATGAAGATGGAAAAGTTGAATGAATTGCGACCCATCTCGCTGTAAGCCTGTAATACGTTAGTGATACCATGGGAAAGGTCCGATATGTCTTCATCGCTAAAATCGAGGAAGTTTTTTAGATTGATCCCTTTAACATGATCGAATCCCCTTGGAGCGAAGGCCGAGATCCACTCAGTTTTCTCGACCTTGCCGATGTATCTTTTTCCGTTCCTTTCCTCTTCCAAGAGATCATACCAGTAGGATCTTTCTCCATCTTCAAAGAACTCCTCGGCTTTAGAGAGCATCCTTCTCTGGTAATCCATCCTATTCTCAGAGACCAACAGCTGCATGTGGGGATGGACAACGCTACTGCCGGCGGGCTTCAGATAATTCATTATCAAAGCGGGGAACTTGTTTTCTTCTATATCTTCGATCTCACTCAAATAATCTTTAGCAAGTTTGAATCCATCGGCGAAGTGCCTCTTTTCGAACTCTTCCAATGAGAGGTAATGTCCCTCACTCAATCGGATGACCATCGAATATTCAGAATATGGGGTCACATTGGCTAAGAGTGCCGCTTCTCCTCTCCATACCATCTCTTTAGAGAGGACTTTCGTATCTCTAGCACCGACTTTCTCCAGGTTCTCGGGGCAGAAAGGACAGAAACCCTTCTTTTCCACGTCACTCATGTCGCCTTCGACGTTCTGATCCAAGGGCTTATCGAGGATCCTAGATGTTTTCCCTGTAAGAGGATCAGTCCTGATCTCTATCTCTCTTTCTTTTACCTCCTCATCCGAAGGGTCGTAAAATCTCGCCGATTCAGTTCCTTTGCGGAATTCTATCATCGTTCAAACAAAAAATATCGATGATTTAAAGATTTTTCCTGAAAAGTCACTCTCTATCCATCAATATGTCCATGAAATCCACGAGATGTCTGGCCAATGAAGGATCGTTGGTATAACCACAGGTTTCAAATCCAGGAGAGGTAAGGAGTGCTCTCTTATCATCGCTGATGAGTTCTGTAGCTATCAGCCTGTCCTTCCTCTTTACGTCGGCGTTCTCATACACCCTCTCCCGTGGAGTAGTAATCACTGTGATGTCTACATCTCTTTTTTCAGCCGATTCCAACTCCTTTCTGAAACTATCCAATATGATAGAGAAGTTGGGAGAAGAAAGTATTATCTTCTCATCGGTCCTGTTTATCATCTCACCTATCTTATCCAGGACTTTTTCCTTTCCATTGATGGTATAGACAAGTTGAGGTTCGCCTTTTTCGGTAAGAACTTCAGAGAGCGTATTCAATCTACCGAAAATATCGTCGAGTTCTCGAGAAAGTCGGCTTTTGATCTCGAGCGGGTCAGCGGGCTTGAAAACCCTGGGTCTTCCCTCACTCACCACCACGTATCCCATCTCATGCAGGGAATCGAGAGACTTGTAAACCGAGGTTCGAGGTAAATTGGCAGAAGAAGCTATTGTTTCGGCATCCGCTACACCGTGAGCTACCAATGCGGTGTATGTTCTTGCCTCATATCTCGTGAGGCCAAATCTCTGTAATCCATCGCTTATCAATTCATATTCTTCTTCCAATTCATCCATCTCGAAATTATTTTCTTCCATTATTAGCGATATGCGCTACAAAATATTTAATAGTTCCCATGTCAACTATCTGATTGATACTATGGTGATCCGAGAATCCTCTCTTGAGAGAGGTCTTCCCAAAAAAACTGCATCGATATGTCCTGAGTGTAAAAAGATAATCTCAGCTGACATCGTAGAGGAGGACGGGAAGGTCGTTATGAGGAAAGAGTGTGAAGAACACGGCCATTTCGAAAGCGTTTACTGGTCGGACGTTGATATGTACAAAAAGGCCGAAAAGTGGGCTGTAGACGGGGTCGGAGTGGACAACCCATCTTTTGAAGGCAACACTAGTTGCCCTGACAGCTGTGGTCTATGCGACATACACAAGAGTCACACATGTCTCGCGAATATAGATCTGACCAATAGGTGCAATCTAAACTGTCCTATCTGTTTTGCAAATGCCAATCAGCAGGGCTATGTGTATCAGCCCTCATTCGAACAGATAGTCAGCATGCTCAAGACATTGAGGGATGAGAAGCCTGTCCCCACCACCGCGGTACAGTTCTCGGGTGGAGAACCTACTGTACATCCAGATTTCTTCAAGATCATCAAGAAAGCTTCGGATATGGGCTTTTCACAGATACAGGTGGCTACAAACGGGATAAAATTTGCTAAAGACGAAGATTACGCAAAAAAATGTGTTGAGGCGGGACTGCACACGGTTTACCTACAGTTCGACGGTCTGAAAAAAGAAAACTACGTCCAGGCTAGAGGTAAAGACCTTTTAGATGTCAAGAAAAAAGTGATAGAGAACTGCAGGAAAACGGAACCAAGGCCTTTGGCTACTGTTCTCGTACCTACCATCGTTAATACGATAAACGACGATCAGGTCGGAGAGATACTGGAGTTTGCCATCAAGAACAGAGACGTTGTCCGTGGAATAAATTATCAACCCGTGGCTTTCACCGGTCGTATCTCAAAAGAGGAGAGGGAAAAACAGCGCTACACTTTGCCGGACCTGGCGATAGACTTGCAGGAACAGACCGGTCATCTCTCAAAGGAAGATTTTTATCCCGTTCCTTTTGTCACGCCGATAACTAAATTGGTTTCGGTGATAAAGGACGAGCCTCATATAGCATTTACCTCTCATCCTCACTGTGGACTCGCTTCTTACCTCGTGATAGGCGACGACGGAGAGGTTAGACCGATAACCGATTTCTTGGATGTCGAGGGATTGATGGCCGAGATGAATGAAAAAGCGGAAGAATGGGACTCCTTCATGAAGAAGACAGCTATCAAAGTGGGGAGTAAATTGAAGAGTGAAGAGGGTAAACGAAAATCCATGGTGAAAAACTTCAAAAAGCACTTTGGAGATTATCTCAAAGACGAAGAACTCCCAGGCGGCTTTACGATACCACAGATAATGGAAGATGTCATATCGAAGGGCGATAAAAAAGCGGTCGGAAAGTTCGCGTGGCGCACCATGTTCGTAGGTGGTATGCACTTCCAGGATGATTACAACTACGATCTTGAGAGGCTTAAAAGATGCGTGATACATTATGCCACTCCAGACGGCAGGATAATTCCTTTCTGCGCTTACAATGGAGGGCCCACATATAGAGAAGAAGTCGAGAAGAAATTTTCTGTGCCGCTTGAAGAGTGGAGGAATGAGAGATGAGCTTAGAAATAAATCATGACAGGTGCATGCACTGCGGTGCCTGTGTAGGAAGTTGTCCCGAAAACAGTCTATTCCTCAGGGAGTTCATCTTGGAGGTAGACGAGAGTTGCGTTGAATGTGGGACATGCGTGAAAGCCTGTCCGATAGAGGCTTTAAGACTGAGAGGTGATTGAAGTGGATCCAGAGGAAGGAGGCATATTGAATTATGATGTACTGGTGGTCGGCGGAGGACCCATCGGTAGTACCGCGGCGCGATTCGCAGCAAAGAATTTCAGCGGTAAAGTCCTGGTAATAGAAAAGAGGCAGGAGATCGGCTCTCCAGTCCGTTGTGCCGAAGGTATCTCGTTGTCTTGGCTCGACGAGCTAGAGATAGAGAAAAGTGCACATTTCATCAATAAGAAGGTGCTCGGAGCAAAATTATACTCTCCCAGCCGTCATAACATGACACTGGGTAAAGAGGTCGCTGGAGACGAAGTCGGAGCTGTTGTAGAAAGAGACATCTTCGATAAAGAGATGGCCGTTCTAGCGGGCAGAGAAGGAGTCGACTACATGCTGAAGACCTCCGCCGTTGACGTGATAGAAGATGAAGGTTTCGTCAAGGGAGTAAAAGCCAGAAGGATGGGTGATGATTTTGAGATCCACGCAGATCTAGTGATAGGTGCCGACGGTTTCGAATCGCAGATAGGTAGGTGGGCCGGTCTTTACGGATCTTTACCTAACAAAGACATAATGTGCTGTTTTCAGTACAGGATGACCAACATAGATTTTGATCCTGACTACACCCACTTTTATCTGGGAAGTGAGGCACCTGGTGGATATGTCTGGTTATTTCCAAAAGATGAGGTTTCCGCTAACGTCGGTTTGGGGATCCAACTCTCCCAATTGGATGGTAGCAAGTCCCCAAAAAGATATCTTGATGAGTTCATCGAGAAAAATGATTGGTTGAATCAGGGAGAAGTAGTGGATATGGTCGCAGGTGGAGTTTGTGTCAGTGCGCCTCCTGAAAAGGTGACGAAAGATGGAATGATGCTTGTTGGGGATGCCTCTCGAATCGTAGATCCGATCACGGGAGGAGGGATCGCCAACGGCATGAAGCAGGCCAAGATAGCCGGAGAGGTGGCTGCCGAAGCCGTTGAGACGAACGATACCTCTGAAGATTTTCTCCAGAGATACGAAAAACGTTGGAGGAAGAGACTCGAAGACAAGCTCTGGAGGAACTACCTGGCCAAAGAGAAGGCCGTAGAATTAGATGACGACGAGTTCGATATGATAATCGATGCACTTTCGGATGAGAAGATAGAGGAGATGAGCACGGAAGCGATCTTGAACGCTGTCGGCGAGAAATATCCTGAGCTAGTGGAATCCTTTGAAGATATGTTATAGGAACGTAATAGGAGTTAGATACAAATCTTCTCTTGTCCGTTGGTTATCCTGGTTATGATACGATGAACGTGGGTATAGTTAAGATAAAAGAGGTGCTCGATCAGGAACTCGGTGTTCAAGGGATCGAGATACTCGAGGACTTTTTAGGAGATAAAAAACGGGAACTGGGTGAAGATAAGGTTGAGGAACTAGAAGATCACATTTTTGAAAAGGTTGTAGGAGAAAAAGGAATCGAAAGGGCTGAAGAAGTGGTCGATAGGATAAAAAAGATCAGGTTGTCCTATCAGCTAAAAAAACTGAGTGAAGGAAACAAAAGCAGGATTCATCACAGGAAGAAATACGAATTATTGAAGGAGCTTGGTAACGTCAGTTTCAATCTGAATCAATTGGAGGAAACGGAAAATTATTTTAACGAGATGCTCAAGGTTAGCGAAGAGCTAAGTAAAAAAGAGATGATCATCGATTCTTTAAAATCCAATGCAGAACTTTATCTCGTCTTGAATGATCTGGACAGGGTCGAAGAAAATGCTAGAAGGATGATAGAACTGGCTGGAGAATCAGGAAACAAGGTCATGGAAGGTGAGGGGATAAAATTAGCGGGGATAGTGTCCTGGCGTAAGGGCGATCATAGAGAAGGGATGAATTATCTAACTGATTCTCTAAAAATATTTGAAGAGAGAGACCTTGACGAAAAGATCGCTAGTGTATACAGAGAATTAGGAGACCTGCACGTTAGTATGGAAGATCACGATAAAGGTGTAGAATATTACAAGAGAGCGGCTGAGTTCTTCGGCAGGGCCGTGATGCTCTATGAGAGAGCTAACATGTTATTGGAGATTGGTATCATAAAATCTGAGATGGGGGAAAATGAAGCGGTCGAGTATCTAGAATTGGCGGAAGAAGAATCTTTGGAGAACTCTTTTTTCGACTTCGCTGCTTGGAGTTCTTTGAATCTTGGAGAAATATACCTAGAAGAAGGTACGTTCAAAAAAGCCGAAGATAAGTCTAGAAGTGCTTTAGAACTGTTCCAAAAAGTTGAAGATAAACACGGTGAAGGAGGAGCTAAACTAACTTTAGGTAGATCTGTCGCGGGTAAAAACGAACTTTCAGAAGCGGAAAAAATTTTGGAAGAAGCTTTGAGTACTTTCAGAAAATTAGAACTACAGGAGTCTGAAGCTGAAACGCGTTATAGATTGGCTGAAATTCAAAAAGAGAAAGGCAAAAGTGAGCTGGCCGAGAAAAATCTCGAGGAAGCGTTGAAGATCTACGACAGGTTAGATATGACAGAGATGAAGGCGGAAATAGAGGAAAAATTGGACGATTTGACCAAATACTTGAAATAGTAAAAGGAAAATCCTATCACGGTATATATGGTTAAGCCATCAGGTTTCCTTAACGAACATCTGAACGAGAAAGTAGAATTGCTCCTTAAAGACGGGAGTACTATAGAGGGTAAGTTGATAGGATATGACGATCACATGAATTTAGTCCTTGAAGATTCCGAAGAGAAGAAGGAAGATAAGCATAGGAGGATAGGGACCATAGTCCTTCGGGGTAATAACGTGGTTACAATAAATCCTGAATGAAAAAGGTAAAAAAAAAGTTCCTTTATTCGTCCTCTTGGAATTCCTCGACCTCCTCTTCAGAGGGTTGTTCTTCGTGTTCTTCTAGATATTTGGCTTTTATCTCTTTAGCTATATACACGTCTTTTCCGGCTTCCATTATCTCGTTTCCGTCTTCTATGGCGCTCTCCGCATCCACTTTTAAGATCACCGGCTCCTTGGTTCTCACCGCGCCAGCTTCCACCGCGGAATCGTAAGTGCCGCTGAGATGAACGTATGTCCTGTCAGAAGGGTTCAATCCGCTTTCCAGCAGAAGTTCGCTCTCCTTTTTTGTAGTGGGCGCATACAGCGTATCCGGTATATCCTCCGTGGGAAGGTCCAGGTCGACTTCGATAGAATGTCCATAAGTAGCTCTTATCTGACCTTCTTTGTACTCATATCTGTTTTTTTCGTCAGTGGCGGCCAGTGCTTTCACATGATACTTCCGCACCCAGTGGAAACTCTTCTGCCTGTTGCGCAGCACTTTGACAAAGTGCTCCAGACTGATCCATCCCTGTTCGTCCATCTCCAATCCGTACTTGTCGGGAAAATGACGTAGCACTCCAGCGGTCGTTTTGCCGAGGTTTTCGCTTTCCTCATCGCTCATTATGAATTTTCCTCTTTCCCCACATTCTGGACACTCTTCATCCCGATAATAACCGTGTTCCTCGCACTCCCTTATCATACTATCAACCTGTTCTAACGAGGATACGATAATAAATGTTTTGCTGTCTTCACTTTTTCGTTCACAACAAATTTTATTATGAGTACGGTCCCTTAGAAGGATGATCACAGATGGCAAAAAAAACTTCACGTTTGGAAGGTTTTCACAAGAAGGAGTTGGAAGAAAGAGTTAAATTGGTCAAGGAGAACTCAAGTGCTGGTGAGAGCCTAGATAATATTGTGGGTGAAGGCCTCTCCAAACAGAAAGCTGACCAGATGATAGAGAACGTTATTGGGACTTATGAACTGCCCGTGGGAATTGCGACCAATTTTAGGATCAATGAAGAGGATTATCTGATTCCCATGGTTATCGAGGAGTCTTCGGTAGTGGCTGCAGCTTCTTACGGGGCCAAATTGGCTCGCGAGACTGGAGGTTTTTATGCTAAAACGACTGAGCCGGTGATGATAAGCCAGATCCAAGTGACAGGACTCTCCGATGCTTATTCTGCTAAGCTGAAAGTATTGGAGAAGAAAGACGAGCTGGTAGAGATCGCTGAGGAACAGGACCCTGTCTTGGTGAAACACGGCGGCGGTGTAGAAGACGTAACGTGTAGGGTATTGAATAGCAGATTCGGAGATTACCTAGTGGTGCATCTACTCGTTAACTGTCAAGATGCGATGGGAGCCAACGCGGTAAATACCATGGCTGAAGCGGTGGCGCCTCGGGTGGAAGAGCTGACAGGCGGTAACGTTTATCTAAGGATATTATCCAACCTAGCGGATCAAAGATTGGCAAGAGCAAGAGCTGTCTGGGATAAGGAAGAGATAGGCAGAGATACTGTGGAAGGCGTTATTCAGGCTTACGAGTTTGCTAGGGTCGATCCTTACAGGTGTGCGACCCACAACAAGGGAGTGATGAATGGCGTTACTGCGGTAGTGATGGCTACAGGTAACGATACCAGAGCTGTTGAAGCGGGAGCTCATTCTTACGCAGCTTCAGGCGGAGGTTACTCTCCTCTTACCGTGTGGGAAAGAACTGAAGATGGGGACTTAGCTGGCAGTATAGAGATCCCAGTGCCTGTAGGAGTGGTCGGTGGAGCCACGTCTTCGCATCCCGGAGCTCAAGCTAACCTTGAGATACTTGGTGTTGAAAGTGCTGAAGAGCTGGGAGAAGTGATGGCTTCTGTTGGACTCGCTCAGAACTTTGCGGCCTTGAGGGCTTTAGCTTCGGAAGGAATACAGAAAGGACACATGAAACTGCACGCGAAGAACGTTGCGGTGCAGGCCGGTGCAGAAGGTGATGAAATTGAAAAAGTGGCTGAAAGGATGATAGAAGAGGGGAAAGTTAGAGCGGATATGGCGGAAAAGATGCTAGAAGAGCTTAGAAGCTAGATGTCTAGGTCTCGCCGGTCTTATCCATATATTTATCTCTTTTTTCCTCGGCCCTGGTTATCTTTTCCTTGAGCTTATCGATCTTCTTCTGGTGATCTTCTATCTTTTCCTCGTACTTCTGTATCTTGTTCTCCATCTTTGCAACTTTTCTTTCGTATTTTGCTTCCTTATCGAGCTTCTTGGCCTCTTGCTTCTCTTCTTTTGCCTTCTTTTCTAATTCCTCTGCAGAACTGTTTTTATCTGCCATGTTATCCATCAATTTTTATTTTATAGATCAGAGAGTGCTTCCCTTAGGGCCTGCTTTACGTGCCTTCTTCTCGTACTTTTGTTTCTTCTTCTTGGCCTTCTTTATCTTGTCCCTGTATTTGTCTATCTTTTTCTCGTACTTTGCTATCTTCTTTTCCTGCTTAGCAGCCTTCTTTTGATATTTAGCCTGCTTTTTTAGCTGATCGGCCCTATCTGCCTTCTTGCCCGCTGCCTTTTTCCTATCTTTACCTCTTTTACCTTTCGCCATCTTGATGCACCATTCTAATAATATAGGAAGGATATAAAGTATTTATTGGTGGATTCGAAAGATTGTGTGGGGAAAAATTGGTAAAATAATGGGAAAGGGTTTTTGGCCGTGTCATGAACTTTGAAGAGATGGGTGCGATGATTTTCTAGAACTTAGCGGATTCTACTCCATCGTAACCGTCTATTCTCAGTTCTGCTCTTTTCAAAGTTTCGTCCTCGTCGGTATAGTGATCCAATTCGAGTCCTCTGATAGTGAAAGTCGATCCGCCTCTAACTTTACCATTCACCAATCCTCTCCAATTGCCTTCCTCTCTTGCCTCTTCGATGAGATGCTCCCGCATATTGCCGTTCTCATCTTCATACAGCACTCGGATATCGATGTCTTCCACATCTGCCGAGCTTGGTGATGACATCGAGTTGATCTTGAATTCTAAGTCCAACACGTATACGCCATCCGATTCATACCAGTCGTATTTTTCTATACTTGCCCTCGCGGTGAGGGATCTTACACTCTCTCCGCCGACCTCGCCGACCATCATGTACAGCGTAGCGGCTAGGACCACGGTTATAGCCACCATCAAGATAGTGGCGATAACTGGCGACACAGCCTCTTCTCTTCTATTCAGAGTATTAATTCTATTTCTATTCATGATTAAGCCTCCCACAGGTTATACCTGCAACACCTATAATGGTCGTTATTTTATATATACTTTTCTAAAGAAATATCTGAAGGGTGGGATAAATCTGTAGTGGAAAAATAAGAAAAGGAGATATGGGAAAGGGGTTTTAGCTGTTTATTGAGTCGCCTTTTCTAGAAGTTAGCGGATTCTGCTCCGTCGTAACCGCTTATCCGTAGTTCTACGCGGTCTACATTGTCCTCTGTCATCTCTCCGTTTTCGATATTTATCACGTGTCCGCTGAGATACATCGTGGTCCCAGATGCCACGTCTCCGCCGTCGAGCCCAGACCAAGAGAGCTCTTCTTCCTCCCAATGTTCATGCAAAAAGTATTCTTGCACACTTTCGTCCTCGGGTTGGTATATTATCCGTATGTCTAAGTCGTCGATCTCTGCACTGCTCGGTGTAGACATCGAGGAGAAATAGAGTTCTAGGTCTAATTCTCCATCCTCTATATCGTAGTCCTCCACTCTATAACTCACCGTTACCGATGCGAATCTATCTCCGCCGATATCGCCGACCATCATGTACAGCGTAGCGGCCAGAACGACCGTGATGGCCACCATCAGGATGGTAGCGATGACTGGCGAAACAGCCTCTTCTCTTCTATTCAATCTCTTCATAGGTTAAGTCCTCCTGCAGGGATCAACCTGCATAAAATAATAAATGCTCGGATTATATATATTTTTGTTAAGTTTGAAAAAAAACCC
>Ga0207421_10006930_pt1 | contig 12217 bp, 8 predicted proteins | sample SodLakKL_010_SED_4_FD_187542 | JGI IMG/M metagenome (GOLD analysis project Ga0207421, IMG submission 187542) | Alkaline sediment microbial communities from Lake Tanatar, Kulunda Steppe, Russia - 8KL_010_SED (SPAdes) (version 2) | ecosystem: Environmental > Aquatic > Non-marine Saline and... | reverse complement strand
CAGGCATCCGAGCAGATGAATGGACACCCCAGCATACCCGGCGACGCTGAAAACCGCCTGAAAGCCGCCCGAAACCAAGGCTCAGGGCGAAAAGCGGTAACCCAGCCCGCGCAGGGTCTCGATGGGCTGCCGAGTGGCACAGCGGGACAGCTTGCGCCGCAGCAGGCGCAGGGTGGCATCCAGGGCGTTGTCGGTGACCGCCTGGTCGCGACCCCAGAGCCGCTCATAGATCAGCTCCCTCGGCACGCTGTGACCGGCACGGCGCATCAACAGCTCGAGCAGCTGGAACTCGCGCTGGGTCAGCTCGACCACGCGGCCCCGGTGCTCAACCCGGCGCTCGTCGCATTCCAGCACCCAGTCGCCAACCTGCAGCCGGCGACCATCCAGAGGCCGCCGGGCGCGACGTCCAAGGGCCTCGAGTCGCGCCATCAGCTCCTCTGGCTCGAATGGCTTGAGCAGGTAATCATCCGCCCCGGCGGCGAAGCCCTCCAGGCGGTCCTCCAGGGCGTCACGGGCAGTCAGCATAAGGATGCCGCCCTCGAAACCGCTGGCCCGGGCCCGCTCGCACAGCGCCACCCCGTCCTCATGGGGCAGCATCCAGTCCAGTACCAGCAGGTCGTAGTCGCCCTGTTCCATCAGCGCCGCCGCCATACGTCCGTCGTGGGCCACATCTACGGTATGGCCCGCCTGACGCAGCATATGGTCCAGCAGGCGGGTCAGGCGTTCATCATCATCGACCAGCAGCAGATACATCGGCGTCTCCCTGTCCCGACCCTCTCACCGGGTGGCGAGAAGCCAACAGAGCTACCAGCCCCACCGACTGCCGGCAAGCTGCGCTCGTAGACCAGTATTCAATAAGGGCGCCAAACTCTTTCAGTACATAGTGTTGGCTTCGAACATTAAGCGAACATTAAGAGCATGCTAACGATATCTTGACGCATATCAAGAGGGCCTACCTTGGTCGCATGTAAGCTGTACGGCATCACCCTTTTCTTGTCGCCGCAGGGCAATCCCCCGCGACACCCAGCCACCGGAGGCGCCATGGATCATATTCGCCGCTCCCTTCTCGGCCAGCTGGCCCGCCTCAGCGCGGGTGCCGCCCTGATGCCGCTTTCAAGCGTTGCCAGCGCCGGCATCAACAGCCAGCCGCCGCGCCGAGAAGGCGACCCCACCAAGCGCTACGGCATGCTCATCGACCTGCGCCAGTGTATCGGCTGCCAGGCCTGCACCGTGTCGTGCCATATCGAGAACGACGCCCCCCTGGGCAAGTTCCGCACCACCGTTTCCCAGTACGAGGTGGAGCACCAGGAGACCGGCGAGCTGGCCACCTTCATGCTGCCCCGCCTGTGCAACCACTGCGAGAACCCGCCCTGCATCCCGGTCTGCCCGGTACAGGCGACCTACCAGCAGCAGGACGGCATCGTGGTGGTGGACAGCGACCGCTGCGTGGGCTGCGCCTACTGCGTCAACGCCTGCCCCTACGATGCGCGCTTCATCAACGACAAGACCCAGACCGCCGACAAGTGCACCTTCTGCGCCCATCGCCTGGAAGCCGGCCTGCTGCCGGCCTGCGTGGAGAGCTGCGTGGGCGGCGCGCGGATCATCGGCGACATGCGCGACCCGGAAAGCCAGATCAGCCGCATGATCGCCGAGCACCGCGACGAACTCATGGTGCTGCAGCCCGAAAAGAACACCCTGCCCCAGGTCTTCTATCTCGGCATGGACGAGCGCTTCACCACGCGTCCGCTCGCCGAGCCGGTGGCCCTGGAAGTCCTCGATCCCCAAGGCAAGGAGATGGGTTATGAATTCCATGGCCATTGAGCTGCTCGCCCCGCGCTATGCCATCGCCTGGTACCCCTGGGCGGTGCAGTACTTCTTCCTGATCGCGCTCTCCTACGCCACCCTGTGGCTGGCCGCCCCGGCGCTGGTGTTCGGCAAGGAGAAGTGGCTGCCCACCGCCCGGCTGGCCCTGCTGGCCTGCCTGACCACGACCCTGGTGGCCCCGGTGGCGCTGCTCGCCGACCTTCACCAGCCGCTGCGCTTCTGGCACTTCTACGCCTTCTCCACCTCGAGCTCCTGGATGTCCATCGGCAGCCTGGTCCTGCCGCTCTACGTGGTGGGCGTGCTCGTGCTCAGCTGGCTGGCCTGGCGCCCCGCGCTGCAGGCCAACCGCCAGGCACCCGGCCTCGCGGGCCTGGTCGCCCGCCTGCTGTCGCTGGGTAGCTCTCCCACCCCCCGCGCCCTGCTGGTGCTGGTGGGCCTGGGCACCCTGCTCCTCTCCACCGGGATCATGCTCTACACCGGGGCGGAGCTTGCCGTCGTCAAGGCGCGCCCGCTCTGGAACACCGTCTGGCTGCCGCCGATGCTGGTCGCCACCGGCTTCATCACCGCCGCCGGCCTGCTCCTGGTGCTCAACCGCGTCAGCGGCATGCGGGACACGGCCACCAACGGCCAGATGCTCAAGGTATTACTGGGCGCCTGCGTGGTGGCAGGCCTCGTCGCCGGGAGCTGGTTCCTCGACGGCATCAACGCCAACGTGGGCTCGGTGGCCGCCGCGCTCGATTCGGTTCGCGAGAGCCCCTCCTGGCGCAGCACCGCCCTGTGGGGCGGCCTGACCGGGGTGGCCCTGTTCGGCGCCGTGCTCTATCTGCTGACTCGCCCCGCCGCCCGCCGCCCGGCGCTCTTCGCCTGGGCCTGGGTGCTGGGCCTGGTGGCCATTCACATGGGCTGGATGTTCCGCTGGGTGGTGCTGATGGACGTGCAGCACGTGGCACGCAACAGTGCCGGCTTCCACCACTACGGCATTCCCGCCGGTTCCTCAGGCCTGCTCGGCATCGTCGGCACCTTCGGCCTGTGGCTCGCCGCGGTCCTGCTGATCGACCTGCTGATCCCATGGCGCCAGGCGCGCCAGGGCGGCAGTGCCGTCGATATCTCACCCGCACAACCCGACGCCCGGAGCGCTGCGGCAACCACTGAAGGAGCCCCCAGCCATGGCTAAGCCCCCCGTCGATACCTCACGCCGCCGCTTCATGAAGGGCGCCGTCGCCGCCGGCGGTGCCGCCACCTTCGTCGCCGGCTACTCCGACCCCCTGGCCAAGATGGCCAAGGGCGTCACCGGCAGCGCCGGGGAGAAGCCGAAGGACCGCATCCACGGCAACTCCCTGGACCCGGAGTACCGGGTCGACCTGGAGACCGGTGAGCTGACCCTCAATCCGGACCAGCGTACCGCCTTCACCATCTGCTACGGCTGCACCACCCAGTGCGGCGTGCGGGTTCGCGTCGACAACGCGAGCGACCGGGTGCTGCGCGTCTCCGGCAACCCCTATCACCCGCTCTCCGCGGACGACCACCTGCCCATGCGCACCCCGGTGTCCGAGGCGCTGCGCCACGTCAGCGCTTACGGCGGCCAGGGCCAGGTCAACCGCTCCACCGCCTGCGCCCGCGGCAACGCCATGATGAGCCAGCTCGAGAGCCCCTTCCGGGTCGACCACTGCCTCAAGCGGGTGGGGGAACGTGGCGCCCGCGAGTGGCAGAAGATCTCCTTCGAGCAGCTGATCGAGGAGATCTGCGAGGGCGGAGACCTGTTTGGCGAGGGTCACGTGGACGGCCTGCGCGCCATCCACGACCACGACACCCTGATCGATCCGGAGAACCCGGAATTCGGACCCAGGGCCAACCAGCTGATGGTGATGGAAGCCACCGACTACGGCCGCTCCGATCTGCTCAAGCGCTTCACCCTGAACGCCTTCGCCACCCGCAACTATGGCCACCACGGCTCCTACTGCGGCCTGGCCTTCCGCATGGGCTCCGGCGCGGTGATGAACGACCTGGGCGCCAACGCCCACGTCAAGCCGGACATCCAGAACGCCCGCTTCATCATGTACATCGGCACCGCGCCGAGCCAGGCGGGCAACCCTTTCAAGCGCCAGGGACGGCTGATTGCCCAGGCCCGCGCCGCCGGCACCCTGGAGTACGTGGTGGTGGACCCGGCCCTCAACGCCTCAACCTCCCACGCCGCCGAGAATAACCGCTGGGTGCCGATTCGCCCGGGCACCGACAGCGCCTTCGCCATGGGGGTGATCCGCTGGCTGCTCGACAACGAGGGCTACGCCCAGGCATTCCTGGAACTGCCGGGCAAGGCCGCCGCTGACGCCGCCAATGAAGCCACCCACTCCAACGCCACCCACCTGGTGATCGACACCGAGAACCACCCGCGTCGCGGCCACTTCCTGCGCGCCAGCGATCTGGGTTTGGCGGAAGCCGACAGCGACGCCGACGCCCCCATGGTCGTGGTCGACGGCGAGCTGGTGCACGGCGAGGAGGCGATGGCCGCCGAGCTGTTCGTCGACCGCGAGGTAGCGCTCGGCGGTACGTCGGAAGGGCCTGGCGCCACCGTGCGTGTGAAGAGCAGCATGACCCTGCTGCGCGAGGCGGCCCACGAGCATGAGATGGCCGCCTACGCCGAGCACTGCGGCATCCCCGAGGCGACCATCGTCGAGCTGGCCAGCCGCTACGCCAGCCATGGCCGTCGCGCCGTGGTCAACTGCCACGGCGGCATGATGTCCGGCAACGGCTTCTACGCCGCCTTCGGCGTGCAGATGCTCAACCTGCTGGCCGGCAACTACAACATGAAGGGCGGCAGCGCCGTGGGCGGCGGGACCTTCAACGGCACCGGTGACGGCCCGCGCTACGACCTGGCCAACTTCCCCGGGAAACGGGGCCCCCAGGGGGTCTTCCTCTCCCGCTCGCGCTTCCCCTACGAGCGCTCCTCGGAATACCAGCGCAAGGTAGCGGCCGGCGAGAACCCCTACCCGGCCAAGGCGCCGTGGCGCTCCTTCGCTCCGCCGACCCTCACCGAGCACCTGCCCTCGGCACTCGACGGCTACCCCTACCCCATCAAGGCGCTGATCGGCTGCATGGCCAACCCCATCTACGGCCAGGCCGGGCTCGAGGCGATGATCGCCGACAAGCTCAAGGACCCCAAGCGCCTGGGGCTCTTCGTGGCGGTGGACGGTTTCATCAACGAGACCAACCGCTATGCCGACTACGTGGTGCCCGACTCGGTGATGTACGAGGTGTGGGGCTTCACCGGCGCCTGGAAGGGCGCGCTGGGCAAGATGACCACCGCCTGCTGGCCCGTGGTGGAGCCCCGGCAGCAGAAGACCGCCGAGGGTGAGCCGGTCACCATGGACAGCTTCTTCATCGCCGTGGCCAGGCGCCTGGGCCTGGCGGGCTTCGGCGACGAGGCGATCCCCGATCCCGACGGCAGCCTGCACCCGCTCAACCGCGCCGAGGACTACTACCTGCGCGCCGCGGCCAACATCGCCTTCCAGGGCGAACCGCTGCCCGAGGCCAACGAGAGCGATATCGCCCACGCCGGACTCGACCCGCTGCTGCCGCGCCTCGAGCGCACGCTCAAGCAGGAGGAGCGCGCTCGGGTGGCCTACCTCTACGCCCGCGGCGGGCGCTTCGAGGACGCCAGCGATCACTTCCAGGGCGAGCGGCTGACCAACGCCTGGCGCCGCACGCTCTGCGTCTACAACGAGACCGTGGGCACCAGCATCGACACCACGAGCGGCAAGCCCAACCGCGGTACGCCCTGCCACAGCCTGCCGCTGCTGGCCAACCAGCAGGCCATGCGCGAGGTGTTCACCGAGGAGGCGTGGCCGCTGCTGGCGTTCTCGTTCAAGTCCAACCTGATGAACTCCTACGCCATCGGCAACGAGCGGCTGCGCATGATCAAGCCCTACAATCCGGTGCAGATGCACCGCCAGGACGCCGAGCGGTTCGGCATCGGCCATGGCGACACCATTCGCATCGAGAGCCCCGGGGGCAGCGTGGTGGGCCTGGCGCTGGTCAGCGAGAGCGTGATGCCCGGCTCGCTGGGCATCGAGCACGGCTACGGCCACCGCGATCTGGGCGCCACGCCCCATGTGATCGACGGCGAGTCCCAGCCCGACATGCCCTGGCTGCGCGCCGGCATCAACATCAACGACCTGGGCTTTCGTGACCCGACCCGCCAAGTGGACGGCACCTGGCTCGAACCCATCAGCGGCGCCAGCGTGCGCCAGGGCCTGCCGGTGAGGGTCAGCCGCGCCTGAGCCCACCCACGCCGGCGCCACGCTGGCAACACGGAGCGCCCCCCGCCGGGAGACCGGCGGGGGGCGCTGTGCATCCAGCGTGTGTGGTCGGCCGCCACATGAGAGAGCAGCGTGCCCCTTCAGCTCGCCAGGTAGTGCACGCTGAACAGTTCGTCGTCGTCACTCCAGACCGCTCGCGGCCGATACCCGGCGCGCCTGGCCAACGCCTGGAAGTCGTCGCGAGCGTACTTGCAGGAATTCTCGGTATGCAGCGTCTCACCCGGTGCGAACTCGAAGCGATGCTGGTCAAGGACGAGTGTCTGGCGGCAATCACTGACCAGGTGCATCTCGATGCGAGACGCCTGTGTATCGAAGAAGGCCCGATGACGAAAGCGACTCGGCTCCACCGACGCCCCCAGCTCCCGGCGCATGCGCTCCAGCAGGTTGAGGTTGAAGGCCGCCGTGACCCCGGCGGCATCGTTGTAGGCCGCTTCGAGGATGGCGCGATCCTTGACCAGATCGACCCCGATCAGCACCCCGCTGCCAGGGGGCAGAGCCCGATGCAGTTCGGCGAGAAAGGCTTCCGCCTCTGCCGGTGCGAAGTTGCCGATGCTCGAGCCGGGAAAGAAGGCCACCACCCGTCGGCCATCGACACCCGCCGGCAAATGCAGACGCTGGGAAAAGTCTGCCCAGGCGGCATGCACCTCGAGCCAGGGATAGTCGGCCGCCAGGTGGCGAGTGCTCTGGAGCAGGAAATCCCGGGAGATATCCACTCCAAGATAGCGAGTCGGGCGCATCGCCTCGAGCAATAGTCTCACCTTGCGACTGGCCCCGCTGCCCAGTTCTACCAGCAGCGACTCCGGCCCGACCAGCGCGGCAATCTCCTCGGCGGCCGCGGCCAGGATGCCCTCCTCGGTGCGGGTCAGGTAGTACTCGGGCTGACGGCAGATCGCGTCGAACAGCAAAGAGCCCCGCTCATCGTAGAAGTACTTGGGCGACAAGGCCTTGGGAAAGCGGCCCAGCCCGGCGATCACGTCATCGCGAAACGACGATTCCGTCTCTTCGCCATGCTGGTCGTGGAAACGCACTGCCGTTGACATCGCTTAACCTCGCTGGCGAACGGTTCTGGCAGGATTCGACAACACGCCGACCTCGGGAATGGCGTCGTACCATCGATTTGCCTTTAGACTGTGGCGGCTACGCCGATGCCTCATCACTACTGCCCCTTCAATCTAGAGCGAGCCTGACCATGCAGCAACCGCAGCAGCCCCCGGGGTTACAAGCGTTACGGGATATCGTCCTCGTCGGCGGCGGACACACCCACGTGGGGGTGCTGAAGCGCTTCGCCATGAAACCCGAACCGGGGGTCAGGCTCACCGTGATCTGCCGCGACACGCACACGCCCTACTCCGGCATGCTGCCGGGCTACGTGGCCGGCCACTATCGCTACGACGACGTGCATATCGATCTGCGGCGCCTCGCGGAATACGCCGGGGCACGCTTCTTCCGCGACGAGGCCATCGGCATCGACCACGAGGCGCAGACCGTTCTCTGCCGCTCACGCCCCCCGGTACCCTATGACTGGATGTCGATCAATATCGGCTCGACCCCCGACGTGAATTCGGTCAGCGGTGCCGGCCAGCATGCGGTGCCGGTCAAGCCGATCCATCAGTTCAACGACCGCTGGCAGAGGCTGCTCGAGCGTCTCACGCATCCACACACCGGGCAGCACCCCGGCCAGACCCATGTCGCGGTGGTCGGCGGCGGCGCCGGCGGCGTCGAATTGCTGCTGGCCATGCAGTATCGGCTGAACAACGAACTCATCGCCCAGCACCGCGACCCGAACGAACTGCGTTTTTCCCTCTTCACCCGTGGTGCGCAGATCCTGCCGACCCACAATCCACGGGTGCGCGCCCACTTCGAGGCCATCCTGGAACAGCGCAGCGTCGAGGTGCATACCGACACCGACGTGGTCGGTGTCGAGGCAGGCCGGCTGCAGACCGCTGACGATAACTGGCACGCCGCCGACGAGATCGTCTGGGTCACCAACGCCGGCGGCGCCGCCTGGCTGCGTGATACTCACCTGGCACTCGACGATGCCGGCTTCATCCAGGTCGGCGACACCCTGCAGTCGCTCTCCGACCCGCGCATCTTCGCCGCCGGTGATATCGCCAGCCAGATCAACCATCCCCGCGAGAAGGCCGGTGTCTTCGCCGTGAGGCAGGGGCGACCCCTGGCCGACAACCTGCGCGCCGTCGTGACCGGCCGCCCCCTCAAGCCCTACCGCCCCCAGGCGAAATGGCTGGCGCTGATCAGCAGCGGCGACCGCCACGCCGTGGCCTCCCGCGGCGGGCTCTTTCTCTCCGGCGACTGGGTATGGCGCTGGAAGGACGGCATCGACCGGCGTTTCATGTCCAGGTTCAACGACCTGCCGCCGATGAAGGAAGGCGCCATGCCGGCGCCCCGGGCCAGCCGGGTGGTGCTGGACGAGGAGGAGAGCGCCCAGGCGATCTCGGCCATCGCCATGCGCTGCGGCGGCTGCGGCGCCAAGGTCGGCGCCTCGGTGCTCTCCCGCGCCCTCTCGACCCTGCAACCGGTGGAACGGGAGGAGGTGCTGGTGGGCCTTCACGCCCCGGACGATGCCGCCGTGGTGCGGATCCCGCCGGGCAAGGACGTGGTGCATACCGTCGACTTCTTCCGCGCCTTCATCGACGACCCCTATGTGTTCGGCAAGGTCGCCGCCAACCACGCCCTGGGCGATATCTTCGCCATGGGCGCCGAGGCCCAGACCGCCACCGCCGTGGCCACGGTGCCCCAGGGGCTGGAGGCCAAGGTCGAGGACACCGTCTACCAGATGATGCGTGGCGCCGTCGAGGTGCTCAATGAGGCCGGCTGCGCCCTGGTCGGCGGGCACACCGGCGAGGGCAGCGAGTTGGCCCTGGGCTTTGCCGTCAACGGCCTGATCGACGCCGGTGGAGATAGCGCTCTGACGAAAGGCGGCCTGCGCCCGGGCCAGGTGCTGATCCTGACCAAGCCCATCGGCACCGGCACCCTGTTTGCCGCCCATGCCCGGCTCGGTGCGCGCGGGCGCTGGATCGACGCCGCCCTGGAGAGCATGTGCCAGTCCAACCGCCAGGGCGCGAGCACCCTGCGAGAACATGGCGCCACCGCCTGTACCGATCTCACCGGCTTCGGGCTGCTGGGGCATCTGGTCGAGATGACGCGCCCATCGGAGGTGGACGCCGAACTCGACCTGACGGCGCTGCCGCTGCTCGAGGGTGCCGAGGAGACCGTCGCCGCCGGCATCCTGAGCTCGCTGCAGCCGGCCAACGTGCGCCTGCGTCGGGCCATACGCGACCAGGCGGACTGGGTCGATCACCCACGCTACCCGCTGCTGTTCGATCCCCAGACCGCCGGGGGCCTGCTGGCCAGCGTGCCCGCCGACCGCGCCGAGGCCTGCCTCGCGGCCCTGCACGCCCAGGGCTACTCGCGGGCCGTCATCATCGGCCGCGTCCTCGCGCCCGGCGAAGCCCTTGAGCCCATCCACCTCAAGGGTTGAGTGCGCGCTGTCAGAGAGTCAGCCCGCAGGCTTCGATGACCCGCGCCAGCGCCTCTCGCTCGGCCGCGGGGCTGAACAGTGGCGCGCGCGCCAGCACCTGCTGGCGGAGACGCTCGACGAAAGCCGGTTCGGCCTCGGCACGGCGCAACAGCTCCCTCAGAGCCGCGGTATCGGCCACCGGAAAATAGCCGGCGTAGTCGTTGCCCAGCAGCCCGCGGTTGCCGGGGATATCGGAGGCCACCACCGGCAGGCCAGCCACGCAAGCCTCACTGACCACGTTGGCGCCCCCCTCCATGCGCGAGCTGATCACCATCAGCCGTGCCCGAGCCATCCACTGGCGCACCCGCCAGCGGGGCAGATCGCCGAGCCAGCGGTATCGTCCATTGCCGGCCATCTCCGCGCGGGCGGCCTCGGCCCATGCCGGGGTATGGGCGCCGCCGAGCTGCACCACGCACAGCCGAGATTGCGCCGGGAGATCACGCACCGCCCGGGCCGCGCGCAGCGAGTCCTTCTCATCGCGCAGGTGGCCGGCGACCAGCACCTCGAAACGGCGACGGATGGGCCGCGGGGCGCGCGGTGGCAGGGGAGGTGCCGACTGATGGACAACCCGCAGGCGCGACAGGAAGCGCGGCGGCAGGTCCTCGGCCAGGCAGTCGTGCAGGCCGACAAGGGCGTCACTGGCGGCGAGGCTGTCGAGAAATATCTCGGGATCGCTATGCTGGAAGCGGTAGACGTCGGTTCCCGTCAGCACCACCGCCAGCGGACATGCCGGGAAGGCGGCGCGGCAGGCGCGAATGGCGGCGTGGCTGCGCACGGCATGCAGTGCCAGCACCAGATCCGGCGGCTGGCCGCCCACTCGACAGCCATCGGCATCCGCATCGGACTGTGCAACGCGCACGCGACAGCCCAGTTCGCGCAGCAGCCCCGCCCAGCGGGTGGCCGTGGCCCGGTTGCCGGCGTGAGAACCTCGACTCGCCGGCGTGATCAGCGCTACCTTCAACACCGTCCTTGCTCCAAGGTTTACTCTCCGCTATCCCCATTCACCATCCATACTTACCAGCCTGTACCCACCTGGCGCCCCACTCTCACGAGGTCGGCATGCTCTCCACACCACTCAGCACTCCGCCTACGCCCCCCCGAGCCGCCGACGAGCTGGCGGCGATGCTCACCGATGCCCGCGAGCGCAGCCTGGCGTTGATGCACGATACCCTCGAGGCTCGCGAACTCGGTCCGCGGCTGGCGATCGTCAATCCTCCCCTGTGGGAGCTGGGCCACCTGGGCTTCTTCCATGATCACTTCGCCCTGCGCGGCCTCTTCGGCCTGCCCGACTATCAGCTTGCCGATGCCGAGCGGCTGTTCGATTCCAGCAGCATCGCCCACGACGACCGTTGGTCGCTACCGCTTCCGTCACGGGAGCAGACCCTGGACTACCTGTCGCGGGTGCAGCAGGCCATGCTCGAGCGCCTGCCCGACGGCGAGGCCAGCCCCGCCCAGAGCTATGTCTACCAGCTCACCACCCTGCACGAGGACATGCACGGCGAGGCCTTCCTCTACACCCGCCAGACGCTGGGCGATCCGGCACCGGACTTGGGCACCCCACCGCATGGCGATTTCGGCGCTACGTCCGGTACGCCCGACGGCGAGGCCCCTGCCGGTGCGCTGCCAGGCGACGTCGCCATCCCCGGCGGACGCCATCTGCTGGGCTCCGACGAGAGCATTCCCTTCCGGTTCGATAACGAGAAGCCGCCCATGGAAGTCGATGTGGCGCCCTTCTCGATCGCCAAGACCCCGGTGACCAACGCCGAGTTCGCCGCCTTCGTCGACGACGGCGGCTATGCGCGACGTGAGCTATGGAGCGAAGCCGGCTGGCACTGGTGCCAGCACCAGGAGCGGCAGGCCCCCCTCTACTGGCGCCGGGACGTCAATGGCCGCTGGGAGGAACGCCGCTTCGACCGCTGGCTGCCGCTGGCGCCCCATCAGCCGGCGGTGCATGTCAGCTGGTTCGAGGCCGAGGCCTGGTGTCGCTGGGCCGGGCGCCGGCTGCCCAGCGAAGCCGAGTGGGAAGTGGCCGCCAGCCGCGAGCCATCTCCCGATGGGACGGCTCTCGCCCCCGGCAAGCGGCGTTTCCCCTGGGGCAACACGCCGCCGGAGAGCCGGCTGGCCAACCTGGACGCCTGGCGCCTGGCACCGCTGGACGTGGCGGCCCTTGCCGGCGGTGACAGCGCCTTCGGCTGCCGCCAGATGCTGGGCAACGTCTGGGAGTGGACGGCTTCCCCCTTCGGCCCCTTCCCGGGTTTCGAGCCCGAGCTCTACCGCGACTACTCGGCGCCCTGGTTCCAGGAGGGCCGCTATGTGCTGCGCGGCGGAGCCTGGGCGACCCGGGGGCGGCTGATTCATAATGGCTACCGTAATTTCTTCACTCCGGAGCGCCGAGATATGCTGGCAGGGTTTCGTACCTGTGCGCTCCGGGAGAGGTAGTTAGGGCTATCGCAGTTACCAGTGCCGCGTCAGCGAAAGGCACCGGGGACAGGTCGGAAAGGGGGTCCGTGGACCAGGGAGGGTCTAGGTAGCCCCCAGG
>Ga0207421_10006929_pt1 | contig 12218 bp, 8 predicted proteins | sample SodLakKL_010_SED_4_FD_187542 | JGI IMG/M metagenome (GOLD analysis project Ga0207421, IMG submission 187542) | Alkaline sediment microbial communities from Lake Tanatar, Kulunda Steppe, Russia - 8KL_010_SED (SPAdes) (version 2) | ecosystem: Environmental > Aquatic > Non-marine Saline and... | reverse complement strand
CGCCCGACGCCGCTATCACACTTACACTGGCTGACATGGGATGAAAACGACGCCGGTTTTCTTCAGGAGGTGAAACATGACGATGGGTGCGAAACCCCAGGTGCTGGTCACGGTCTTCTCCGATTATATCTGCCCCTTTTGTTATCTCGGGTTCCTGCGTCTCGAACGGCTTCGTGACCGGCACGACCTCAAGGTGAACTGGTGCGGCCTCGAGATCCATCCGGAAAACCCGCCACAGGGCCAGCCGGTGGCCGCGCTCGGCTACAGTGATGCGCAATGGCATGGGCTGCAGGAGAGCCTGCGGCAATTGGCTCGCGAGGATGGTGTGGTCTTCGGGCCCCAGCACCGCACCACGAATTCGCGCCAGGCGCTGCTCCTGGCCGAAGCGGCCAAGGAAGAAGGCCCGGAGGTGTTCTATCGCCTGCACCGGCGCCTCTTCGAGGCCTACCTGATCGAGGATCGCAATATCGGGGATCGGGCGATCCTGGCCGCCGTGGCCGGCGAGGCCGGTGTATCCACCGCCGTTCAGGAGCGGGCGCGCCGCGAACCGCGGTACCTGCAGCGACTGCAACACCATCGACGGCTGGCGCAACGGGCCGGTGTCCGGGCCACCCCAACCGCCTTCTTTCGTGGCCGTCGGGTCGACGGCGTTGCTTCGGTCGAGGACCTGCGCGCTGCCGCCGAGGCCTGAATGCGCAGCCCCCGCCGTGACCGGCCGCGCAGCGTGCCGCCAAGAAAACCAGGATGGCTTTTTTAGCGCCTCCCTGGAAGGTTGTCGAGGGATACGCGCCGGTACTCATCATTGCGCTCATGAACAGAACGTTTTCCGCGTTAGGAGCGTTGGCGTAAGGTATCCACACTCAGCAAGGTGTCCGAATCCCGGAGGAGGAACAAGGCGACACAGGCGGCCAGCATCGGCCAGGCGGCGAAGAAGAGCAGGTTATCGAAGGCCGCGATGTAACGCGGCCAGGACGACAGGGTCGAGATGCCATGCATCACCAGCACCAGGCTGTAGGTACGGTGGCCAAGTGAAGCAGAACTAGGCCGTCCCCGAGGTCGAGGACGTTGGGTGCGCCGCCAGCGCATGACGTGCTAGGTGTTTATCCGGATACCCGCGGCAACCGAATTCCCTAGTCTCCGTCTCTATACGGCCCTCGGTTCCTGCGACCGCGGGTACGGCGTCACCGCACTCTGACGGAGAACTCGCCACCATGCCTATGCTCACACACCACCTGCCCCGCATTCTCTGCGCACTCCTGCTGGTCGGCTCCGGCGGCATCGCCGGGGCCCAGACCCTGAACGGCTTCGATCTATCCGAACGGGCTATTTTGCTGGAGGAAATTCAGCGAGGAGGCCCGCCACGCGATGCCATTCCCGCCCTGACCGACCCCGAATTCCTGACGGCCAGGGCCGTACGGAAACTGCACGACGAGGATCGCGTGCTCGGCGTTTACCGCAACGGCATCGCCAAGGCCTATCCCCTGGGCATCATGAACTACCATGAAGTCGTGAATGACCGGTTCGCCGGCGAGCCGATCGCCGTCACCTACTGCCCCTTGTGCTTTTCCGGGGTCGCCTTCGAGGCGACCGGGGACGATGACGCACGGCGTTTTTTCGGGGTTTCCGGGCTCCTGTACAACTCCGATGTCCTGCTCTACGACCAGGCGACCGAATCCCTGTGGTCGCAGATCGCCGCACAGGCCGTAACCGGCCCCCGCCGGGGCGAGAAGCTCACGACGATCCCGGTCGCGAATACCACCTGGGGTGCGTGGCGGGCCGAACATCCGGACACCCAGGTGCTGTCCCGCAACACCTCCTATGCCCGCAATTACGATCTCGACCCGTATGCGGCCTATGCCGAAGACGATGCGCTGATGTTCCCGGTCCGCTTCCGGGTCCAGGGCATGCACCCGAAGACGCCGGTGCTCGGAATCCGCATCAATGACACCGCCCGCGCCTATCCCTTCCCGAACTTCCCGCAAAGCGGTCGTTTCCACCTGGAGGAAGATCTGGCCGGTACGCCGGTCACGGTGTGGATCGACGCGGATGCGCAGACCGGCCGCGTGTTCGGCGCCGACGGCGAGGAGATCCCGAGCCTGATCGCCTACTGGTTCGCCTGGTTCACCTTCCACCCGGAAACCGAACGCTACACCGGGGATCCGGCACCCCAGAGGATCGAAGGCTGAATGCAGGAAGCAAGCTTTCTCGGCGACGCCTAACGAATCAGCGGCCGATCGTTGATGCTAATCAGCATTCCCAATGCAGCACCGGGGCAGACGTTCGCCGAGAAACGCCGCTCGAAACCAAACCCATAGATGCTAAGGGTTCACCTGGCGCATGAGCTTCTTCAGCATCTTTCTCATTTCCGGAAGATAGGCTTGTGTTGCCAGTATTTTGAAGGCTTCAGCGATCGGCCGTGCGGGGTATCCGGAATACAGTCCCGGTTCGGTCAGATCCCCCGTCACACAGCTGAATCCGCCAAGGATCACGCCGGAACCAATGTGCGTGTGATCCTTCACTGTGACATGCCCTCCTGCAATGACCCCATCGCCGAAATGAGACGATCCTCCTGTCATGAACCCGGCCGTAATCAAACAGTTCTTACCGATCTGACAGTTATGCGCAATATGGACCAGGTTGTCGATCTTGGTGCCCTGCCCGACGCGTGTGGTTTCCAGGGCCGCACGATCGATGCAGCTATTCGCGCCGATTTCCACATCGTCTTCGATCACCACGATGCCCACTTGGGGTATCTTCAAATGCTGTCCATTCTTCTGGGTGACATAAGCATAACCATCGGCACCGAGTTTGACACCAGCATGCAGCTCGACCCGGTTGCCGATGGAGGTGTCGTGTCCGATAAAGACCTGGGCATGCAGGATGCCGTCTGTGCCGATGGAAACGCCGTTTTCGACCACGCAGCCTGGACCGACCCAGGTGTTCTCGCCAATCGAGACATCTTCTCCGATCGTTGCGTGAGGAGAAATTTGAACGGAAGAATGAATGTTCTGCGTCTCGTGAGATAAAAACGGCGGGAAGATCACCCTTTCTTTTGGCGCGGAGTAGAAAAACTCCTTCAAGATCCAGGCACGACAAAGAGCGAGATCATTCACGATCCCGATGGACGGCGAACGCGCTCCAGAAACATCCATCGATTCAATATGCGCAAGGGCTCTTTGATCGGCGATCAGGATCGCACAACCGCGCTCCAGGGCGCGATCGATGTCCTGTTGATTCGGGGCGAAGACCAGACTGGCCTCTGTGCAGGTCTCAGCAGGAAGCACGTGAAAGGCCACGCGGTCTTCCGCCCCCAGACGTTGTACCACCTCACCTTCGATAAATGACATCAATGCACGAGTGCTGACCTGCTTCATGGTTATCCTTTTTTTCCGTCCGTTCTCACGCGCTGCGCTGGGCCCACTCTACGGGTGCTGCGCCGCGCGTTCCGCCCAACCTGTAGGGTGGGTGAAGCGCAGCGCACCCACCACCCTTGACCGTGACCGTGATCCCGGGGCACGCCCGGTGGGCCCGCTGCGCTGGGCTCACTCTACTTGATCTCGTGGACAGGATAACCCAGGCGCGCGGGTGCAGCCGCAGTGGGGCACGGGCGAAGCGCATGGCCCCGGAGGCAACCGCGTCTCAGCACGATGCCACTGAGACCGTGGATTTTACCTATGCGTTCGTACGTAAGGTTCTGGTGCACATCGTCTGTTTTACTCCCAGTTAGATGAAACGCACCCGGATGACGGGCGAATCGGATGACAATGAGGGAGGAAGCACCAATGTTGAATTCAGTTGTTTCGCGCCGTTTGGTTCTGCGCGGCATTGCCGGACTCGGTGGTATGGCCCTGATCGGTTGTTCCGGTGTCACGCGACAGGATTCGACCTCAGCACCCCGCTTTCCGGTACTGAACGAGCCACGGCATGCACCCCTGACCCTGGATGTCTATGCGAGTGATCTGCGGGAAACCGCCGTTGGCCTCGACGATATCCCGCGGATTGAGAACCCCGGATTCACCAGTGCGCGCCAGGGCGATGCGTGGCTGGACGATGGCGACATCGTCTTCGGCTTTGCACATGACGGCGACGTGCGCGCTTATCCGCAACGGATCCTGGTGTGGCACGAAGTGGTCAACGACGATGTCGCAGGCCTGCCGGTCGCCATCACCTATTGCCCGATGGTCGGCGATATTCTGGCCATCGAGCGGGGCAGCGAGGTGTTTCGGGTGTCCGGCAAGCTGGTGAACAGCAACCTCACCGTCGCTGATAGCACCAGTCTGTCCTATTTTCCCCAGATGCTCGGCGTGGGCGTCAACGGTGCGCACCGTGGTCGGGCCTTCATCGAGCGCCCCGTCGTCTGGACCACTTGGGGACGGTGGCGCACCCTGCATCCCGAGACGCAGGTGATGGCACGGCCCACGGCCTTTGATCGCGATTACAACCGCGACCCCTATGGCACCTACAACCCAGTGTCCGGCTATTACGCCGAACCGCAACCGCCGATGTTTCCGCCGTTGAACAGCGATGATCGTGCGTTGCCCAAGGCGATCTTCGTCGGGGCTAGAACAACCGACCGTGCGGTCGCCTTCAGCCTGCCCCGCCTACGCACGGAAGGGCGACTCGAGGTCGATGCGCATGGCGAGCCCTTCACGGCACTGTACGATCCGGCACTCGACACCGGTTATGTCTACCGTGGAAGCATGTCGCGAACGCCGACACTGTCCGGCGCCTTTCCAGACCGGATTGCCAGTGGCGCGATCGACGGGACCGAGGCCGTAAACGGCTTTCAGGCCAACTGGTTCGCCTGGGCGGGCTACTACCCTGACGTGGTCGCCGCATTCTAATCCAAGAGCCCCCGGGATACCGGGGCGGGATCGTCGCAAGACGTTGATGCTGGGCCCATCCGCACCATGACCTGCCGGCGGCATGCGAAATGCCAAGCTTCACTATACCCACGTGTGCTACGGAATTGAGGTTTTCCGTCAATACAAGGCCGCGAGCAATCGTTGCAAGGCCTTGGTACGCTCCACCGGGGTCACGTTCAGTATGCCTTCTCGCTGCAGGATCTCGATCAGCTTGACCGGCGGCTGGCCTTCGACCCCAATGATCTCGACATGCCCAGCAGCGACCTGCACGTTGGTGACGGCATGGCTCCGATCCACAGGCGGATGGTACTGCTCCTCGATGCCGAAGATCCCGTCGCGACTGATGCAGCGCCCACGGTCGTTCCTGACCCGGCACGTATCGCGTTCATCCGTAATGATCTTGAGATGGCGTTGCACCTGCGGGGCCAGGTCGCCCGGTTGCTGAATGAAATCGGAGGCCGCCGTGATCTCCCACCACTTGTCCCCGCTGATGATCTTGCAGATGGCGACCGTGGTACCGAGCGTCAGGAAATGGGTCAGGCGGGATCCACAGGGTCGCGCTGCCGCAATACCCGCAAACGGTGTCGAAACGGTTATAAGGTGCGGCGGCGGTGTCTCGACGGCGCGTTGGTCAGGTCGCTGCTCGATCACCGCCCGCCGGCCGATCAGCCCGCCTTGGCTGTGACCGATCAAGGTGACCGGCGCGTCCTTGGCCGCGGCCGAAAGTCGGTTGAGCGCCGTGATCAACTCGGCCGAGCTCTTCTCCAGACTGTCGCGGTCGTTATAGCTGAAGCAGATGGACTGCTGGCCGTGGAAGGCAAAAACCTGAGACAGCGACTGCAGGCGGCCGGCCGAGCCGTAGCAGCCATGAATCAGGATGGCCACCGGTGCATTTGAATTGACGTGGATCCGACGATCCGCGATGTCGGAACAGGGACCCAGGCCGGGAATGTCCAGACTGAGGTCGGCCGCGGGCAGGCGGCTACGATCGATGCCCTCCAGACCCATGGGCATGATGTGCGGGCGGACGCAGCCGGCGAGCAGCATGGCCAACAGGAGAATCAGGGTTGGTGGGATGGCCTTCACCATGCAGTCGGTTCCTTTTGCAACCGTGCATTTTCCATCGGCGCCGGTGAGCATCGATAACCAACGGCGGCTAGGTCGTCTCCTCTTGCACGGATGACGAATGGCTCTTGCACGACCTCCCGGTCGACATCGAACTGCCGGGTGCTCGGATCTCGGTCAATGACATGAATTTTCGAATTATGTCTGGAAAAAGTCCCAGTATGCAAAGTTTACGGATGTTGGGGTTACGCGGCTCGCTGTGTGCCGCAGCACTCTTGGGGATGCTATTGTCACCTGCGACCGCAGACCCCGGGTGCCTAAGCAGGGGTTGATGAAATGCGCCGGCGCGTTCAATGCTCGGGCATGGACACCGATGGCGTTGCCGCCACCTGGGCCAGTGGCATCGTCACCGTGACCTGCAGACCCTCGGACCGGAAGCGCCGATCCACTGTCCCGCGGAGCTCGTGGGCGATGCTGCCGTCGATGATGATGCTGCCAAAGCCCTGCCGTCCCGGCGGCGTCACGGGCCGCCCCGCCACCTCCGACCACTCGATCTGCAGCAGCGGTTTGTCGGTATCACGGCCTTCGATGGACCACACGAGCGACAGGTGTCCCTGGTTGTCGGCGAGGGCGCCGTACTTCGCCGCGTTGGTCGCGAGTTCGTGCAGCACCATGGCGAGGGCCTGCACGGCCCGGGCGTTCAGCAGCAGCGACGGGCCGCTGCAGGAGACCCGCTCGGACGGATAGGGATCCAGCTCTGCGGCGATCAGCTCGGCGAGATCGGCGCTGCCACCGCTCTTCGCCGCCAGGCTGTGGGCGTGAAGCAACGCGGACAGGCGATCCAGAAAGGCCCTCTGTTCCGGACCCGGCGTGAGCGTCTGCATGGCGATGGCCTGAACCAGCGCAACGATGTTTCGCGTGCGGTGATCGAGTTCACCGGTGAGCCGCCGGAGCGCCTCCAGGGCCGTCTTTTCCGCGGTCACATCGCGGTCGACGCCGATCAGGCGGATCGGATTCCCCGCCGGGTCGTGCTGCACGCTGGCGCGCATCGCGATCCAGCGCAGGTCACCGTCGCCGGAGTCGACCCGAAACTCGATGTCGCACGCCGGACCACCGGCCACGGCGCGCGTAATCTGCGCCTCGACCGCTGGCCGATCGGCCGCATGGATCATGGCCAATGCCTGCGCGAGTGTCATCGGAGGCTCGGGCTGGGCGGATTCCGACGGTGCAAAGTTCCTGGAATTCGTGCATCGGTCGGCGGCGATGTCCCAATCCCAGATGCCGATGCCGCCCGCAGCCATCGCCAGGCGCAGGCGCTCCTCGCTTTCCCGGACGGCCGCCTCGAGCGCGTGCCGTTCGGTGACGTCGAAATTGAGCCCGTAGGCTCGGAGGGGACGGTGCGCCGCATCGCAGACCAGATGACCCCGGGTGATCAGCCAGCGGATGCCACCTCCGGGAAGCAGGCCGCGAAACTCGATCCGGAATTCGCCGCCGCCCGCCTCGACCGCACGCGCCACCGCCGCGTCGAAGAGCGGGCGGTCGTCGGGATGCACGCAGCGCGCGAGATAGCTGCGGTAGTCGGGGGCTCCGGCGGCGGGATCCAGGCCATGGAGACGATAAACCTCCGGCGACCAGAACTCCTGGTCGGTGGCCGCATCCCACTGCCACACGCCAGCCTTGGCCGCAACCAGCGCAAGGCGCTGCAACTCCTCGTTGGCACGCAATGCCTCGGCCTGCTTGCGCAGGCTGATGTCCTCGATCACGACGATGAGGTATTGCGATACGTCCCGCTCATCGCGCAGCGGCGAGACGCTCAGGCGCACCCACACGACCGAGCCGTTTTTGTGGAGGTAGCGTTTCTCGCGGGGGTGGTGCGAAATCACGGCATCCGGCACCCCACCGCCCGACCCCACACCGGCGAACGGGTCGCGATCGTCCGGATACGTGATATCCAGAAGACTCATGCCCTCGAGTTCGGCACGCGTATAGCCGGTGATCGCACAGACCTGGTCGTTGACCCGCAGCACCCGTTGATCGAGACCGACCTGCGCCATACCGACGGCCGCCTGTTCGAAGGTGCCGCGAAAGCGCGCCTCGCTCTCGCGCAGCGCCACCTCGGCACGACGCAGTTCCGTCACATCCTCCCCGGCGGCGAGGCTCGCGATGACGCTGCCCGCAGCATCGCGCACCGCCCGCTTACGCCAGGCCATCCACCGCTCCGAGCCGTCCGCACGGCACACCGGATTCTCGAAGCGCTCCGGCGCATCGATGGTGCCGTCCGTGATCTTCTCGCACACGTTCCGGACCTCGGCGCGCACGCGCTCGGGCAGGAAGGTCTCGAACCAGTTTCGTCCGAGAATCTCCTCTCGTGCCTGGCCCAGGATCTCCGCACCCGTCTGGTTGATGTGCAGTACCCGACCATCGGGTGCGAGGGCGAGCAACATCACTCCAGCCAATTCAAAGAATTCCGACGACCAATCGACCGCTTGCGCACGTTTCTCGGGCATGACCCCTGTGCTCCCAGCCTGGTTGAACCACCCTACCCAGCCACTACCGGCGTGGCGCCATCCTTGAGGCGCGGCGTCCCTGCGCTTTGGTCAACACCCCCTGCAGTGATCGGCGCCTACCCGATCCCGCCGAGGCCGCAACGGGGCGCGACCGGCGATTCCCTCAATCATAGTTAACGGGGAGACGTACGTGTGTTATTCCAGTGGCAGGGGCAAGGCAATGGCGGTCGACGGGATCGAAGGTCCTTGGGCGATCAGAAGATCAGGATCTGATAGCCCTCGGCCGCCAGGGCGCGCAGGCTGGGCAGGCCCGCCGTTCCGGGCGCGTCATTGTCCTTCAACATCGAGAAGCCGGCCTGCTGCGCATCGCTGGCGGCCCCGAAGAAGTCCGAACAGGTTGCTGAGACGCCGACCACCGTATCCTGCACCGACGCGTAGAGCTGATGGAGCGGATGGTCTGTCTGGGTGATCCTGGCGGCCCAGCGCGTTCCCGTGCCCAGGAACACCAGCTTGACCTCGTCACCGTGCTGCTTGTAGTCATAGGCGACCCCGAGCGCATTGAACACGCGCCCGAGGGCCTCGTCGCTGTTGGTTTCGGGGTCCGACATCACCACGATCGCTGCCTTCATGTTCGGTTCTCCGGTAAGGGTTGATGATCAAAATATGGACCACGCCATATGGACCGCGCCGGGGTTGCGCCGTTCGGACGAGTCCGCGCCACCCCTTCAGCATAAATAAAATGAATAGCTCTTTATAGACAAAGTCTTCGAAAAAAGCGTTGCTACCGCGCCCAAGCGAATCATAATTTACTGATATGTTGGTTTTTAGCACGCTTTTTGTGATGTACATCGCATTTTTCATCGGCTTTATTCGGAGAAGGCGGCTTCCTTGACATAGATCAAAATTATCAAGCGCTCCCAGGAGCGCAATGGCGGGCACCGTCGACGCAGAAGCGAGGAATACGCGCATGCCACCGTTCTTGGACCACAAAGTCAGCCGCAGGGCCTTCCTGGCCGGCACCGGCACATTGGGCGTGCTGACCGCCTTTCAGCTCAACCCGATCACCCAGGGCCTGGTGCGGGCCGGACTCGCGCATGCCGCGGACCCGATCCCGAGTCCAGGTTCGGGCAAGTGGGTCCCGACGGTCTGCCAGGGCTGCACCACCTGGTGCATGAAGGAGGCCTACGTACAGAACGGCCGCGTCTTCCACGTGCGCGGCAACCAGCACTCCAAGATCACCGGCAAGTCCGGCTGCGTGCGCCAGAGCATGGCGCTGACCGAACTGTATGACCCGGACCGGGTGCGTTATCCGATGAAGCGCACCAATCCGAAGAAGGGCCGCGGCGAGGATCCGGGCTTCGTGCGCATCAGCTGGGAAGAGGCGATGGACACCTTCGCCGAAAAGCTCCTGGAATTGCGCAGCAAGGGCGAACCCCACAAGTACATGACCACCCGTGGCCGCTATGGCGCACTCAGCGGCGTAATGCTGGCCAATATTACCCGTATCATCGGCTCACCGAATGCTATCACCCACTCGGCCATCTGTGCCGAGGCCGACAAGTTCGGTCCCTACTTCATGGAAGGCAACTTCGGTTACCGCCAGTACGACATCAAGAACAGCCGTTATCAGCTCTGCTTTGGCACCGACCCGATCGCCGCCAACCGCCAGGTCTCCTTCGCGACGCGGGAGTGGGGCAACATGCTCGATCACGCCAAGGTGGCGATCGTTGACCCGCGCTTTTCCTCCAGCGCGCAGAAGGCCGACGAGTGGCTGCCGATTCGCCCGGGCACGGACTCCGCGCTGGCCCTGGCGCTGGCCCATGTGATCCTGACCGAGGGTCTGTGGCACAAGCCCTTCGTGGGCGACTTCTTCGATGGTGAAAACCGCTTCGTCTCGGGCCAGATGGTGGACCTGGAGACCATGGCCGAACCCGAGGCAGCCACCGCCAATGACGCCGGAGCGACCCCGGCCCTGGAGGGCGAATCGACGCAAGCCGCGACGGCCCAGGCCGCACCGCGAGGGGCCACCGCGGTGGCCACCTTCGACGAGCGCTACACCCATGGTCTGGTGCAATGGTGGAACCAGGAACTGAAGGACCGGACCCCGGCCTGGGCCGCCGAGATCACCGACCTGCCGGTCGAGCAGATCATCCGCGTCGCTCGGGATCTGGGCGACGCCGCTCCGAAGGTCGGGGTCTGGATGTCCCGCGGCATGCACATGAATACCCGCGGCGCCTACAGCTCGATGTGCGGGCACGCTCTGGCCGGCCTGCTCGGTGCGGCCGAAAGCGAGGGCGGCAGCATGCGTTTCAGCTCGCGCCCGGTGGCATCGCTGCCGGACGGTGCCGCGTATCGCGACGACCTCGCCAAGGCCGGCATCGCGATGGAGATGATCGATCGGCGCGGGCGCCTGGAGTTTCCGGCCCTGGCGCGTGGGGTTTCGGGTGCGGGGGTAATCAGCTCGCAGCCGGCGAATTCCATTCTGGAAGAGGATCCCTACGGCATCGATGTCATGTACGCGAGCTGGAACAACTTCGTCTACGCCCAGCCGAATCCGCAGGAATGGGAAGAGGCGATGAAGAAGGTGCCCTTCCAGGTCCACTCCACCCTCAACCTGGCCGAGCAGTCGATGTTCGCCGACATCGTCCTGCCCGCCTCGCACAGCATGTTCGAGCGCTGGAACGTGGTCGCGAACTCCGGCAACGGCTACGGCGTGGTCGGGATTCAGCAGCCCATGGTGAAGGTCGGTGATGTCCGTCAGGACGAGTCCGAGATTCCCTGGCTGCTCGCCGAGGCGCTCGATCGCCAGGGCTTCAGCGCGCCGCTGGAGTACCTGAAGAACGAGTTCGCCGATCCCGAAACCGGCGCACGGCCGACCAACGGCGACGAACTGGGCCTGATCATGGTCAAGATGATGACCAAGCCGTTCTGGGATCCCGAATCCACCGTCGGTGGCACCAAGTTCAACAGCTGGGCCGAGTTCCTCGAGGCCGGCATGTGGACCAGCGACCATTATTCGTTCGAGTCGCGCTGGGGCAACATGGGCACCAAGACCGGCAACTTCGAGTTCTATTCCGAAACCTTGAAGGACGCGCTGCAATCGCATGCCGACCGCCACAACACCGACATCGACAACGTATTGGCCACCTGCAACTACGAGGCCCGCGGGGAACTGGCCTTCATGCCCCACTACGAAACCCCGGTCCGGCACGGCAGTGAGCGCGAATTCCCGATGATGTTCATCGATCACAAGCACAAGCTTAATCGGGAGGGTCGCGGCTGCAACCACTACTGGTACACCGGCGAGCGCGATGTCGAACCGGGTGATTTGAAGTTCGGCGATGCCGCCAAGATCAACCCGGTCGACGCCGAGCGCCTGGGCATTCAGACCGGCGACACCGTTCGCCTGACCTCGATCTCCGGCAGCATCACCTGCACGGCAAGTGTCTGGGAAGGCGTGCGGCCCGGCTGCGTGATCAAGGCCTTCGGCATGGGCCACTGGGCCTACGGCCGGAATGTTTCCAAGGACTTTGGGCGCACGGCCATCGGCGGTAACAACAACGAGCTGATCCCGCGCGATTACGACCGCCTGTCCGGATCCTCGGTATTTTCCGGACAGATCGGCGTTCGCATCGAGAAGGCTTAACGCCGACAACGGCTAGGAGATTGGAATCATGGGATATGGAATGGTGATTGACCAGCAGCTGTGTGTCGGCTGCGCCGCTTGCACCATCGCGTGCAAGATCGAAAACAACACGCCGGTCGGCTTCAACTGGTGCGA
>Ga0207421_10006928_pt1 | contig 12225 bp, 15 predicted proteins | sample SodLakKL_010_SED_4_FD_187542 | JGI IMG/M metagenome (GOLD analysis project Ga0207421, IMG submission 187542) | Alkaline sediment microbial communities from Lake Tanatar, Kulunda Steppe, Russia - 8KL_010_SED (SPAdes) (version 2) | ecosystem: Environmental > Aquatic > Non-marine Saline and... | reverse complement strand
CCGCCGAACCCCAGTAGAACTTTCATATCAACAACGCTTGGAGCGACTCCTCAAAAACGTTGCCTGTCGACCACAGCTGCCGGAGCCGGTCTCCTCACGGCAATCCTTTTGATTCGGCCGTTCGGAACGACCGTATGGACGACGACAGCGGACAGCCCTCGAACCCTGAGCCGACGGCAGCAGCCGAACCGGAGCGGACCGGGACGGAGGCGACCGACGAGAGCCGAGAGCCAGCGTCGACCGACGCCACAGAGAGCGACGACGGCGAGTCGACTGACGCCGTCCCCGAGGACGTCCGGAAGTACGAACGCTTCACAAAAATGGACGGCGCGCAGTACGACCGGGTCAACGAGTTTCTGCGGGACCGAACGTACATCACCGCCCGCGAGTGGGCAATCGCCCGGCTCTGTTCGGATTTCCGAACCGAAACCGGCGTCGAGATGACCAAAATCGGCGAGAACCTCCCCCGGTTGGTCCCGTTTATGACCGACACCTACACCCCCCAGGCAGTCAACCAGGCGCGGTCGTCGTTCGAAGGCAAGGTGACCAAATCCGGGGCGACATTTCTGTATGGGGCTATGTCGGGCTTCTTTACGGCCGAAGAGCTCGACGAGCTAATGTACGAGGTCACCGAGGTCGCCAAATTCCTCCTTGAGGTCGAGGGCGTCGACCTCGCAGTCGCCGACGAGCTGGATGCCGAAGAACGGATCTCGTCGGTGATGCGGGAGGTCCGCGCCGAAAGTGCCGAGCTCAGAGCCGAAGAGGTCGAATGTCCCCACTGTGGGGAGACACACAGCCCCGACAGCTCGTAGTCCGGCCGAGCGTAGTCGACACGTCGGATCGGTCGACAGTCATGACAGCTGGCAACCAATTTCATGGGCAAGCGGGCCGAACCGACAGTGTATGGCATTACTCAAATCAGACAGCGATCCCCTTGGAGAGACTGCTGACGCCGCGACAGACCCAGAGGTCCAACAGATGGCCGAAACCCGCGGGGCCGATCTGGCGTTGATCGCTTCGGCGGCCTCAGTGCTGTTGGCCTGGCATCAGTTTTATCTCAAAGGCAACAAAACGCGTGGGCTGTTTATCGGCCTGTGGCCGCCGACGATTCTGGCCTTCGGGAGCTATCTCAACCAGCAGGCGATTCTCGACAAACTCGAACAGTCGCTGTTGAGCGCGCCCGGTGGCTTCGAGTCGATCCGGAAACTGCTCAGCGAATAAGCACTGACAGTTGGCAATCAGGCCGGGTGTGTTCGACTGGCTGACCGTCCTGATAGAAAGCGTTTTCAGCGACGACGGTGAGTTGACAGCTATGCGGTCTGTCGCTCTCCCAGTCGTCCTTGTGGTGCTCCTCTGTCTCGGAGCGGTGCCAGTCGTCGCCGCCGGGAGCAGCTCCGATGCCGGGGGACTCACTGACACCTCGCCGGCACTGAGTCCGGTCGACTCTTCGGCCGACCAGCAGTCGGTTTCGGCACTGACGGGGGGCGATTTCGAGACGCCGTCGACGGAGTTCGTGATCAATCTCCAGACCGACCGAAGTGCTGAGTGGGTGGTTACTGTCGAGTACGAACTGGAGACCGAGAGCCACCGCGAGGCCTTCGAGTCGATTGCGGCCGAGTTCGAGGCCGGCAGCGCGCCCGAGGGTGGGCTGTCGGTCGACCTCTATGAGAACATGGCCGGCTTTGCCAGCCAGGAAACCGACCGCGAGATGGAGATCACGAACGTCGAACGCACCAGCAGCATCGACGACGACACCGGCAGGCTCACCCTCTCGTTCACCTGGAGTGAATTTCTCGAACGTGAGGAAGTCGACGACGAAGAGCGGCTGATTTTCAACGACGCGCTTGATTCGCCGGACGACGGCACGTGGCTGGCCTCGCTCGGCGAACACCAAGAGCTGCGGATCACAACGCCCGGCGGCTATGCGATCACGAGCGCGAACGTCCCGTTTTCCGACAACACGGTGACGATTGAGGGCCCTCACACGTTCGACCGGGATGACCACGTGCGGATTATTCTCGAACGCTCGTCGTTCGCCGGCGTCGCCTGGGAGCTGTTGGCTGCTGCGGCCGTTGTCGCCGCCGCGATTATCGGTGGCGCGTTCCTGCTGCGCCGGCGCGATGCCGAGAGCACAGAAGCCACCGCCGCCGGCGAGCCGACACCACAGCCGTCGACGGAGCCAACGGAGACCGAGACACCGCCGGAGCCGGAGGGGCCGGAGACGCCAGCCGAACCCACGGAGGACCTGTCGCTGCTCGCCGACGACGAGCGCGTGCTTCGGCTGCTCGAAGCAAACGGCGGGCGGATGCGGCAGGCCGAGATCGTCTCCGAGACCAAGTGGTCGGACGCCAAAGTCTCCCAGCTGCTGTCGTCGATGGCCGACGACGACCGAATCACCAAGCTCCGGATCGGCCGGGAGAACCTGATCTCGCTGCCGGACGTCGACGCGCTCGACGGCTCGAAACGCGACGACGAGGACGACGAGTAAGCCGCAGTTCCGTCACCTACTTGCGCCGAGAGTTCCTACCGACAGCTAATGGAGTATCTGGAGCGTCGGGTCGGATTAGTCAACAGTCGGCTCGAAGCCGTTATCGAGTCGACCGATCCCGACGAGCTGTCCGTCCAGCTCGAAGACGTGGTGCTTGCGGGCGGCAAACGCGTCCGGCCAACCGTCACGCTGCTGGCCTGTGAATCGCTGGGTGGCGACCCCGAGGATGCGGTCGACTTTGCGGCCGGGATCGAGCTCGTCCACAACGCCTCGCTGGTGATCGACGACATCATCGACCGCTCGGAGGTCCGGCGCGGCACGCCAAGCGCGTGGGCCGCCCACGGCTACGGGCCGGCAATTATCGCCAGCGACGGCCTGCTGGGTGAGGCGTTCGGACTGTTTTTGGGCAACGAACAGGCGATGGAGATCGTCGCCGAATCGATGGTCGAACTCGGCGAGGGCGAGGCGACCGAGCTGGTCGACCGACCGTCGAACGAGGCGGAGTATATGACACTGGCCCGCCGGAAAACCGGCGCGCTGTTTCGGGCTGCCGCCGAACTCGGCGCGGTCGCCGGCGGGGCCGACGCCGCCACCGTCGAAGCCTTCGGCGAGTACGCCGAACGCGTCGGCGTGGCGTTCCAGATTCGGGACGACGTGCTGGATGCGACCGGCGACGCCGAGGCATTGGGCAAGCCGGCGGGCCACGACGCCGAGATGGACCGGCCCTCGCTGGTGCAGGTAACCGATCTCACCCCTGAGGAGGGCAACGAGCGCGCCCGCGAGCAGTCCGACCTCGCGCTGAACGCACTCGATAGGACCGGCGTCGACGACACCGACGCCAAAGCCTACCTGCGTGATCTCGCCGAGTTCGTCGTCGTCCGCGAAAAGTAGCGGGCCGACGAACCGTCGGCTGTGTCCACGATGCTGTATGGATTGTGGTCTTTGGCTATCGACATATTCATGATTTCACAACGGCGAGTACCGAGGTATGAACAGAGCACAGAAGGCTGCCCTCCAACTCCAGGCGGTGGCGGTGCTTCGCATGCTCAAAACCAGCCGGACCTACGAGGAGCTGTCGGCCGAAACGGGACTGCCGGCTGGCGATCTCAACCGGTACGTCAACGGTCACGTGCTGCCGGGCGTCGACCGCGCCCAAGCGGTCGTCGAGTCGGTCGGCCGCGAGCTGCTGGCCGACGAGCTTCACCGTCGGGTTCGGTTCGACGACGAGGGCTACGTCGACAACTCACAGGTGGTGTTCGACCAGTCGTTTCTAGATCTGGTCGCCCCCGTTGCGGCCAACAGCTTCGAGTTCGCCCAGCCCGACGTAGTGTTGACCGCCGCTACCGACGGGATTACGATCGGGGCGGCGATGGCCTCATACTTCGATGCTCGGCTGGCGTACGCCAAGAAATCCAAAGAGACTGCCGTCGAGGAGTTTATCGAATCCCGCCAGCGACTCGCCTCCGGCATCGAGTTGACCTACTATCTACCGGCCTGCGCGCTGGATGCGGGCGAATCGGTGTTGATCGTCGACGATCTGATCCGGTCGGGCGAAACCCAGGAGCTACTGCTGGATATCGCCCGTCAGGCCGATGCCTCGGTCGTCGGCGTCTTCGCGCTGATCGCCGTCGGCAACCGCGGCATGTCGCGGGCGCGCGAACGGACCGACGCCCCCGTTGGCGCGCTGTCGACAGTCGAGTAGCCGGCTCCCGGACGGTTGTGCGAATGGATACCACAGGACCAGTGTCTTTTTTTGAGTAGCCGCCCTGGGATAACTGATGGCAGACATTATCCTCTACGAGCTTTCTGGCTGTCCGTACTGTGCGAAAGTCACCAGCAAACTCGACGAACTCGGCGTCGAGTACGAATCACGGGAAGTGCCGCGCTCGCACAGCGAACGAACCGAAGTCGAAGAGATCAGCGGCCAGACAGGCGTGCCGGTCATCATCGACGAGGCTCACGACATCCACGGCATGCCCGAAAGCGACGACATCGTCGACCACCTCGAAACGCACTACGCCTAACGCTCAGGAGCCGTCGACCGCTCGCGGATCAACTCCCGGATCCGGTCGGGATCGTCGATTTCGGCAAGCTCCTCACAGGAGACGATTGCGGTATCGTTGACTGACTCCTGTTTGACCCGGTTGGTCGTGAAATAGATCGACCGGGTTTCGGTGACGCGGCCAATCGAACTCATCAGCCGGGCACGCTTTTCGGCACTCGGGGTGAACGACGAATGGCCCGTCAGCACGGTCTGTTCGCGGTCGTCGCTGTCCTCGCTGACGGCTTTAAATGGCGAGCGAGCCGTCGGATGGACCTCGAAGCCGGCGTTAGTCAACACTGTCAGGATGTGTTCGTCATCGGGGTCGACGTCCGGGCCCTCGGGAATCGGATCGGCATCCCGGACCTCCTCGGCGCCGTCGAACACCGAGACGGGGTTCGAAAACGGCTGGTTGAACAGCTCTTCGAGCTGGATGGCGACCTCGATCGAGGCGTTCATCCCGTCTTCGTATTTTGAGACGGTGCGCCGCGAGACGCCCAACTCGTTTGCCAGCTGCCCGAGACTCCAGCCGCGTTCCTCGCGTTCGTCCGCAAGCAGGTCGCCGTCGATGCTGACATACAGCCCGCCCGGAGCCGCATAGATGAGGGGCGGCACCTCCTCGATAAACAGGTCGTAGGCCGTATCAGGGTTGAACACCGGGACGCCGTGTCGGAAGTAGACGACGCCCGGTTCGAGATCCTGATTCCGTGTGCGGAGGCCGATCACCAGCGGCGTCGCCGACAGGTAATCGCCCAGTCGACGCAGCTCGGCACCCGTTTCACCCGTCAGGGCGTCGATATTGCCGAGGATTTTCAAGAGCACGAGGTCCTCGCCGCGTCGCGCTGCAAGGTCGAAGCTCTTGGGTCGAACCGAACACCGCTCGCTGACGAGAAACCCGGCGTCCTCCAGCATCGCGGTGATGTTGCCGACCAGTGCTGTGCGTGACATAGCCGGATATACGCGGTTTCGTCCTTATATGTGTTGTGTCGACAGGGGTCGACGCCACCCCGGCGTCACTGGGTTTTGACGCGCACCGCGCTCTGCCCCGAGCTGGTCTCGAAGCCGAAAGCGGTTTTCGCCCGAGCCGACTACCAGCGGTCATGACGGTGCTCGGCCTCGATGATACGGACTCCCGACAGGCGGGGATGTGTACGACCTACCTCGCGGTCCGCATCGCCGAGGCCATCGCCGACGCCGGCGGCACTGTCGACCGCCGGCTTCTTGTCCGACTCAACCCGGCAGTCGAACACAAAACGCGCGGCAACGCCGCACTCGCCCTCCATACCGATCTCGACGCCGAGACAGCCTTCGAGTTGGCGTGCGAGGGAGTCGACGCGCTGGCTATCGGCACCGACACGCGGACGAGTCCGGGCGTCGTCGTCGCACCGTGCCAGCCCGAGGCCGTCCCCGAAAACGTGGTCGACCACGCCCGCCGAGCGATCCGCCACAAACACACCCTTGCGGAGACACTCCACGTACTCGAAAGCGCGGGCTACCGCCACCGCGGGTGGGCCGGTGCGGGCTGTGATGTGCAGGGCCGTGGTCGGATCGGCGCGCTGGCCGCGGTCGGCGCGTGGGCTGCGTTCGACGAGTGGACATTCGAAACCATCGCCTACCGCGAGTTCGACCGCTGTGGAACTCCGCGCGAGGTCGACCATGAGGCCGTCTTCGAGGCGGCCGACCGTGCGTATCCGACCGTCTGGGATACCGTCGACCGCGACGCAGGCGAGTCGGTCTGTGTGCCGAACGCGCCGGGGCCGATTCTGTACGGGATTCGGGGCGACGAGCCGGCCGCAGTCGAGGGGGTGGCCACCGAGATCGCCGCGAGCGACGGCACCGAACCGATCGACCGCTGGTCGACGTTTATCACGAACCAGGGCACCGACAGCCACCTCGCCGAGGGATCGATCGGGTCGCTCCGGGAGGGTGCAGGCTACCGTGTCGACGGCGTCGTGGCAACCGCCCCCGAAACCCGGCGGGGTGGCCACGTCTTTTTTATGTTAGCCACAGGCTACCACGGCTCCGAACCCGCCAGTGTCGACTGCGTCGCCTTCGAGCCGACCAAACGGTTCCGCGAGCACGTCCGCGCCCTGCGGGTCGGCGACCGGCTGACCGTCTGCGGTGAACACACCGATGGAACAATCAAACTCGAAAAGTTTGCCGTTCGGGTGCTGAACCGCAGTGAGCGAGTCACGCCTGAGTGTCCCGACTGCAGTCGACGGATGAAATCCGCCGGGCGAGACCAGGGGTATCGGTGTCGAGACTGCGGGACGGCCGCGCCTGAGAAGGTCGAGCGACGCGTCGACCGCGAACTCGAGGTGGGGTGGTACGAGGTGCCGCCCGCCGCGCGTCGGCACATTGCCAAACCCCTCGTCCGTGGTGGGTTCGACGCCCCAACCCATCCTGAACGATAGCCAGCGGCGAGTAGGGCTGTATTTATGTCTTCAAGGAGAATGATTCCCTCAACGTGATGATCGAGGGAGCCATCGACACGGGATTTTCCCTGTTGTTAGTCATTGGCCTCCCCGCGCTGTTCGGGTTTTTCGTGCTCAAAGGCGCGCTGATCGGCAAACCCTTACCAACGACAGTGTTTCTGCCCGGCTATGTGCTGGCGATTTCGGCCAGCGGAGTCGAGTTGGCCTGGATCGCACTCGTCTCGTCGGGTGGCTACGTCGCCGGCCAGCTCGTTATCTACTATGGGGCCAAACGCGGCGGTGTCTCGTACATCAACTCCTCACCGCGGTTTTCGGTGCCACAGAAACGACTCGATCAGGTCGAACGTTGGTTTGAAACATACGGCGGGATCGGCATCTTCGTGACGAATCTCGCGCCCTACATCCGTGGGCTGATCACGATTCCGGCCGCCGTTGCCGACTACCCGGTCGGTCGACTCGTCGTCTTCGTCTGGAGTTCGACGTTTCTGTACCATCTGGCTGTCGTCGCCGCCGCAGTCGGCCTGATTCGGACGATCTGGTAGTCGGCGACTACTTAATAGCTGTCGACGTTCGTCCCGACCGAACAGACGTACTCGCCTTCGGCGACCTGCGGCAGCCGGCGAGACCGCCAGAAGATGCCGTTGTTGTCGGCCGACACGCTGGCTTTGGTCTGGCCGAAGGCATCGGTAACGGTAAACAGCGTCTGGCCGGTCGAGACTCGCGCGCCCAACTCGACGTTGTAGTCGACGATGCCACCAGCGGGTGAGCCGTACTGATCGAACCGTTTGGCGCGCGTCTGGCGGTTCAGGTCGGCCTCGCCGTCGAGAAAGCCGTACTCTCTGAGTACGTTGAACACGCCGTCGACACCGCGCTGGATGCTGGAGTCGCTAAAGCCGACCGCGCCGCCGAGTTCGGGATCGATTGTCGGGATGCCCTCGTCCGGGGCGACCCGAGCCAGCTGGCCGTCGGGGCCCTTTTGATCCAGGACGTAGCCGCAGTCGAAGACTTTCGCCAGCCGGAGACACTCACTGTGCATGGAGTGCCGGCGACCACACCGGACCCGAACCTCGTCGATCATCCGGCTGGTCGAGCCCTGATGGAGATCCAAGATAAGGTCAGCCGTCTGGGCCGCTTCGTAGACGGTCGCCGCGATTCGCTCGCTGGAGCTGCCGGTTTCGTCGCCCGGAAACGTCCGGTTGAGTTTGCGGTCGTCGATCGGATTGCGGTGTTCGGCCACCTGAAAGCCGTAGTAGTTGACGATGCCGACCACCAGCACCGACCCCGCAAGTTCGGTTGGATCGAGCTGGGGAACCACCCGCCGAATCACGCCCAGCCCGTTGAGTTCGTCGCCGTCGCTGACTGCCTGCATGTAGAGCCGCTTGCCCGGTTTGGCTCCATTTATAATGGCTACCGGAAGCGCGACGCTGGTGCCGCCGCGGCCTTCGCCGACTGCCAGTCGACCCACATCGAACTCACCGGGAGCCGCGCTCGCAGTGCCGAGCGAGATCGTCATTGGCTCGAACGTGGGTCGGGCCGACCTTTAGGAGTTCGGTCGGGGCGAACGAGACGGTGGGATTTTGTCGACCGGCCGATATGATGGGGTATGGCCGACAGCGACGCCAGCCCGCTCGACGGCTACCGGCAGTTTCTCGCACTCCGTGGCGACGTGCTCGTGTTGTCGGTGGCGATGTTTGCCTTCTCGCTTGGCTTTCAGATGACCACGCGATTCCTGCCCGAATACCTCAACGTCCTGGGAGCCAGTGCCTTTGTCATCGGTGTGTTTGGCACCTTTGGCAACCTGATCAGCGCGCTGTACCCGTATCCGGGTGGTGCGGTCTCGGATCGCATCGGCTCGCGGTACGCCCTGACGCTGTTCGGGCTACTGTCGACGCTCGGGTTTCTGCTCTGGTTCGTTGCGCCCTCGTTCGGTACCGTCACCGTCGCGGGCGTGACGATCCAGCCGTGGATCTGGGTGTTTGTTGGCCTCGTGCTTGCCCAAGCCTGGAAATCCTTCGGGTTAGGCGCGACCTACGCCATCGTCAAACAGAGCGTCGAACCCAGCCGCCTCGCACGGGGATTCGCCAGCACCGAAACCTTCCGCCGGTCGGCGTTCCTGATCGGGCCGGTGCTGGCGGCGGGGCTGCTCACGCTACATCCCGCCTTCGAGGTGAGTTTCCGGTACGTGATCGCTGTCGCGGTCGTCTTCGGCGCGGTGGCGACGATTGTCCAGCATTTCTACTACGACGCCAGCGGCGATTCGTTCGGCAAATCATTCGGTGGGCTCGCCCAGATTCGTGCGGACCTCCGGAGTCTGCCGTCGACGCTCCGCCCCCTGCTCGTTGGCGATACGCTGGTCCGCTTTGCCAACGGGATGGTGTACGTCTTCTTTATTATCGTCGTCACGGACTTCCTGCAGGTCGGCCTGGAGCTACCACTGCCGGTTGTGGGTGTGGTCGACCTCTCGCCGGCGGCCTTTTTCGGCCTCCTGTTGGGTATCGAGATGCTGGTCGCCCTGCTGGTAATGGCTCCCTCGGCGGCGGCCGCCGAGCGAGTGGGGCTCAAACCCGTCGTCGCCGCCGGGTTTGCGGTGTATGCGATCTTTCCGATTCTGCTTATTAGCGCGCCAGCCAGCGCGACGGTGCTGGTCGTCCTGTTTGCCTTTTCAGGGGTGCGGTTTGCGGGACTCCCCGCTCATAAGGCATTGATCGTCGGCCCCGCCGAAAAGGACGCCAGCGGTCGGGTAACCGGCTCCTACTACCTGCTTCGCAACACGGTCGTCATCCCGAGCGGAGCCATCGGCGGCGCGCTGTACGGCGGGATTCCAGACCCAGTTGGTGGTGGCCAGCTCATTACCGGCAGCCCAACGCTGGCGTTCGCCGTCGCGACCGTTATTGGGCTGGTAGGCACTGGCTACTTTCTGGTGTTCGGTCGGGAGTTCGAGGCCTACCGCTAACCACAACCCATAGCACCCCGGCCGGTAACTACCACCTAGAGCCGTGAACCGAACACAGCTAGATCGGATCGTTGCGGCGGTCGTCGGACTTGTGGTCCTGCTTGGCGGTGTCGCTGTCTGGCAGACCAGCCAGTCGACTGCCGGCCATATGGGATCGGGAAGTGGCGGAATGCATACAACCCAGCCGCTCTGGATACTGGTTGGCACGTTTCTCGTGGCGGGCGTGATTGTGGCGATCTATCTCGGTGCGCGCTCACAGCTCGACACCGAAACCGAAGCTGCCCCATCAGGAACGGCCGGGGTATCGACGGCGGAGAACGAATCGATACCATCGTCAGAAAACGAGTCAACGGTAACGCCCGAAACCGAGTCGACGGACACAGCCCAAGAGCCTGAAACGTCAGCAGAGCCGGACGAACAGGCGAGTTCGAAACCGACGAGAGAGCCGTTGGATCTGTTGCCGGATGACGAACGGCGGATTTTACAGCCCATCATAGACTCGCCGGGGCTGACCCAGATCGAACTCAGAGACCGAGCCTCGTTTTCGAAAAGCAAAGTTAGCCAGACGGTAACCGATCTGGAAAAACGCGGATTGCTGTACCGCGAGCCACAGGGCCGGACGTATCGGATCTATCCAAGCGACGATCTGTCGACGCAGTCGACTGAGAATCGCTGAGCCGGCCGTCGTCGGCCGGGATGAACGAATCCATCTGTGAAAAACGATTAGATCCGGCTATAAACGTTCTACCGCGTTTTGCTGGCTGTGTTCGTACCCATACCCATATTCCCTAACCGGCTGTAGGGGTAACTGAGGAGATCGACATGACACAAACACTCATCCGGATCGGGCTCGCGCTGGTCGTACTGCTTGCAGTCGCTGGCGCAGTCGGTATCGCAAGCGCGGAAATGACAGCAGGCGTCGACGACCAACACAACCACAGCGACCACCAAGCAGACGACCGCATGGGCGATGAACACCACGACAGACACGCAGCCAACACCACAGACCGTGACGCAGGCGAGCAGCACCACGGTCAACACATGGGCGATGAACGACATGGACAGCATGCAGGTAATGAGCACCACGGCCAGCACATGGGTGAAGAACGCCATGGTCAGCACGCAGACAGTGACCGCCACGGCCAGCACATGAGCGACGAACGCCACGGCCAGCACATGAGCGACGAACGCCACGGCCAGCACGGTCATGCGAGTGGTCCTGCGAACGGTCGGTAGTGACTCCCTACCGTCGCTCATGACTGGCCGGCAGGCTGTTTTTGCGAGTCGTCGACGGGAAGTGAACCAGAGTGGATTTAGGTAGTCAGTGCCTACAGCGGGCCGTGAGCGACGATCACTCAGCCAGTGGCCCCGAGAACATGATCGAGGCCCTCGATGTGAAACGAAACGCGATAGTCGGCCTGCTCATTGGTGGTGGGATGGCCGGGCTGGCCTACGTCGTGCGGGTGTTCGAACTCCTTGGGCCAGTGACAACGACTCGTGAGTATCCGATTCTCGGCGAAGAAGGCTGGTTTCTCATGCTGGCGGTCGTCTTTGCGGTCTCGACCGCGCTGCTTGTGGTGCTCGTGCTGTCAGCGATTCGGATGGTCCAACTCGTCAAACAGACGAGCTAGTCCGCGCTGGGCACTTCGGCGTTTTCGAGGGCTTCGTCGGCTTCGGGAGTCAGTTCGTAGATGTTCTGTCGGGCGTCCGCAAAGTAGACGTCCTCGTCGACGACGCCGATGGCTTCGAGCCGTTCGAGCGCGTACCGGACCGTCCGAGCCGAGAGCATCGACTCCTCGACGATCCCCTTTTGTGTCAGCGTGCCGTTGTATTCGAGCACCTTGAAAACCAGTTTGGCACTCGGAGGCAGATCGTCGAGGCTCTCTTGATCTGTGGCTGCCATTACCACTACCCAGACAGCACACTGCAATAAAGGTTGATGGGAGCAGCCGAGGGGCGCAAACGAACACCTTTTGACGGCCGACGCCAAAATCCGCCTATGGCTACAGAATCGGCAGCCGGTCTCTCCGATCACATGCGCGGGGTGACCGTCACGACGATTGCCTGTCTGGCGGGGATTCTCGCCGCACTGGCCTCGGCAGCCGTCGTCGGGACTTCCCCCGAGGCGGCTGGCGATATCCAGGCGGTCCTTATTATGGGGATCGCCATTTTCGTGCAGTTCCCGATCCTCAAGGCAGTCGGCGTCGACATCAGCGAGTTCGGCATTAAAGACAACCTGTTCATTTCGTTTATGACGTTCTGTCTGTGGTTTATCACCTACGCCATCCTGCTCACCTCGGCGGTGGAG
>Ga0207421_10006927_pt1 | contig 12225 bp, 10 predicted proteins | sample SodLakKL_010_SED_4_FD_187542 | JGI IMG/M metagenome (GOLD analysis project Ga0207421, IMG submission 187542) | Alkaline sediment microbial communities from Lake Tanatar, Kulunda Steppe, Russia - 8KL_010_SED (SPAdes) (version 2) | ecosystem: Environmental > Aquatic > Non-marine Saline and... | reverse complement strand
CCCGGTTCCGGTCACCACACAGATGCAAAAAGAAGAAAACGAATATTATTGACGCCTTCTTCTTATTGACGCCTTCTTCAGCAGACCTCATCAATTAACAACGGTATGGCCATTACAAAAGCAGCATATTTGCTAAGTGCTCCGGATCTCTCTTTCTGTCCGGATGGCAATCTGCCGGAAATCTGTTTCGCAGGGCGGTCCAATGTGGGGAAATCCTCCGTGATCAATGCCCTGACCAGACGTAAAAACCTGGCCCACACCAGCAACACCCCGGGGAAAACACGCAGTTTAAACTACTATCTTATCGATGATGCCTGGCATCTGGTGGATCTTCCCGGTTATGGGTATGCCAAAATATCGAAAAAGGAGCAATCGCGATGGGGCCGGGAAATGAAACGGTATCTGCTGGAACGAAACGCCCTGCAACTGGTGGTTGTATTGCTGGATGTGCGCCATGCCCCATCGGCACTGGACGAAGAGTTTCTCTTCTTTCTGGGAGAGAACGGAATTCCATTCTGTATTGTACAAAACAAAGCAGATAAAATATCCAAGTCCCGGTTGATGCAACAAAAAGCAAACATTAACCAGCTGCTGAAAGAGATGAATATCGATGTTCCTCTTTTTCAATCATCAGCGATCATACCCGAAACACTTGATGAACTACTGACTTTTATCGGAGAATATGTGCAGGATGCAAAACTGTAAAAGTACAATGATTCATTTCTTCATGATAACATATATCGGTCAATACCGAATGAACCCTAAAAACTGATCTATTCAAATGGCTTATAAAGCACTCTTACTGGATGGTGTAGATGCTATCTGCGGAGAAATATTCAAACAACGTGGATTCGAAGTTACCCAGGCACAAAAAATGCCTGTTGAAGAGCTTGAAGAAATCATTGGCGATTACGATACCATGGTCGTACGCAGTGCCACCAAGGTGACCGATTCGCTTCTTGCCAAGGCAAATAAGATGCGGGTCGTCGGACGGGCTGGCGTCGGTGTCGATAATATTGACCTTGATGCCGCGACACGATTGGGGATACTGGTGATGAACACCCCTGACGGCAACACGATCTCCACCGCAGAACATACCTGCGGGATGATCCTTGCCCTCTCCCGAAACATACCGGCTGCTGTTTCCTCACTTAAAGAGGGCCGCTGGGACCGGAAAAAGTATCTGGGAACCGAAGTCCACGGAAAAACCCTCGGAATTGTCGGTCTGGGAAAAATCGGATCCAACGTAGCTGCCCGGATGAAATCGTTCGGGATGCATGTAGTCGGTTACGATCCGTACACCACCCACGAGCGGGCTGCAGAGATGGGGGTTGAGATGATGGAGCTTGAGGAAGTCCTCGGCGCAGCAGACTACCTGACCGTCCACACACCACTCACAGATCAGACCCGCGACCTTGTCAGCCTCAAAAACAAAGAGAAGATCAAACCGGGTATATTCCTTGTCAACTGCGCCCGTGGCGGAATCTACAACGAAGGGGATCTTGGAAAACTGATCGAGGACGGAACCGTCGGTGCGGTGGCACTCGATGTCTACAGCGAAGAGCCTCCGGAAGGCGAACTTGCCGAGCTGCTGAAACACCCTTCCGTTATCTGCACCCCTCATCTTGGCGCATCCACTCAGGAAGCCCAGGGCAAAGTTGCCGAACAGATCGCCTCACAAATCGCTGATGCCTTCGAACAGAAGGGATATCAGGGCAGCCTGAACGGCAAATCCATTGCACTCAGCACCAATCAAGAGGTTCAGCCGTTCCTTCAGCTTGCCGAAAAGTTCGGACGATTTCTGTCACAGATCGCACCCAAACACACCGACGAACTCTCCATCACATTCAGCGGAGACTGTGCCAAGCACTCACAGGTCGTGACCGACTCCCTGCTCAGCGGATTCATGAAGGGCAGTGTGGATGATGTTGTCAACCTGATTAACGCACGGTATCATGCCGAAACCCGCGGACTCAAAATCTCGGAAACCATCAGTAAGGAATCACAGACATTTTCTGACCTGATCACCGTGGATCTGGGCTCGAAAGCGGATTACCGAAAACTGTCAGCCACACCTTTTGGGGACAATGACTACCGTATTGTCGTTATTGATGGTTTCAGTATTGAAATCCATTTGGAAGGCGAAATCATTCTCTACCGCAATATCGATAAACCCGGTATGCTGGCTGCAACAAGCGGAGCGCTGGCCGAACGGAATATCAACATCGCCTCCCTGAGCCTGGGAAGGGATGTCAAAGACAACCAGGCCATTACAGCATTCGCTGTAGATACCAACCTGGATCAAAAAGATATCGCGCACATCAGCCAGATTGACGGTGTGCATGTGGTTAAATATGTAAGCATGTAACAGATGTAAAACAGGTCCCCAGAAACCCGCACGGGTTTCTGTACGCAAAAATCATTACGGAGCATCGCAGTCTGTGCTTATCACGACTGTCCGGTGCTCCGTTTTTGTTCCGGCCAGTTCCGGCCAGTTCTATCTGATTCCGGCCACCCATTCCAATCAGTTTCAATAAATTCCAGCCACTCAACCCCCAATCCGGTCGGCACCTATTTTTGCTGTTCCAGATAGTACATCCAGCTGAAATACTCAAACGGAAGGATGACCAACGGATTTGCGTTGTATTCAATCAGCATTTCGATATACTCCTTGACCGGATCCTTCTTCTCAATTTCCGGTGCGGACGATCCGAATACGCCACCCATGATCATGGAAAGTGAAAAACGCTGCGCTTCCGGCCCCTCCACAATTTCGACTTTATCGTTCGGCCCCAGGCCCGCTTTCTCTTTGGCGATGGCAATAGCCGTATAGAGACTGCCCAGCTCATCCACCAAATCGATGTCCAGAGCATCGGCACCGGACCATATCCGCCCTTCCGCCACTTCCCGGATTTTTTCGGACTCCACTCCGCGTCCTTCCGCCACCTTGTCAATAAATTCATCGTAGAGCTCATTCATCCAGTCGACAAGCTGTTCACGCTCGGTCTCATTGAGCGATCGGTTCGGAAGGGTTAATCCCAGCAGAGGAAGCGTAGGGCCGAATGAGAGATCCGCCGAAGCTCCGCGGCTCACATAATCGGTATTCAACCGGAGATGATCACCTAATCCATCATCCCACAACCATCCGGTGGCCACACCGATACTTCCGGTGATGGTATTGGGTGCGGCAACGATGGTATCGGCATACATGGAAATCCAGTATCCGCCCGATGCGGCCAACGAACCCATGGAGACAATCACCGGTTTGACTTCAGCCGTACGACGCAACTCTTCGGCAACCAGGTCGGAGGCCAGCGGATCCCCTCCGGGCGAATCGGCACGCAAAACAACCGCCTTAACCGATCGGTCTTTCCGGGCTTTCCGGATTTCGGCGGAGAGTACACGTGCACGAATACCGATGGTGTTCATTGTCGGGCCTTCGGCATATAATACCGCAATGTTATGCACCGGCCCCCACTGGTCGTCCCGTGGTTTGTTATAAACATACATATCTGCCGGGCTGATGGATTTCTTCTCCCGCCCTTCCACCATTTCGATAATCTTGCCGGCTTCGGATGGCCGCGCCAGGGTATCGGCAATTCCGGCGGCAACCAGTTCTCTGGCTGAGACCGAGAATCCGCGATCGATCAGGGAATCATAATCCTCACCTGACATCCCCCTTGAAAGGGTGACATCATCTTTTACCAATTCATAAAACCCGTTGATGATTTTCTGCCTCTGCTCACGGTCAGCTTCGGACATATCAGAACGTGAAAAGACCTCAAAAGCGGATTTGTATTCCATCTCCCGAAGCTCATCCACCCCGATACCGACAGATTCCATCAAATCCGCCAGATAGGTCATGCCGGTGATATATCCCGGAATACTGAGCCTCCCCTGCGGATCCATCATCACATAATCGGCAACCGAAGCCAGATGCAGCGTATTCATTCCGCCCCGCTCGATATAAATGACCACTTTTTTACCGGTTTGCTGAAACGTTTCAAGCGCATGGCGGATTTCCCAGGTTTTGGCGTGATCGATCTGCATGGAGGTGAGGTTCAGGAAAATACCGGAGACCGAGGGATCCGCCGCAGCTTCCGAGATATGATCCAGAATCGGAAGATAGGTCTGACGGGTGTCAAGGTATTGATAGTTTTGGTACGGCAGCGATCCGCGGACTTCCATACTGACGTAGGAGTTATCTTTGCGGAAATACCGGTCGAAAATATTTCGGTCCAGCGCTCCGGAACGGATACTGTAAGAGTTGTAGCGGTGATTTCCATCGTTATCCCGGTGTGACTGGTAACTCACGCCGGAGCGGCCGAAGCTGAACTGGATTCCCGCGGTGAACCCGATATCATCAATATATCGTCCGGTGAAACGGATACCGGGCAACGCCTCAGTGGCGGCACCGGCAGACCAGCGTCCATCCAGAAAACCGTCCGCCTGATGATTGACCGCATAATCGCCAAACAGGGTGAGGGCCGGGGTTCCGGTCGGGCGAATTGCCAAATCGCCAACCGCTTCATAGTACTCGGCATTGAATGTCGTGGTACCGGTCATTCCGATCGAGAGATAGCGGTTCGGGCGTGTGATGGTTCCAAATGTGACATTGGTTTTGAGATCAAACAGGTCGGTATCGCCCCGATACCAGTTCAGGGCCAATCCGGCGGCCGCGGCATCGGTTCCACCACCAACTGCAATACGGTAGTCGCGATAAACCTGATCCATAACGTCATTCCGCACAAAACTGAATGCCGCACCGGGGAATCCGAAAAAACCGCCCCATCGCGGTATTTCGTCGATAAAGGAGTCCGATGACCAGTGAAAGGCCACATCCGGTTGGTGCAAATAGTGCAGTAACGCCGGGTTGCTGTATCCGTAGAGGCCGGACTGCATCGCACCGGGGGAGGTCATCAGAAAATCACTCCGTTCAAAATAACTCTCAAATCCAATCGCCAATGGATGATCGGTTGCATTGGCCGTCGTTAACAGGAGTCCTGATAATGCCAAGAGTATCATCAGGAAACCCCTTTGTATCGAATGTTTCATAATTGGAATATTGGATGAAATAGTTGCAAAAACCGAAACGGAACACTATCGGTTTTTGATTACGTCTTTGAGAAACTCCTGTAATGCACGTCCGCGATGGCTGATCCGGTTTTTCACCTCCGGATCCAGTTCTGCAAACGTTTGCCGGTATCCGTCGGGCCGGAACACCGGATCATAACCAAACCCGCCCGAGCCGCGCTCCGCAGGCAAAATGGTACCGGTACATACCCCTTCGAAGTGCCTGACATCATCCCCGGAAATATATACAAGCACGGTACGAAACCGGGCTGAGCGTCCGGCAGGGTCCGTTATGTGCTGCAACTCCGTGATTAATTTTCTACGGTTTGATGCGGAATCGGCTTCGGGCCCGGCATAACGCGCGGAATAGAGACCGGGCCTGCCATTCAGGGCATCCACTTCCAGCCCGGTATCATCGGCAAGCGCCGGGATTCCGGTCAATTCCCAGACAAACCGCGCCTTGATTTCTGCATTCTCCTCCAGTGTCCGTCCGCTCTCCTCAATTTCAACCTCCCCTGCCACCTCCTTCAGGGAGCGGACCAGCCATCCCGAACCGCTCAGCAGATCATTGAGCTCCTTGACTTTACCGGGATTCCCCGTCGCCAGTACGAGAACCCGTTTTTCACTGTTTGAAGGCTTTTTCGAGGCAGACATATCCGAATAATCAGGTTCGCTCCGGTATCACACTCATTTTCCGGAATGCATCATAACGGCGGTCGATTTCAAAGCGGTTCAGCGCGGTCAGGCGTTCGACGCCGAATTTCTCAACACAGTAACTGGCCATTACGGATCCATAGATAACAGCCCTGCGCAGATTCTCCTCGCTGATTCGATCGGACCACGACAACCATCCTGCAAATCCGCCCATGAACGTATCCCCGGCACCGGTCGGGTCGATGATCGTTGAGAGCGGGTAGGCCGGAGCCGCAAACACAGACTGTTCCGAATACAAAAAAGCGCCGTGTTCCCCCTTTTTGATGATCAGATATTTCGGGCCTTTTTCCCGGATTATTTTGGCGGCTTTGATGAGATTCGATTCGCCGGTCAGTTCGCGCGCCTCCTCGTCATTCACAATGAGCACATCCACCCGGGAAATGACCTCCTCCAGCGCTTCCCGCGCACCTGAAATCCAGAAATTCATGGTATCACAAACGGTCAACTGCGCCTGGGTGATCTGATCCAGCACCTTCAGCTGCAAAACCGGATCGATATTTCCAAGACAGACAATCCGGCTGCCTTTGTAGACTTCCGGAATCACCGGATCAAAATGCTCGAATACATTAAGTTGGGTATCAAGCGTTTCGCGGCTGTTCATATCATCATGATATTTGCCTTTCCAAAAAAAGGTAAGTCCGCTCTCATCCGTCCGGAACCCTTCCAGATCCACGCCGTGATCTTTCAGAAATTTCAGATCCTTTTTATCGAAATCGCTTCCGACAGTTCCGACAAGACGAACGGGGCGGGCAAAATAGGCAGCCGCAACCGAAATATATGTCGCTGATCCGCCCAGCGTCCGATCCACTTTTCCAGCCGGAGCTTCAATACCATCATACGCAATGGATCCAACGACTAATACACTCATGATTTTATAATAATGGCAATTGAGTAAATGATAATCGCGACAAAGTACACTTTTGGCGAAGCGTTTGCAATGTATCGACGGGTAATGTTGCCATGGACAAGTAAAAAAAGTAGCAAAGAATCCGGTCAAAAGTTAGATTTACAAAGAATACGGATCAACCGGACCGGTCATTCCCTGTCAGTTCAGCGGTACAAAATCCGGGCCGGACCATCAATTTTCCTCATCCCCATGCAGCGCCCAAAATATATCGTCTTTGACTATACCAAAATGGATAAGCTGATTCATAACCGGTTACGGCTTTCCATGCTCTCATCCATTGCCTACTCCGAAGAGATTGACTTTTCATCATTGAAAAACACCGTCAAGGCGACTGACGGCAATCTGGGGAGGCAGATTCAAATTCTGGAAGAGTCGGGCTATATTTCCAGTCATACCCGGTTCAGTAAACACCGACCGCAAAAAATGGTCTCACTTACAAAAAAAGGCCGGAATGCATTGATGCGTTATAAAAAACATGTAATGGCACTTTTACAATTTCAGGACACGATGTAGCGCTGGATCATGTCACAAGAACCAAACACATTCCCTTCCTACTGTAAAGCATTGATGCGCGGTCCTCTGCCCGGCCGGGAGGCACAGATCACAATGGATCCGGTTCCGGAAGAGCGCTCTTTAACGCCCGGCAAAAATAACCCGGATACCAGGGAGAGTGCCGTGCTTGTACTCGTTTCGCTGGATGAACCTGCGTCCATTCTCTATACACTGAGGAACAGCACATTGCTGAACCATGCCGGACAAATCAGTTTTCCCGGCGGACGGCAGGAACGGGGGGAGTATCCCCGGGATACTGCCCGGCGGGAAGCGGCCGAAGAGGTCGGGATCCGGCCTCACCAATACGAGGTAGCCGGCTGGCTGAGTCCCCTATTCGTACCTCCTTCCAATTTTGTAATTCAACCTCTGCTGGCATTCTGTGATGAGCGACCGGCCATCACCATTCAGCCGGCGGAGGTAAGCGAAGCTTTCTGGGTGCCGGTTCGTGACCTGCTGAACGAAAAAAAAATCAAGACCCGTGAACATATCGTTCGCGGAAAATCCATTCAGGTTCCATACTGGGATATCCACTCCGTGCCACTTTGGGGTGCTACAGCGATGATTACTTCGGAATTAACAACACTATACCGGCGGTATCTCTCATATAAATCAACCAAAACCGGCAACGGAGCAGCTTCCTGATGCCTTTGGAAAAAATCACAACCCGGGATGGTTCCGCGACACTCTATTCCGGACGCTACCGGCAGCACTATCACAACATGGCAGGGGCGTTCACCGAAAGCCGGTATGTTTTTTTCGAACGGACCGGCCTGGTTGAGGCTCTCAGGGAGCATCGGGATTTGACCATTTGTGAGGTTGGATTCGGATCCGGATTCCATCTTTTGGTGCTGGAGTGGTTCCGGAAGCAGACCGGATCGCGGTCACAGATCCATTATTACAGTGTGGAGAAATACCCGGTAGATGTTTCTGTCATTGTGTCCATGGGGTTTGACAAGCTGTTCTCCGATATGGACGGGCAACGGGAATCACTGAACCGGCTTACTGCCGATTTGGCATCCGCTAAGCCCGGCGAAATGGCATCCATTACATTCCCGGAGACCGGTGGAAACCGAATGCGTGCAACCGTTTACCACGGAGATTTTTCGGACTGGGATCTTTCCATTCTAAACCGGCCGGCACATTTTTTCCTGCATGACGCGTTTTCACCGGATGTGAATCCGGAGTTGTGGTCACACGATACCTTTGCAACACTTTTTGAAGCTGCCGATCCACAGGCCGTGCTTGGAACCTATTGTTCGGCAACCCGGGCCAGGGCGGCCATGGTTCTTGCGGGATGGCATGTTTTTCGTGCTGCCGGACCACCGGGCAAGCGGGAGATGACACTTGCAACTCCGGATGTTACGGTTCTTGAAGAGTACAAACAGGTTAACGAAACCCGGTTGCGTGAACGGTTTGGGCCATCGTAATCAGGACGAACTGACCGGCAGCCGCCCTAACAGTTTCCCCAGGAATTTCCGCCCGTAAATGCGCTGGATATGGGTCATATCTGCCAGTACGATCAGCTGTTCACGACTCCGGGAAAAAGCCACATTTAACAATCGGGGAACCGACAATCCGTTCTTTGCCTCATCAAATGGACGTACCGAATAGTGCTGCATTGAACCATTTCGTGCTTCGCCACTCATCACCGTATCGAGAATAATCACTTTTTTTTCCCGGCCCTGGAAAGTGTGGATGGTCCCGATTTCAAGATCGTACCAGCGGTTTTTACCGCGCAACTCACGCCGCAGGTGCCATACGGTCGACCGGAACGGAACAATGATCCCGATATCTTTCAGCGACACACGCGACTCCAGCAACAGCCGGCGAACCAGATCGCCAAGCATGGTCACATGTACATCATTGATCGGCTGAAACCCTTTCCGTTTGGTATCCTGCCTGAGTACCGGACTCATCGGAGAAGAGTCCAGCAGAAAAACCGATCCGGCGGCCGGCGACTCTTCCGGTTCGGCCCCTGCAGATCCATCTCCAACGGAACCATCCCCTGCAGAAAAAACCCCTGTTGCGGCCGCCTGCGTTCCGGGAGATGGATCACCACCACCCCCGTTCACCGCTTCGTCAACGGCTGTCAGCAACCTCCCTTCATAGAAAACTTCGCTGATGACCCTCGCCAAATCCGACTGCATCCGGTATTGAATGTTGAAAAAAGAAGTGAATTCGGGGTGTTGGTCGTGCCATTGAAACAACTCTCCGGTGCTCTTTGCCCCCGACACCGTAGCGAAAATGTCCTGTTCCAAAATAGTGCGGGATGCAATATCCGTGGTGATCGCGATGGGCGGAAGCTGCATGGGATCCCCGACAACGACCAGATGTTCTGCCGCTTTGGATGCCATTACCAGCATATAGGGGAGACTCGCCATGGAGGCCTCATCAATAACGACGGCATCAAACGACATCTGCTCCAGCATGTCGGATGTACAGACACGTGCCAGGGTTGTCCCGACAATCTTGAACCGGCGCAGCTGTGTATACGCATACCGTTCTTTTTGTGTGAGTTCCCGAATCTGATCTTCTACCGCCTCCTCACCGCCAAGCCGGTCAATTTTCTCATTAATGTGCCGCTTCTGCTCAATGGTAAGATCCGGCAGCTCACGCGCATCCAGCCAGTGCTGCAGGTCTGCGGCCTCCTGCATCTGTACACGCAGAGACTCCTCAAGCTGCTGCTCAAAATGGATTTTGTCGAGCCGCTCGTTCTCCAATACCCGCTCACCGAACCGTGTAATACGCCTTGTGATCGCTTTCAATCCCAGTTTTTCCATCGCCTCCATCACCCCAAGCATTCCGTGATCCACAGCCCGGTTGGTGTTGGAGACAAAAAGCACAGATTTGCCACGCATCACATAATTGGCCATGATATACGCAAGGGTAGCGGTTTTACCTGTGCCCGGCGGACCCCAGATATAGCTTACCGGCTGTATCATCGCCTTTTCTATCGCATCCTTTTGTGCCGTATTTCGCATGCTGTCTTCACGGATGGCATGACGGTCGCTATCGGGGGGCGACGTCACCACCTCATCCGCAGGCTGAAGCATCCGCTTGATCCGGTCCCGCTGTTCGACACTCCCCAGCACTCCGGAGAGGGCATCCCGAATTCGCTTGAGCACAAAATCGTTCTCCCATTCCAGTTCCACTTCAGGAATCGCTTCACCAAAATCTTTCGGAAACCGGAAAACTATCGCCTCTTCTCCGGTATCCACCGGGTAAATCGTTACCTCCTCATCAGGTAGTGTCGCCTTGCACAATTCGGCAAAACGAAGCGACGGATTTGTTGTCTCAAAACGGTAGTGCACCTCATCTGCAGATGGACTCTTGACTTTCCTGCCGCCGGACAGCACGTCGGTTGACGGACGCTCTCTTACCGCTTCTATTTCTGATTCAATTGCCGTTTCCGCAGCATCTACCAACTTTTCCGGCGAGATGGAACCCTTTGCAGCCTGAATGGACATCCTGATTTTTACATACGTTACTTAATAAAATGTGCTGTCCTAATATGACAACGAATATGCCGGAAACTTACAACTTTCTGAGGAGAATCTTCTGTTACTGATCCCACAATTCCGAACGGATGATCTCGGCCGTGCGGCCGTCGATTTCGTAATCGATTTTCATCCTCCTTTTTTCGGGGATCTGCCGTTCGACCAGGGATGCGATGGATGGCGGATAGAGAATCATATCCACCTCCCTCACAAAAAGCGGAAGTGATTTGCCGTAAACGGCACCCGCCATTATTGATCCCGGGAATTTAAGACTGTGTTTGAGTTCGTCAATGAGCACCGTGAGCGTCCGCTCTTCGGTGGATACCACCCCGATCGTCTGGATTGCCGAACGTTCAACCAGCGAAATCAGCAACTCCGCTTTCAAATGGTAGACTACCGGAAGCAGCAGCGTGTTTTCCGACTCTTCCCGGAAGTTCCGCATCCATTGCACAGGCACGAAAAGGGCATCGAAATTGACCCGTTTTCCCGGCTCATCGGGTGTGATGGTCTCGCTTTTAATACCGACTTCCCGGAGGATCGCCCCGGAAACCATGGCCGCATGTTCATGCGTGACACCAACGGAAGCACAACTCTCCAGCCTGCCCGGCCACTCCACAAAACCGAGCTGCTCCTGGAACAGTGTTTCAATCTCGTCATCATCCAGGCCGTTTCCAATCAACTCCTCTAACACCGTACGGATGCGTTCGGCTCCCATTTCCAGACGCTGCGATTTATCAAGCGGCATATTCTGGCGATTCACCACAAATCCCCGGCCCTGTTCACTGCGCAGCAGTCCCTCTTCGCTAAGCTGGTGGTACGCTTTGCGCACCGTGTGGAAACTGGCGTTCAGCTGTCGTCCCAGCTCACGGGTAGATGGCATCATGTCGCCTACCTGAAATTGCTTCGTGGCTATGAATAACCGGATACGGTCCGCTATGTGCTTGGCAGTTTTCATGATGGGAGAAAGATACCATCCTCAAAAGGTTTTTTCGTATTTTTATTGCCAATAAAATATATGTGATGTGAAAGCTGCCCGACCCGGAAATAATACGCAACAAGTGCAAAATCAAGCGATATTACGCATAGGCTTGGTCTATGACCGCGCCGTTGATTACGGTGTTACTGATGGGCCTGCTGACCGGTTTGCCGAATTTGAACCGGAATCAACGATCAACGTGATGGAGCAGGCGGTGCTGGAAGCGGGCCATTACCCGGTCCGAATCGGATCCCCCCGTAAACTTCTGGAAACCGATCCTGACGTTGATGTGATCTGGAATATTGGAGAAGGATATGGGTCACGTAACCGGGAGGCATGGGCTCCGGTGTTATGCGAAATGCGTGGCATCCCGTGTCTGGGAAGTGATGCCTACACGCTGACGGTCACCCTTGATAAAATCCTGTCGAAACAGATTGCGCGCTCCCTGGATATTCCCACCAGCGACTGGCAGATAATTCGGTACCACCCATCACAAACCGGCACAT
>Ga0207421_10006926_pt1 | contig 12227 bp, 10 predicted proteins | sample SodLakKL_010_SED_4_FD_187542 | JGI IMG/M metagenome (GOLD analysis project Ga0207421, IMG submission 187542) | Alkaline sediment microbial communities from Lake Tanatar, Kulunda Steppe, Russia - 8KL_010_SED (SPAdes) (version 2) | ecosystem: Environmental > Aquatic > Non-marine Saline and... | reverse complement strand
ATGCAGCGGTAGTAGATATCAGAGGTTCCTGACATTTTTTTAAGGGTAAAATCAACAATCATTAGAAAGCCCTTAATAAGTATCGAATGGAAAATGGTGGATTTTGTCTAAATCACCATGAAACTGCACCTTAAGTAGAATTTAATTAATTATAGAGTTGTAATTAGCCGATTCTAACTTGTGCCCCAGCGGTTTACGTCTTTTCTTGGTGACGAGTGTTTTGCAGAAGTTTTGATATACAAAGCGTGTCATTCAACAAACACAATGGGTTTGAGGGTTATTTTAAAATTTCTGGGAAGCAGCAAATCAAGAACAAAAACAAGGTGACGAAAAATGAAAAATGTAACAGTACTATTCGTAATGATTCTGTTTACGGCAGGGATGTCGTTAGCACAGAATAATGATGCCAGTATAGATCAGGTAGGCGACTTGCATGATGCAACCATCAGCCAGACCGGATCATCGAACGAAGCATTTGTTTTGCAAACAGCGGATGCAGGACGTGAGGGAAGTGACGTTTCTACGGCATCGGTATCACAAGAGGGGAGTGATAACTATGTCAATCTGAATCAACGTGCTTTCTATGGCAACAATAACGCAATCATTGAAATGGTTGGATCCAATAACAGCGTACAAGGAACCAGTTCAAATAGTGCTTTTTACCAAAATCATGGTTTGAATACCATTGATGTGTCCATGCAGGGTAATGATAATGTATTGTATTCATTGCGGGGTGAGGCACAGAAGAATGTAAACCTTCTCGAGCTGGAGATTACCGGAAATGCGAACACCGTTGGTTTGTTGCAAGAGTATGGTCGTGCCTACGTTGATATTTTAGGCATTTCGAATAGCGTACTTCTCGATCAAAAAGCAGGAAGCGGCAACCCTGCAGAAACTGCAACCATTGATGTAGTCGGAGATGCCAACAGCGTTGATGTTTTTCAACGTGGTGGAAGCAATGAGGCCACTGTTGATTTGAGTGGAAATGACAGTGATGCCGATATTTCACAAAATGGTTTTGCTAACACTGCTTTTGTTACGCAGGGCGGACAAAATCTTGATGCAGGCGTTATGCAAAATGGAGATGATAACGCAGCAGACATTAATCAGTCTGGTGTAAATCAAAGAGCCAGCCAGTGGGTATCCGGAAACGACAATGTCGTGGATCAAACCCAGACCGGAAGCAACAATGGCCAAAGAGTGGAAATCACCGGTTCTGACAACATCTTTGATGTAACCCAACATGGGCAAAACAACTTCTCTTATGTTAATGCACGAGGTACCGGCCCTGGTGTCAATAGCTTATCCTTGCACAACTCAATTTTCGATCTGCTCCAGGAAGGATCTGACCTGCGATCGTCAGGTTCCATTGGTGGTAATGACAATACCGTAAACATCCATCAAGCGGGTTCCGGCCATCGCATTACCGGCGGTCAGGGAGGATATGACGCTGCCGGATTTACGATTGAAGGGAATGGAAACTCTCTTGAAATCAGTCAGTTTGGTGCAGATCATAGTGCTGTTTCAAATCAGTTTGGTGATGGTAACTCCGCCACTATTTCGCAATATGGCAGCTAAACGTGATGATGCCTCATCATTACTACTTTAAACTTTAGTGATGGGACCTTATGTATATAAATATACCTGATGTTTTATTAACACCGGGTTAACGATATACTTTACAAACGTTTCAAAACGGGTACGGTGGTATCATACTGCCGCACCCGTTTTTTTTTGTCCAAACCGTACCGAACCTTCCCCTGTTCCTGCAGATCCAGACGCTTTCCGGCGTAGATTGGTGTAACTGCTAAAGGATAAACACCAACATCATCGGCAACATGGATGTGGATGGTCGTTTTAAAACCCGCAATCTTCCGGCCGACCGCACAAAACCTCTCAACTTTTTCATTGAAAATGATGCCGCGATTTGGCATTATCAGTGGATTATTGAAAACATCTCCAACCTCCACAAATTATTGCCATAATGAAATTACGTGCTGCTGTTATTGCCTCTCTTTCTGTAATGCTGCTGGCCGGATTATCGGGCTGCAATGATCAGGATCAAACCGAACCGCAAATCGATACCCAAACCGATATGCAGAACGGCGCGCACGAAGAATTCTTCCGGAATGTCTCCGATTTTTGCGGCGAAACTTTTTCCGGACAATCCACCTATCCCGATAACCCCGACCACCCGTTGGTCGCCACCGAACTGCGCACCCATCTCTCCCATTGTGATGACCAGATGATCCGCATTGAACTTTATCGCGACAGCGACTACTGGCACGGGGCATGGGTTCTCGAAATGCGCGATGAGGGCCTGCACCTCTACCATGACCACCTGGGCGAGGAGCGAACGGAAGAGGATCTCGGCGATGATGATGCACACGGGTATGGCGGATATGCCAGCGATCTCGGAACGGAAACCCGGCAGTATTTCCCGGCAGATGATGTGACCGCCGAAATGCTTCCAGAGGCATCCACGAATGTGTGGATGATGGAGCTGGACCTGGAGAATGAGCTGTTCATCTACTACCTGGAACGACACGACGAGCCCAGATTCCGTGCGGAGTTGAGCAGAGAGTAATCATATGACCAATATCGGCCTGCTTCCCCGGCTCATCATCGGTATTCTCTCGGGAATCGCAATCGGCCTCTGGTTTCCCGAATGGGCCGGGCGTATCCTCTATACGTTCACCCATGTTTTCGGGGAGTTCCTCGGTTTCATCGTTCCGCTTATTATCATCGGATTCATCGTCGCCGGTATCGCCGAACTTGGCGCCAAAGCGGGAAGACTGCTGGCGGGGACGGCCGGACTGGCCTATGCATCCACGCTCATTGCGGGTATTGTCGCCTTTTTCATCGCCGTTACCATCATCCCGATAATCATCACTCAAGGTGATGCGGGTGATCCGGATGCTGCCGGACTTACCCCCTTTCTGGAGATCAGCACTCCGCCGATGATGGGTGTGATGACCGCACTGGTAACCGCATTTGTGTTCGGACTCGGCATCAATTATCTGCGGAATGAACGGGCGCAATCAACCATGTACCATTTTGTTGAAGAGTTTCGGGCCATTATTGTCCTTGTGATCACAAAAGTGATCATTCCATTGCTTCCGGTCCACATCGCCGGAATCTTTGCCGACATGGCCGCTACCGGCGAGGCATTCCAGACCCTGAGCGTATTCGGCCGGGTTTTTGTGCTGATTATTCTGATGCACCTGGGATATCTTCTGACACAGTTTACCATCGCCTGGACCCGCACCCGGCGAAATCCGTTCCAGGCGCTGAAAACCATGAGTCCGGCCTACACAACCGCCCTTGGCACGATGTCCAGTGCAGCGACCATTCCGGTCACACTTCAGTGTGTCAAATCCAACGGGGTATCCGGGCGTGTTGCGGAGTTTGTGGTGCCGCTTTCGGCGACAATCCACCTGGCCGGAAGCACAATCACACTGGTGGTATGTTCGGTGGCCGTGGTCGTGCTGAATGGAGGTTCGCCGGAGTTCGCCAACTTCCTGCCCTTCATTATTTTACTTGGCGTAACCATGATCGCTGCGCCCGGCGTCCCCGGAGGAGCGGTCGTAGCTGCCCTCGGTTTGATGTCCTCCATCCTCGGCTTCAGCGATGCCCAGCTCGGTCTGATGCTCGCACTCTACATGGCCCAGGACGGATTCGGGACCGCCTGCAATGTGACAGGCGACGGAGCAATTTCGCTGTTGGTGGGTTCCTATGCCCCGGAACCGACCTGAGACCAGGTGTCTTCAGGGTGCTGAAAAGCTACCGGTATGCAGCACCTCTCTGTGCCGGCTAGATAATTACTTTGATTTTTCACGGCCGAATCCTGCGAACACTCACCTGCACGCCATCACCATAGGCCTCCCTGATACGCTCTGATATAAACCCGGCTTCTTCGAGTCGATTGACGGGAACCGGCAAGGTAACCCGCCCTTCGATGCGCAGCCGGTACGGAAAATCCCCGGCGTCCGGACCACCGGTCGTCGGTTTCTGATCCCCGTCATCCCGATCATCCCCGTCACCTTGTAAACCGTTATCTTCTTCAATATCGGAATCATCCAGGTTACTGAAGATACAGTCGATTTCGCATGCCGGGGACGCCGGGCCTCCCTCATTTTCCTGAACCCTGGCCATGTAGGAGGCCATGAAGTTTTTTGATTCCATTATGCGAATCTGATAAAAGCGTGGTGGACGATGGTTCATGTTCTGCCGTGTTTTTCTGTTTAATTTCGGAAGGTTCCGAAAATGTCGTTGAGCGCCGTTACGCGGAAATCGAATATGTTTTTCAGCTGCTTTTTGATAATCAAAGAATTGGCGGCAGCACCCAAAAAGCCAAATGGCGGCTGATACGTCACAATATCGGTCATCACCGTTCCGCCTTCAACCGGTGCAATAATATGCTGGTGATGCCACATTTTGTACGGGCCTATCCGCTGCTCATCCACAAAAAACACCTTCTCCCTGATGTGGGTGATCTCCGTTACCCAGTTGAGTTTTATTCCAAAAAGCGGACTCACTTTGTAGGTGATGATCATTCCCGGATACATGAACCCGTCCCCCGACATCCCGGTAACCGTAAAACCCATCTGAGGCGGGGTAATATCTTTTAAGTTCTTTGGGGATGAGATAAAATCCCACACTTCCGACAGGGATGCCGGAATTTTTTGCTCCCTGTGTAATTGATAAAAGGCCATGTGCTTGATTTGGATACCTGTATCCCGCCTGCATTCATGACAGGCAGGTGTTATGATTCTTTTTGAAGCAAAACCCCCATCATCCGAATATCGTTTGCCCCATTTGTTAAATCATCTAACGGATCGTTTGATACCGGATGCCTGCATCATCAGGGCCGTGAGGGAATCCCCTGAGGACCAATTATTAAAATTTCAAAATTATATAGCCTGACTGGTGGTTAATAATCCATTTATATTTACATTTTATTTTGCTTTAATTTGATGTAAAACAATAGCTTGACTACTGGAGCTACGGAGCTGCTGGTATCAGCAGGGAAAGTGCTATCGGATTTGGTGCCGGAGCCGGCTTTCAGTATGACTGGCGGGCTTTTGATGACGGTTTGCCCCCGATTTTCTGGAATTTGGAAGTGGGATTAGGTGTCGTAAATTTGGATAACTACAATTTCAGCTCTATGATGTTTGGAACCGGATTGCATTACCGGTTTTAGCCCGGTTTTGAGTTAATAAAAGGAGAAGCAACCGCAGTGCGACCGTACGGACATCGCTATAACCCGGTTTTTGAAAGTTCATATAAAGGGGGATCGTTAACATGCAAATAAACGTACATACACATGTCTTTAACTTCCGGACGATTCTCACTGCTGAAACCATTGTGGTGCTGAACAACCGGCTTAGCGGATTGGACATGCCTGACCCCTTGCGGAATATGTTGCTGCAATACCTGCGCCGGCGTCTCCGAAGCCGGAATAAAATTTCGATGGAGGATTTCGAAAAAACGATCAGTCGGTTTCGGGTATTCAACCGGGTTCTGCCCGATTCCGTGCATTCCGTATTCCGGAAACATATCGCGTTGCCCTCCCGCCGGGATTCCACAGAACTGCTGTTCAGCCTGCTGGAAGCCGGCATCACCGAGCGCACGTCCGAAAGCGAATCGACCGTCGGCGGTTACATCGACTGGCTTCGAATCGGATTGATGACCAGCATCGACAAGGTGACCGATGACCTGATGTCCTATTACAAGGAAGATGATGTGGTTGTGGCATTGCCGATGGATATTATCGACCGGAAGAATGATCCCAGGGAACGGGATATCTATCTGGAACAGCTCGATGAGACAAAAAAACAGGCACTTCGCTATCCGGGCCGCCTGCTTCCGTTTGTGATGATCAATACCATTCGCAAGGGGAGTAAAAAGATTTTCTACGAATCGGTCAAAGACGGCGCCTGTGTCGGTTTAAAACTCTATCCGTCCCTCGGATACAGCATCGACAGCGATGCAATGCCGGAGATCCTGCGCTATTGTAATGACAACGAACTGCCGGTGCTGATGCATTGCAATGACCGCGGTTTTCGGAGAGACAGCCACCACGCTCCATTGGCAGATCCCGCATTATGGGAACCGATCCTGACAAAACTGGACAAACTCAAGATATGCTTTGCACATTTTGGCGGCGATGAACAGAACGGTGAGGCGATATGGAATCACCATCCGCTCCCGGAAAATAGCTGGCCGACAAAGATTCTGGAAATGATGAACACCTTCAAAGGACGCGTTTTTGCGGATATTTCATTTCACGCCACCTACCTCAATAAACCTGACACAAAAAAGAATTACCGGAAAAACCTCAGGGAGATCATCGGAGACAAAAAGACCGGATCGCAGGTATTATGGGGTACCGACTACCACCTGCTGCGTCAAAGAATCACCGACAGCGGCTTTGCGGACGAGTTTCGGGAACTGCTGGGAGAAGACCACTTCCGGAAGATTTCTGTCGATAACCCGGCCGCCTTTCTCGGCCTGCCCGTGAATGGAAATCCGGAAGGGGGAAACATCCGCCGCCATATTAACTGGCTGGTGGAAAACCGGGCCGGGACCGTGCAGGGAAGGCCGCCGAATTGGCTGCTGGAACACACCACGGAGAAGAGTGATGCGTTTCGGAACTGGATCCTCTCCGCCGGGAAGCCATGGGACCCAAACAATCTCATACACATCACGCTGTTTAACTTTCTGTGGAACAGCAAGCCCACGCCCCTGGCAAGCGGAATCAAACGCACCTTGCGGAAAGCGCACGACAATGATCCCCGGGCTATCTTTGAGGCTGTTGGCAGGCTCCCGGTCGCGGAGTTGGCATTGCACAATAAAGTATTGGGCCGAGGATCGACAAGACGTTCACTGACAGCCGGTTTCTGCACCGACCTGGAGGAGTGGTTCGATCATTTCAAAAAGCTGGAAAGGGATAACAACGACTCCGCAAAATTCCGCCGGAATATAACGGAGGTATGCGAAGATAAAAAGTTGCGGATCAGTAATCTGGCGGGGGTGCTTGAATCATTCTACAGTGTGCCATCCGAAATCGAAATGTGACCATGAGCCGGAAGAATTCAATCATACAGCGCTCTTCTGCCTTTCGGATACTCACCGGAGTGGTGCCGGTGCTGCTCATCATGGGCATTCCCGCAATCGTCGCATCACAGGACCGCACCCCCGGCTGGGAGGCGGAGTTAACCATCCCAGCCTTTGCATATGGCGACCGTTGGTCAGAATTCACCGCCGGTGCCGGGTGGGATATCTCCTATAATCAACCATTCGGCCGGTTGGGCGGCAACTCCCGATGGGAATTTGCAGGTCATCTCCAAACGAAAGGAGCATGGTTTATCAACAGCTCCTTGAACAGCAATCCCCTTTTGGCGGAGGGCAACTTCTATCTTGAGCGCAATTTGGGATCCCCCAAAGATGATGTAATCCAGGATAACGGCCTGGTTCTTGGCGACGATGACGACTACCGGAGTTTTGACGGCCGGATGATCATCCGGAGCTACCGAATCGGAATCGGAGTGGAATCTGGATACGAAACCGATCAGGAACACAACAACCGGTACTTCAGGGCAGGGCCTGCCATAATGCTGCTTAACCGGGAGGATGATACCATGATTTCACTGCTTCCAAGCCTGATCATCACACGAGAGTGGCTGGCCGGATCGAGGGAAACGGATGACGGCGGCCGGGCCAACGACGACCACAACCGCTGGCGCATCATGTTGTGGAACCAGCTCGATCTCGGGGGACTCGGCCTCAGCGAATTTGTCCTGGCCGGGGCATTTCAATACACCTATGACTATCCCGCCGGCTCCGAAAGCCTGGACAGAACCCGTGGAAGAGCCGGATATGCCGCTGATCTCTCCCGAAGATTCCGGTTTGATCACCGCGAAACACCCCGGAGGATCGACCTCTTTGCCCGGTATACGGCCGGCAGAATCGCCCCGTTCCTGGAATCAACACAGACCATCAAGGCCGGGATACGGCTACCCTATCAGAATTAGGAATCCCCGGTAACAGGGCTATTCTCTCCGGCTTCCGGGAATTGGGTTCTCAGCGTGTCCATCTACCCTGCTGATTTTCCGGACGCCCGCTGCATGGTCAACGGCCACATTCCCGACGTTGTGCTTCAAACTGCTCGGGAACACAAATTTTTAAATTGATGTTTTGCTTCGAAAACCTCACCTGATTCATTCTTATGACAGAACCCCATCCAGCAAATAAACCGATTCTTCATGCGGACAACCTTGTTAAAACGTACAGGGAAGGCGAAAAAGAGCGCATGGTTCTTAACCACCTCTCCATGTCGGTTTACCGGGGTGATTTGGTGGTGCTGCTTGGACGATCCGGTTCCGGGAAAAGCACACTCCTGAACCTGTTGAGTGGAATCGATCATCCCGACAAAGGTTCTGTGACGATTGACGGGCACAACATAACCAGCCTTGGCGAAAAGCAACGCACCCTGTTCCGCCGTGCCCATATCGGCTTTGTATTCCAGGCTTACAACCTTATACCGACCCTCACGGTGCTTGAAAACATAATGCTTCCCATGGAGTTGAATGGATTCGACGAACATCGCAAAAGCGAATCTGCCCAGAAGTACCTTGAAGAAGTCGGCCTCCCGGACCGGGCCAGTTCATATCCGGACCAGCTATCAGGCGGTGAACAGCAGCGGGTAGCGATTGCCCGGGCACTGGCCCATAAACCCCGGCTGATCCTGTGCGATGAACCAACAGGTAACCTCGATCACAAAACGGGCCTCCTTGTCAGCGGAATATTCCACGATCTGGTAAAGAAGACCGGCAGCACTGTTATCATTGCCACACACGATCCAAACATGCACCGTTTTGCAGATCATATCTATCAATTTCATGAGGGAACCGTCCAACCCGCCGATGCCCCGGAAAAACAACCGGATGCATGATGCCCTCAAAATCACCCTATAACTCCGGCTTACTCTGGCGATCGGGAATCCGCTACCATTTCCGTCGTCCATGGCTCTACGTGCTCTCTGTTGTCGGCATTGCCCTGGGTGTTGCGGTTGTCGTATCCATCGACCTCGCCAACAGCAGTGCCGAAAAAGCGTTCCGGATGTCCGCCGAATCGGTCACCGGCGCCGCAACCCATCAGATTTATGGCGCAGGAAGTCGCCTGGATGAAGAGGTCTACCGTACGCTTCGAACCGAAACAGGATTTCGAAAATCGGCGCCCGTCGTTGAAGGACATGCATCAACAACAGATCCCATCCGGTCCTTTCAGGTACTTGGAATCGATCCGCTCGCCGAAGAACCCTTCCGAAGCTTCTCCAGTCAGCAGGCGGGCATCGAATTATCCACCTTTATGTCCGGGCAAATTACCGGCTTTCTCTCTGAAACCACGGCCGAAGCGTTACAGGTTGCACCCGGTGACACACTAGATCTGACCGCAGGAGGTAATCACTATCCGATGCAGATCGCCGGACTGATCCAACCCGAAGATGAGTACAGCAGACAGGCTCTTGAAAATCTGATCATCGTTGACATCAGCACGGCGCAAAAGCTGTTCGGCATGGATAAATACCTGAGTCGCATTGATCTTATCCTGCCGGAGGATGGAACCGGCCTGCCGGAGCACATCACACGAGCACTATCAGAATCATCACCCACACAGGCGGGAAGCGCAACGGATCCGGCCAGGCTACTGGAAGCTTCGCTGCCGGATGGGGTTTCGGTCGTCCGGTCCGGATCACGCACTGAGACCGTTGCACAGATGACCCGGGCCTTTGAACTGAATCTTCAGGCTCTCAGCATGCTTGCGCTGCTGGTCGGTATGTTTCTGATCTATAATACGATCACATTCACGGTCGTTCAGCGTCGTCCGCTGATCGGCCGGTTACGTGCACTCGGAGCAACCCGCGGAGAAATTCAGCGGATGATCCTCGGCGAAGCCTTGTTCATCGGCATTCCCGGAACCATTCTGGGAATGACCGGCGGCATCCTGCTGGCCCAGTTTCTGTTACAGTACGTGACCCAAACCATAAACGACCTCTATTTCGTGGTTTCGGTGCAACAGGTGACCATAGCACCACTGACACTGATCAAGGGGTTTTTCCTGGGTATCGGAGCAACGTTGCTCGCCTCCCTCTGGCCGGCAAGAGAAGCCTCCCGCGCACCGGTTCGAATCGTCCTTCAACGCTCGGAAAAAGATGCCCGGTTGAGGCGAAACACTCCAGTGCTTTCGCTCATTGGTCTGCTCTTCATACTGATGGGTATCGGATTCCTGTTTCTGCCCGGAGAAACCATCATCAGCGGATACGTGTCGCTGCTGCATATTATCATCGGCTTCTCGCTTTTGACCCCCCTGTTGATTACCATGATGGCATCGCTGCTGCGACCGGTGGCCGGACTGCTATTCGGGTTGCCCGGAAAGATGGCGGTTCGTGGGGTGGTCACCGATCTGGGGAGAACATCCGTCGCCACTTCGGCTCTGGTAATAGCGGTCGCCGCCGCCATCGGTGTCGGACTGATGGTGGACAGCTTCCGGGTCACCGTGGATTCCTGGCTTGAATCGCAACTCCAGGCCGATATCTATATTCAGTCACCCGGTTTCTCCACACGAGGGCTGGATTCCGGACTTGATCCCGAGCTTATTGCCCTGTTGCGGAATGCACCCGGTGTCAGCGGGTCACACAGTGTCCAGAGAACCGAAATCCAAACCAATCAGGGCCTCGACCGCCTTACGGTCGTTGAAACCGATCGTGAAGCCGTCCAGTCCTACAATTTCAGGGAGCGTTCTCCCGGCCTTTGGGACCGTTTTGACAATGAACCGGTTATTCTGGCCACCGAATCCTATGCGTTCAACAACGATGTTTCGGTGGGCGACACCATCACCATTAACACCGACCGGGGAGAGCACAACTTTGCCATCGCCGGCATCTACTACGACTACTCATCCGATACCGGCCTGCTGACCATGAGCCGGACAGTCTACGACCGGTTTTTTGACAGTAAAGTTATATCGGGCCTTGCCCTGTATACGGACGCTGACACCGATATAGAGACACTGATTCCGGATCTTCGTGAACGCTCCGCTGGCATCCAGAACGTTATCATCCAGTCGAACCAGGGGCTTCGGGAAGCCTCGATGGAGATCTTTGACCGTACCTTCACCGTCACCATAGTCATGAGATTCCTCGCTGTGCTGGTGGCATTTATCGGAGTACTCAGCGCCTTGATGGCCCTGCAGTTTGAACGGTCCCGCGAAATGGCGGTGCTGCGTGCCAACGGTCTGACCCCCGGTCAGCTTTGGGGCCTTGTCACAGGTCAAACCGGGGTTATTGGATTTATGGCGGGTCTGCTCTCCATTCCCCTCGGAATAGTAATGGCCGCCATCCTCGTATATGTGATAAACCTCCGGTCCTTCGGATGGACACTGCAGTTTCAGATTACCCCGGAGATGCTGATTCAGGCCATGCTGGTTGCTGTCACTGCTGCCATACTTGCCGGACTCTACCCATCATGGAAAATCACACAAACAAATCCCGCCGATGCGCTCAGAGATGAATAACAAAGAATTCAGGTTTCCGAAGATGATGATACCGGTTCGTACCACGCTGCCCCTACCCATTGCGGGTACATTGCGGGAAACCCATGTTCTATGGAAACAATTCTTTAATTTGAATAATACACCGCAAACTACCACTACGGACACCCCGGGTCAATAGATACCAGCTAAATATGCGATCCCTCATTATACTTGCCGTGATAGTTATTGGAATCATCGTCATCGGATTCTGGCTGCTCTCCCCGCCCGAAAGGGATGAGATCACTGCCGGAGCTTCACCGGTTGAGGCCTTGCGGGGTGACATTGAAGGATTTTACCGGGCCGACGGGCCAAAAGAATTTCAATTTCCCGCGGATCACGGGCCACATCCCGGCTATCGGACCGAATGGTGGTACTACACCGGCAATCTGTTCACCGAAGACGACCGGCATTTTGGGTATCAGTTTACGATTTTCAGGAATCAATTATCACCACCGGACGCCGATCCGAATGTCGCCCCGGATGCCAAACTGAACTTTAGTCAAAACACCGACCCACAAGCCGGTCACTTTTCCGGTACTGAGACAGACCCTGGACCACCGGGGTCGCAAGACCGGTCATCCTGGGCCACCGATCAGCTCTACCTGGCACATTTTGCCATATCCGACATGAAT
>Ga0207421_10006924_pt1 | contig 12227 bp, 12 predicted proteins | sample SodLakKL_010_SED_4_FD_187542 | JGI IMG/M metagenome (GOLD analysis project Ga0207421, IMG submission 187542) | Alkaline sediment microbial communities from Lake Tanatar, Kulunda Steppe, Russia - 8KL_010_SED (SPAdes) (version 2) | ecosystem: Environmental > Aquatic > Non-marine Saline and... | reverse complement strand
TCCGCTGCCTGTACACTGGGCAACCCGGCAAAGGAGATGGGCCCACTGATGGGTTCAACGATGGCGATGTGGATCTCGTCCACCGCTTCACCGTTGGTCCCTGCTTCCGGTGCATCTGCGGCTTCTTCCGGGCCTCCGCACCCGGCAAGCAGGGCCAGAGCAAGAAGAAGCGTCAGCATTATTAGCAAACTGTTTTTTTTCCATTGTTTCCTTCTTTTCAATTCGTTTCCCCCCCGTTAATAAATAAGAGTTTTCTGGCTTTACTTCACCTGCAACTACCAATGTAAACAGGTTTTGAAAAACTTTTCACCCCCGTTTTCCCCGGCTGATGGGCCGGGCGGATTACTGGCCCAGGTAAGCCCGTTTTACATCCTGGTTGTGGAGCAAATCCTGCCCTTTACCACTTAAGCCGATGCGGCCTTTTTCCAGGACACAAGCGATATGGCATAGTTTCAGCGATTTATATACGTTCTGTTCTGTTAAAAGGATGGGCAGCCCTCGCTCCCTGTTGATCAGCTCTACAATTTGAAAGATATGGGAGACTATCCTGGGCGCCAGCCCCAGGGATGGCTCGTCCAGGATCAGCAGTTCCGGATCGGACATAAGCCCCCGGGCAATGGCCAGCATCTGCTGCTGGCCGCCGCTTAGGCTGCCGGCCTTGTCTTCCAGCTTGGGCTCCAGGTCAGGAAACAGTTCCATGACATGCTTAAAGTTGGCAGCACGCTTGGTCCTGGCCCGCTTGCAGAAAGCGCCCAGCTCAATATTCTCCCTGACAGACATCATGGGGAAAACATGGCGCCCCTCGGGAATCATGATTATACCCATGTTGACGATATCGTGGGGCCTACTCCTGTCGATGCGCTTACCCCGAAACAGGACCTCTCCCCCCTGGGATCTTAAAAGCCCGCAGATGGTCTTCAGCAGGGTCGTCTTGCCGGAGCCGTTGGAACCCAGCAGGGTGACTATCTCCCCGGTCTCGATTTGAAAAGATATATCAGTCAGGATTGTGATGTCGCCGTAGCCGGCGAACAAATTCTTAACTTGCAGCATCTTCATTCTCCCCCAGGTACGCCTCGATAACTTTCGGGTTGTCCGTCACTTCCTCGGGCGTACCTTCGGCTATTTTTTTACCGTAATTAATTACAATGATAAAATCAGACAAGGACATGACGGCGTGCATAACGTGCTCGATCACAATGAGGGAAACACCGTTTTCCCGAACCTGGTGCAGCATGGAGATAACGCTGTTGATCTCCCCGGGATTAAGCCCGGCCATGACCTCATCAAGCAGCAGGACTTTCGGGGAAGTGGCCAGTGCCCTGGCCACTTCCAGCCGTTTGCGGTTGGGAACATTTAGGCTGGATGCCGGGTCAGCTTTTTTTTCATATAGCCCGGTCAGCTGCAAAATTTCTTCTGTCTTTTCCTCTGCCTGCACTTTGTCCCCGGCACGGTTGTAGCTGCCGATCATGACATTTTGAAACACGGAAAGCCCGGCAAAGGGTTTGGTGAGCTGGAAAGTGCGGGTCAACCCTTTTTTGCAGAGCTGGTCCGGGCGCTGCCCGGTTACTACCTCGTCGTAGAATACGACATCCCCCGCATCAGGTTGGAAAAACCCTGAAAGCACGTTGAACAGTGTGGTCTTTCCGGCCCCGTTGGGGCCGATCAGGCCCATGATTTTACCTTCTTCCAGGGCAAAATCCACCTGGTCTACAGCAGTCAGACCTCCAAATGTCTTTACTAAGCCTCGGGCTTCCAGACAGTACATGTCAAATACTCCTTCAGCAAGTGGAATTATTTATTGCCTTTGTGCTGTTTCAATAAGGGACACTCATCACAGTGGGCTGCAATAAGCAGGATATCTTCATCGCCGGTAATGGTGGCTTTGTGGGGCGCGTCTTCCAGGACAGAGACGAAATCACCGGCTTCCAGCTCTATCTCTTCTCCGTCGACCTCAAATAGCATGGAACCTTTCAGGATATAGAAATAATCATCCCCGGGGTTGACGTGGAGGTCGCTTTCTGTCCCAGGCTTGCCGCTGTAGACAGAAAAACGCAAAAACCTGTTTCCTGTTACTTCCGGGGAGAAGATTACCTCTTTGAGGATATCTCCCCTTTTACCTTTTTCTGCATCCCTGAGTTTTTTAACAATTGCCTTCAAAAAAATCTCCTCCTCTTAAAATTCAAATGTAATTAGGGTGATATCCCTAAGGTGATATCCCTAATTTGATGCAATATTAATGCCAATCATTTCTCCTTTGCTGCATTTGACAAAATAAATAACTTTTCGATCCCTTGAAGCTGGCAAGCTTTTTGCGAATAATGTATAGTAAAAATTAAAAAAAGCTGGTAAACACCGCAAGATTTGCAAGAATTATGAAAAAGAAAGGTGTGTTTAAGCTTGTTCAAGGATAAGAAAGTAATTGTAACCGGAGGCGGCCGGGGGCTGGGACTGGCCATTGTAAAGGCATTTCTGGAACAGGAAGCGAAGGTGGGGATAATTACACGCAGCGAAAAAACCGCCAAGGCGCTGGTTGAGCTGCAAGCCCAGTTACTGACAAGAAAAGAGTCAAATAACCCGCATATCATGGTCGCCGACGCCACAAAAAAGGAGGAAATCCAGGCGGCGATAGACGGTTTCGTGCAGGAGTTTAATGGCCTGGATATCCTGGTTTACTGTGCCGGGGTATTAAGGCAGGGCTTCATTCTTGAGGAAACAGAACAGGACTGGGACAAAATTTTTGATCTGCACCTTAAAGGAGCCCTTTTTGCCATGCAATGCGCAGTCCCGGTAATGAAGGAAAATAATCAGGGGGCAATCATTAATCTCAGTTCCCTGGCAGGCCAGATCCCGCGCCTTAAGCTGGCAGCCTACGGTTCTGCCAAGGCGGCCCTGGAACAGCTCACCCGTATTGCTGCACTGGAATTCGCTCCCTACGGCATTACAGTAAATGCCATTGCACCTGGGCCGGTGGAAACAGATCTGCTGCAGCAGTATAAGCGGGACAACCCCGGCGCCCTTAAAAAGCTTATCCACGGTGATTTGGACAGTTTCCATATCGGGATCCCCACAAGGCGGATCAGCACCGAAGAAGAAGTAGCACACGGGACTCTTTTCCTGGCTTCGGAAAAAAGTCGTAACATTACGGGACAGGTCTTGAAGGTTGACGGGGGGCAGTCCACCCTCTAGCGGGTATCCCGGAAGGATTACGTTCCCCTGGCTTGCTTTAAGCCCCAGTTTTGAAAGGAAACAAGCGCCCTGACAATTCAAGAAAGCATATAAAATTGTTAGTAAATATGCCCTCTTTTGGCACAAGTCCATTGCAACAATGTCCCATATAAATACAGTAGCCAGGCACCATTCTAACAAAATGCCAAGTCGTCTCTTAATTTACTGTTCCACCTATCAATTTTAACCGGAAAAGCTGGAATATTTGGTAAAAATGTTTGTGAAAAATCTACAGCCGGAATCAAGTATTTGGCATGAAACTTGCTTTATAAAATTATGACAATATTTTATATTTAGATATTTTACCATTATCTGAATATGGCAAAGGGGGAATTTATTTAAATGTACATTAATGAAGAAACATGCACCGCCTGTGGGGAATGTATACCATACTGTACCGTTGCAGCAATCTCCTTAAATGAAGAAACTGCTGAAATTGATTATGATGAGTGCGTAGAATGTTCTATATGTGTAAGGTTGAATATTTGCCCGACAAATTCCATAACCAGGGATAATCTTGTTTGGCCCAGGACAGTGCGAAATGCAATGAGCGATGTGCTGGCAATGCATAAAATTACTGGTTTAGGCGGTAGAGGTACAGAAGAGATGAAGACAAACGATGTAACAGGAAGATACAAAGAAGGCTTTGTTGGTGTAGCTATTGAATTTGGCAGACCTGCCTTGGGTGCACGTTTTTATGATATCGAAAAAATTACTAAAGCTTCCACAGAATTTGGTGTTGAATTTGAGGGTGACAACCCTATTTCTGCATTAATGTCTAATAAAGTAACCGGTGAGTTTCCTGAAGAATTATTGAATGAAAAAATATTAACTGGAATTGTTGAATTTATTATAGAGGAAAAACACTTAAACGATTATTTAGAGGTTTTAAAAACGGTGTCTCAAAAAATTGATTCGGTTTTCAGCCTGGGGCTTATGGTAAAGTGTGACGACTACGGACGCATTCCAGATTCAATATCAGAACTTGATGTTGATTTTTATTTAAACGGAAAAACTTGTGTAGGTTTAGGAAGAAAAAACAAGGAGGCAAAATAATGACTCACACCGCACACCGTTCAGGGGAATTGGAAAGCTTGCAAAATGACTTTGTTTTTTTGATGATGAGTGCTAAAGGTTTCAACGATAAAGAGGCCACCCCTAAATTTAAAAAATTTTTGGAAATTGCAAAAGAGTGCGAAGCAATTTCTGTTGTTGATGCAAGCAAGGGGCATGAAAAGTTACAAGGCAGCTTTGAAAAAATGTTGGAAAATGTCCATGATCGTTCTGTAGTACATGCAGTTTTCGATCAACGTGAAAAAGTAGTAGAAATGCTAGAATTGCTAAAAAAGGAAGGACTGGGGCTTTCTGTTGTAATCTCCGGCTTACTTGATACCGTCCATGAGTGTTGTCAGGAAGTAGGATTAAAAAGACACACGGTACTGCTATCATCTGGCATTTGGGGAAAAACTGAGAAACTTCCAGCAAAAGAAGTCTTGGATCTACACACTATGTGTGGCCATGGAATGGTAAGTGCAGGCTTAATTGAAGATATAGTCGAGAAGGTAAAAGAAGGATTATATTCACCTGAAGAAGGCGCAGAAAAACTATATGAGCCTTGTACATGCGGCATTTTTAACACTTCCAGAGCTGTGGAAATAATTAAAAAGCTGTCTGAAGCCTAGACATCTTATACAATTGTAGATTTCAAATGCACAGTTTTATTGTTTTATATTTTAAAAACAGGAGTGATTAATGTGAAAATTTGGCATTTTTGTTTGCTTCTTTTAGGGGTGGGTCTACTGCTTTTTTCTGTTGGATGTGCACCTGAAACCAGTGAAGCGGATCAAGAATCAGAAGAAATTGAGGAAGTTGGAGAAAAAACAGATGTAGAAGAACTTGTTTTGAGATCTGCAACTGATGCAAGCGGCGATGAATGGATCCATATATTTAAGCAGGAACTAGAAAAGCATTCCGATGGGAAAATAACTGTTGATAATTACCCCGGGGGGCAGCTTGGTTCATTTTCTGATATGCTGGATCAAACAAGAGATGGTTCACTGGATTTTTATATGCACGGGAGTGAAGTGGCAACAGTAGTTGATGACTTCCTGTTTTTTGATTTACCATTTTTATTTGAAGACAGAGACCAGGCCTTTAATTCAATAACAGGTACGGTAGGCAAAAAAATCGCGGAAAAATTTCCTGAAAGAAATTTGCGTGTCTTAACCTTCTTAGATGCAGGTTTTAGACAAATAACAAACAGTGCAAGGCCAATTGTAACACCAAGTGATTTGGAGGGACTAAGAATTAGGACACCTGTAACAGATTTACGGGTTAAAACCTTTGAAACATTCGGTGCTATGGCTACCCCTATGGATGTAAGTGAATTATATACAGCTCTTTCCCAGGGAGCGGTTGACGGACAAGAGAACCCCTTATTTATAATTAAACTTTTTAGCTTTTATGAAGTGCAAGATTATTTATCGTTAAGCAATCATGTCTACAGTGTCAATGGAATTGTAATGAACGAAGACAAATGGCAGGAACTCAGCACTGAACAGCAGAACATTATTAAAGCTGCCGCAGAAGAAAGTGCAAAGATAATTTACCAGGAAAATGTTGATGAAGATAATGAAAGACTTGAATATTTAAAAGAAATGGGATTACAGGTCAATGAAGTTGATTACGAAGCTTTTGTTGAAATTGTAGAGCCAATTTGGGATGAATACAGGGACCAGTGGGCCGAATATTTAGATATAATTGAATAAAGATACTTTAAATTACTGCCCTGATTTTCGAAAATTTCAGGGCAGTAATTTTATTTTGACTTATTGAGAGGATGAATAATATTGATAAGTCGTATTGTCCAAACCATTGAAAAGGGCATTAAAGTGTTTTTGGTTATATTAATGGCAATGATAATATTTTCCATTGCATTACAGGTATTTGGAAGATATGTAGGCTTTATCCGTTACGCAGTTTGGACAGAAGAACTGTCCCGTTCCTTGTTTGTTTGGATAGTCTATTTAGGTGTTGTTGATGCATTGATTAAAGACAAACATCTAAAAGTTGAAATATTTGTTACTAAGATGCCGCTTGTATTGCGAAAAACTTTTCATTATATCTCATTAATAAGCATTATTTGTTTTTGCTTGGCATTATTCATTTATGGTTTATCTGACAGCCTGGCATTGATGGATAGAAGACTGGTATCTCTGCCTTTTTCTGCCGGTGTTGTCAGGCTGATCATTCCAGTAAGTGCTTTCTTAATGCTGCTTGTTCTAGCCCATAAGCTGTTTGTTGATTTTCGCCACAATGATAAGTTTAAAACAAAGAACATAGACCCTACAGTCAAATAATAAGTTTCGCGATAAGGAGGGAAGGATTAATAATGTGGATAATTGTTATTTTAGTTTTTTTTATCATAATTGGAATGCCTCTTGCTTTTGCATTAGGAATGCCTTTTTTGACTTATGTTACATTAACTGATACTTTTATTATGTCTATAATTCCACAAAGGATGTTTTCTGCTCTGGACAGTTTCCCCCTACTGGCGGTACCTTTATTTATTTTTGCCGGTGGCATTATGGGCAGGACAACTATGGCGGAAGAACTTATTGACTTTGTAAGCAGCTTAGTAGGATGGTTAAGGGGAGGGCTGGCCCAGGTCAACATAGCAACCAGCATGTTTTTTGGAGGTATTTCCGGCGCTTCTGCCTCGGATATTGCTGCATTTGGCCCGGTAATGATCCCCCAGATGAAAAGAAAAGGATATGATGCCGGTTTTTCTGCTGCAGTCACATCTTCTTCCGCCACTTTGGGTATTATAATCCCCCCCAGCATTCCAATGATTTTATATGCTGTTATTTCAGGGACTTCGGTCTCGAGAATGTTTATTGCCGGGATAATCCCTGCAATATTAATAACTATTGCACTTTCCTCAGTAAGTTTTATTATTTCCGCAAAAAGGGGATATCCCAAAGAAGCTTTTCCTGCTTTAAAGCATACCTTAAAAATGTTTGTCCGTACTGCACCAGTTTTAGTTATACCTTTTATAATAATCGGTGGAATCATTTTAGGCATAGTAACCCCAACAGAGGCTGCAGTCCTTGCTGTACTGGTGGCGGCATTTTTAGGTATTTTTTATAAGTTGAGATTGAAAGATTATATCGAACTAATGTATGAAAGTGCATTAACTACAAGTGTGCTATGTCTACTTGTCGCAACTGCTTCATTATTTAGCTGGCTTTTGGCACATTTAAGAATACCTGAGAATATCGCAATGGCATTGCTATCCATCTCGGACAACCCTTATGTGATAGTTTTTTTCATTATTATAGTACTGATAATCCTTGGAACTGTATTAGTGAGCGGGCCGGCTATTATACTGACCGTCCCCTTGTTTTTACCAATAATAAAGGGTATTGGGATGGATCCTGTTCATTTTGGTATGATTCTTATCGTTGCACTAGGGATAGGCCAGCAAACACCTCCAATAGGCACTGCATTATTTAATACCAGTGCAATTAGCGGACTTCCTATTGAACAAGTTTCTTATTCAGTTATGCCATTTGTCTTTTCTATGGTTGCCATTTTGTTTTTGATCGCATATATTCCCATCATTAGTTTATGGTTGCCAAATTTATTGCTTTAGCGCTGTAAAAACCTGTTTGTCTCAAACAACCAAATAAAACGCTACTGTAGGACAATTCACCTAAAAACATTGTTTCGCGGCTCTGTTATGAATGAACCGCGAAACATGTTGTTTGGAGCAATTGGTTTTTTGATAATAAATGATTCTTTAATCCTCTTGTCGGTAAATTTCATAGTTGTTCTCAATTATCTTAATAAGATTAGTTATCACAACATTGGCTGGCGTTGGAATATTCAACCTTTTGCCTTCCCTTACAACAGCCCCGTTAATAAATTCTACTTCCGTCCTTCTTTTATTAACCACATCCTGGCACATAGAAAGGCGGTGATGGTAATAAATAGTAGAGCCTAAATGTATGATATAACCCGGTATATCATCAGTATCAAATGCCAGGTTTACTCCCTTTGCTTCGCAAACCTGGATTGCTTCATTAATACACATACGGATAACCTCATTACTTTCAGGTATCTTTAAAAAATCTTTATTTCTTAACCTCGTTATTGCCGTCGGGGCATTGAACCCTACATTTACAATTAATTTACTCCAAACTAAGCTCATCACATCTTCAATTATATTAGTTTCCAGGCCGGCATTAACAAAAGACTCCTTGATTTCTTCTATTGGAGCATTATCAGGGGAAGTATCGTAAAATCCAATATTCGTCGGCCTATCGGCCATATGGACAACAACACCGGGGGATTCTATTAAGCCTCCTTGTTCAGTTGTTCCGATAATAATTTTTTCCGGCAACACGTATTTTTCCAGAATTTCACCATTTCCAACCCCATTTTGCAGGGTTAAAATTTGGGTCTTCTTACCAATTATATCTTTAGCTTTTTTTACAGCGGCTTCTGTATCATAGCTTTTAACAAAAATTATAACTAAATCTATATCTTCTTTATTTCCGATATCTTTTGCATCAAGTACAGCTCGAGGGTACGTGGAAATCACTTCTTCTTTACCAGAAGTCCTGTCTTTTAAAGTAAGCCCGTTTTGATTTATGGAATCAATGTGTTCTTCCCAAATATCAACTAACCATACCTCTTCACCCTTTGACGCTAAACGTGCCCCAAAAAGACTCCCCATTGAACCTGCACCAATAATTACAACTTTCATTGCATAAGTCCCCCTTGAGTTGAGACGCCCCGCTGTTCAAACTGGCTTGGCAGTCTTAAAAAGAGCAGCGCTCTTTCATGAGCAGCCTGTTCCACTTGGCATCAACCTCTTCTTGCTCTTTTTGAATATCCTCTTCCGTAAGTTCGCTAAATCTTCTCTGGTTTTTTATATAGTCTGCGATGCTGACCTCCTTTTCCGGATAGTAATTTACCGTATATTTAAACCCGTCTTCCACCTCGTAAAGATTAAAGCTTTTGCTCTCTACGGCCATCCTGGTCATATCGATGGTTTTTTCTGCATCAAAACCCCAACCCGTCTGGCAGGCAGTAAGCAGGTGAATAAACTTAAACCCCCAGGTCTCTTTGGCTTTTTTTATTTTTCTCATGAAGTCGTGAGGATGGCTTATGGCGGCACTGGCAACATAGGGGACATTGTGCGCAGCCATGATCTCCAAGAAATTTTTCTTCGGTTCCTGTTTCCCATGAGGAGACGGTGTGGTCGTCGTCTTGCACTTGTAAGGTGTGGAAGAGCTCCTCTGTATTCCTGTATTCATATACCCTTCATTATCGTAACAGACGAAAATGAAGTTTTCGTTTTTCTCCGCGGCCCCGGAAATGGACTGGATCCCGATATCGAAGGTGCCTCCATCTCCTGCCCAAGCGACCACTGTAGTTTCATTGTCACCTTTACGCTGCAGCCCCCTGGTCAGGCCGGTGGCCACTGCGGCGGTAGCAGCAAATATTGTGTGACAAACAGGTATATTTAACGAATGGTGTGGGTGCATCCCGGCCAGGATTGTCCAGCAGCTGGGGGCAATAACCATCTGCGTCTTTGATCCCAGCACCTTTAACACATAGCGCATACACAGTGCCGCGCCACAGCCGGGACAGGCGTTATGCCCGGTAAAAATATGTTCATCATCAGTAATTAGAGAAGTGTTGACTTTCTCCATTAAATTAACTCCGCTCCCCATATCATTTCACCTCTTTCTCCTTTGTGTTGTTGGACATATTCAACCGCTTTGACAATCATTTCGGGGGGAACATCGACCCCGTCGCAAACATTAACATTAAACATCCTGGGCTGGTGCTTGCTCCCGTACATGGCAGCTCTTATTTCCTGGCAGAAGATTCCACCCATGCCTGCGGAAATATTGCGGTCGAAGACGATGATATTTTTAATATTCTCGTTGGATAATATAGCCTTGACCTCTTCCACGGGGAAAGGACGCAAAAGCCTCATTTTCATCAGTCCCACCTGGAAGCCGTGCTTTCTTAATGTAGGCAGCAGGCACCTGACAGTCCTGGTGATGGTATCCGATGTAACGATGACCGTATCGGCGTCGTCGGTCTGGACAGCTTCCAGCGGCCCCAGTCTTCTGCCGAACATCTCATAATATTCTTCCCCGGTGCTTTTTACCAGTTCCAGGGCTTTGTCCATGGACCTCTGTTTCCTCTGTGAGTATTTCCAGAGGTTCTGCAGCAGGCCGCCATTGTAATTGCCCGGATATTCCGGGCTGAAATCTATTTTGGCTTCGTATTCTCCCAGGTAAGCGTCCACTTTTTCCTGTTCCGGTATTTCCAACACCTCATAGGTATGGGAAAGGTAAAAAGCGTCGCAGGAAACCATCCAGGGCAGGCGCTCCGCTTCGGCCACTTTATAGCCCTGGATCACGGAATCCAGGACATCCTGGGCGCTTTCACAGAAAACATGCATCCAGCCGGTATCCCTTTGTGACAGACTGTCACGCTGGTCTGAGTCCAAGTTCCAGGGGGTACCCGGTGCCCTGTGGATATTTGTCATCACTATCGGCATCCTGGCACCGGCAACCCAGTGCAGGCCTTCGTGCATATACAGGAGCCCCTGGGAAGATGTGGAAGTGAATACGCGGGCACCGTTTAATGCAGCCCCGTATAAAAGCATCATTACAGAGTGCTCCGACTCCACGTTGACAAAAGTGGCATCCATTTCTCCCTGGGCACACATTTCGGCAATTTTTTCAATGACCTCGGTGTGAGGGGTTATGGGGTAGGCGGAAACAATTTGGGCCCTGGACAGCTTGCATCCATAAGCAGCAGCAAAGTTTCCCGTTAACAGTTCTTTCATTATTCTTTCACTCCCCTTCCTGCGACCATTTCGATAACACCCCGGGGACATTCATAGGCGCAGATACCGCATCCTTTGCAGTAATCGTAATTAACCTCGCTTTTCTCCGCGCCATCTTTGAAAATGGACATGTCCGGACAGAATATCCAGCAGATACCGCAGTTGTTGCATGTCCCGCAGCTGAAGCATCTGTCAACTTCCATGCGCAGTGCATTGATTGAATTGCTGGTAGAGCTTAAAAAACGGTTGTGTTTATAAAAATAGTTGGTGTTTAGATCTTCCAGGGAAACCGTTGCCCGCTCCAGGTTTTCTTCTTCCTGGAACATTTCTTCCATGTATTCAGCTGTCTCTTCACGGGTATAACCTTCCAGGTAATGCCGAATAGCATCTGCAGCACATCTTCCCCAGTAGATGGCATCCGTTACAGTATTGGGGCCAGTGGTAACATCCCCACCGGCGAAGACACCTTTCTCCCCGGTGGTAACATAATTGTCTGTGGCTACTGTTCCTTCCGGCGTTACCAGGGAAGGGTTTAAGAAGTCCAGGTCTGCGACCTGACCGGTGGCGGTGATTACCGTTCCGGCTTCAAATAATGCTTCGCTGCCCTCAACGGTGACGATGGGCTTATCCCTACCCTGGGTTTGGGTTTTGACATATTTAACCCCCGATACTCTTTCACTGCCCGTAAACTCCAGGGGCATGGCCTGCTCCAGCAGGGTTACGCCTTCATTCAAGGCAACCTCAATTTCTTTTTCGTGGGCGGGCATCTCTTCCCTGGAGCGCCTGTATATAATCGTGACATCTTCGGCTCCCAAGCGTATGGCCATACGCGCTGCATCTATGGCCGTGTTGCCGCCGCCCAGCACTGCTACTTTTTTCGTAACGTTTAAGAGCTGGTTCATATTGGCCGCCTTCAAAAAGTCCACCGCTTCATAAACACCTATTTTGTCCGTGCCGGGCACATCCGGGAGTATGCCTTTTTGCGCCCCTACAGCGATGAATACAGCGTCATTACTGTTTTGCAGCTCATCCATGGTTATTGTTTCACCTACGGTAACTTCGGTCTTAATCTCCACGCCGAGTTTTTGCAAGAACTCTATTTCTGCCCTTAATACCCCTTTTGGCA
>Ga0207421_10006923_pt1 | contig 12229 bp, 11 predicted proteins | sample SodLakKL_010_SED_4_FD_187542 | JGI IMG/M metagenome (GOLD analysis project Ga0207421, IMG submission 187542) | Alkaline sediment microbial communities from Lake Tanatar, Kulunda Steppe, Russia - 8KL_010_SED (SPAdes) (version 2) | ecosystem: Environmental > Aquatic > Non-marine Saline and... | reverse complement strand
GCTTACACTAACAGCAGCATTTTGGAAGGTTACTTTTTATTCCTGGGACTGCAAATTATTTCTTTAACTTCTGTATCAAAGAAATAGTTGGAATGACCTGGCACCACTACTATTGCCGTATCTGCCCCCCTTCCCGAGCCTCCTACGGCAACTACCTCCTCGCCGTGGGGTACAAGGCCGGCATCAAGAGCCATGCTGCTTATCTCCACCCCAACTTTCAGCCCCTGTCCCATAACCCTCAAAGCATGAGCAATTATTTCGGCAGGGTAAACTCCCTGAAACTTAAAACGAAGTGATCGGTCTACCCCTGCTAATAGATGAGTAGCAGTAAGCACTCTTACCCCTGCTTCTTCCAGTTTCTTGCGCATTTCTGGTTTCATCTCATCAACCCCCGGCTCTTTAAAGCCTACATGATGAGTTACACAGACCAGGTGCTTATCCCGGCTCAGCTCAAGCATTTTTTCTATGGTATATCCACTGTTAGACGCAATGACCAGGTATTCTATCTCCAGTTCCTGGGCCCTGCCCAGGGCAAGTTCCAGGGTTTTTTCAGTGTTGTGCGTCCCCTTGTAATCAAAAAGCATTATTTTAACCTCCCTATTAAATTATTTATTACTACGTCTTCGCCGGCTAGGGCAACCACTCACTTTATGCCGATGTCGCCGACCACACCACCGTTTTTAACCTTTATATAGGCTGAGTGGTTACAATTATTTATAACTGCTCAGGCCCGTAAGCTAACCCCAGGACGGTTGCATTCTCTGACGGTCCTCTTCTTCGCTCCGGGAACTCACGAACCGTCCACGTGGTTACGCTCTTCTTAAATCTTGCATCATGTTAAAAAAACCCGGAACATGTCCATCATAAATGCTTTCCGGGAGATCCGATAATCCAACCATGGAGGCCCTAAACTTCCTTAAGAATGTACTTTTTACTAACCTGTTACTCCTCTACCTCCGGCTCAACTGCTACATAGCGAATCTCTTCCCTCTTAACTACAGGATAGTTTACCCGATTTACTCTTAGAGTAACTTGCCCGGGGGGGATGCCAAAGTAGACTACTGTATCACGAGAGGCCTGGGGTGGCACTTTCAGGGTCAGCGAGTCCCTACGAATAATTAACCGTTCGATTTGAGCTCCGGGATAAATATGGTTGGTAGCACCCAGAAGGTACGGGCGTTGTTCACTCTTAGCCACTTCTAATAAACAGATAGTTTCAAAAGGAGCCAGTTCTATTTCAGATTTTCCCTGCATCATAAATAGCCTGCTATTGTAAAACATACCTTCTCCCAAGCGGTACTTTACTGGCTTTCCCTCCAGATTGCACAGAGCCAGGTAGTTACGACGCATTACTTTAAAATGAATAACCCAGAATTCTCCTTGCCGGTAAAAATCCTTAATATCCGGTTCTCTGACGGGAAACGCAGATCTGAATATCTCCTGCTGCCGGGGGGTATATTCAGCAATATTATCAGAAAACAGCACCTGACCTCCCAGCAAAAAATTAAAGAAAAAAAGAGTATAACGCTGGTGTTCATTCATAAGGTTAGTAACCGAAGATGTGCTACCTTCGCTTAACATGAAATTTGAAGTTGCATTGCGAAATGCTTTTCCATCAAGATGATAGCGTCCCAGGGTACTGCGCAAGGCATTCAGGGTAGACGGCCTCTCTCGGAAATGTATACTCTTTAAAAAACGGTTTTCCCAGTAAGGGGTTGTATCACTGCTAACCTGGGCATAATCCGTCTTGCCTATAACCGCTCCCAGTGGGGTCTTACGTGCCACCAGGCTTGTTTCGGGAAGAAGGTTATTAATAAAATCTACTACATCACTCATGATCTGTGCCCGGGTTTTTCCGTTTCGGGGAAGAAGAGAGGTAGCGTAAAGATAATCCAGGATAAGGATTTTAAAACCCCATTCTTCTGTTACCGTGTATAAAAGTTTAGCCAGGTGTTCTTTAAAACCAGGGGCATAAAAGTCCAGGGCATATAACCAGCCTGTTTGAAAGGACTTCCAACCGGCCTTAACCGGCTTGCCCCCTTTATGATACAAAAGCCACTGAGAGTTTTCTTTAAACATCATGGACTTCTTCTCACAGATAAAGGGCGCCAGCCACAAACCAGGTAAAAAACCGTGACTACTGATCTTCTCCGCCAGGGCAGGCATACCCGATGGAAAATTTTCATGAGGGTAAACCCAGTCCCCATAAGCCTCCTGGTAACCATCTTCTACCTGGAAAACCTGAATCGGTACATCTTTATGACTCAGGGCCTGAAGATTTTCTTCAACCACCTTTTCTGATATCCCCGTCCGGCAATTATGGCTGCTTGACCATCCTAACCTGGTATTACCGTTACCGCGAAGTGAGGGCCAAAATGAAAAATACTCATTAAAAACTCCTTTCCTGTCACCTTTTCCCTCATATATTTCCAGCAAAGGATACTCCTGGGTTGCCTTGGCTCCCTGGCATTCGCGATGTACTAGCAGTTTTCTTTCTTTAATAAAGTATTCCCATACCGTATACCCCGGCTTTTCGTTAATAGAACCAAACAACCGGAAAGCGTTTTTCCCGCCACAAAAATATGTATAGGTCCATGAATGGAATCTTCCTTTCTTGCCTGAAGAAGGGAATATTTTATAATCTCCCCTGCTGGCAAGAAAAGGGCGCGCCAGGACAAATAAAGGCTTTATAAAATCATGCCTGGATATCTCTTTACTCAGGCTTTCTGATTGAAATCCATTAACCATCATTGATTCTTCATTTTCTATTTCCCGGGAAAGCTTAACTGCAAAATCAATCAGTTCTACCGTTCCCAGAGGATGCAGGGTTATTTGATAAATTTTCCCCCGGTAGGCATTACTTTCTTTTACTTTGATTTCTATCTCCTCATCACCAAATGGGAGCTCTTCAAAAGAAATCTGTTTTTTCTGCTTCTGTCCATTAAAACAGTAGGTGATCCAGCCTTGGGCGAACATATTACCCTCCCAGTTCACTAGGTTAAGCTTTAGCGTTGCTGGAATTTTTTTTACGCCACGCTTCAAGCTTCTTATGGCCAAAGTAAGACACCAGCACCAGCACCACACCCAGCCCGACTACCACCAGACTGGCATGGTCGGCCCGTTCCATAGTCTGGTATACGTATCCCGTGGCAGCAATTTCTTCTTCGGGAGGAATAAATCCCCTCAAAAAACCAAATATCAACTGCAAAAATGCTATGCTGAGCAGTGATAAAACTCCCGGCGCTAAAAAGGCTTTTAATTTCAAATCCAGGAAGTACATAAACACCAGGCAAAATGCCAGCACCAAAATAGAAAACCAGAAAACATTAACAATTAATAAGGGCTGCAGGTCTGTGCTAAACATAACCTCCTGGTGCTGAAGTCCAGTAGCTTCGGTAATAACAATTTCCAGGGTATCGGTCGCTACCGTTCCTGTTAAGGCATAAGATATTACCAGTACCATTACACATACAGAAAAGATGAATCCAAGGATGATTTTAAGCCAGATTATTGCTACTTTATACAAAAGTACTTCCTCCTTCCTTCTGTTCCATTAATCACTCTTTTCTCTAAATTTTAATTCTATTTGCCACTATCATATTCCTTCCTTTTCTGAGGCAGCCTTGTTTTTTTTAATTATCATTTAAATTTTTTTAATATTTTTAGCTTTATATGGTTTACAAATATATACTGAAGGTTTATAATATTTAGAGAATAAATTATATTGTCAACCCTAACCCCTGTTCACCATATACCCCCCTTTTTAGGGGGCTTTTTTTTATAATCGAAATATCTTCCCGGTAACCCGCATAACAATCGCCTTCTTTTAAAGCATCCATCAGTTTTTTTCATCATTGTAGCTACTTATCCTGCAAGATTTAAGAAGAGCGGAGCCACAGGGACGGTTCGTGAGCTTACGGAGCGAAGCGGTTGCAAGTCAACTTTCACAAGTTGTTTTCCCTTCCCTTAATTCCAGGTCGAGGCTGTTTAGCCAACTGACTACCTGCAAACGTGCATCTTCATTAAATCCTGCCGGCAAACATAAATTAAGGGAACCCTTTAATGATCCGCCCCGGCGATTTATGCGTGACCTCAGTTGCCAATTTGCTCTTCCAGGCCAAAGGTGACAGGTAGTCAAAGTATACACATTTTTGCCACCAAGACTCATTTTACAGAGAAAAGAATTTACCTGAGGGAGACTTGAGAATGACCATACCGGGGTTGCTACAAATATGGTATTATACCCATCCATGTTATCTTCTGGCAAGGAAAGAACCGCCCCCAAACCCAAAGTTGCTCTTAAAACCCCCCCAGGGAAAGTAAGCCTGCCAGCCGTGACAAGTTCTATTTCCCGGGCCTTTACACCCCGGGATCTTAGCGTCTGAGACAAAAAGCGAGCAGCTGCCGCAGTATTCCCTGAATATGACACATAAGCTATTAGAGTACTAATACGATCCCCTCCCACCGGTTTATTATATTGTAAATTTGTACCCTCTCGCCTGTTTAAGGCCAAAGGCTGAGATAACACCAGAGGCCACGTCAGGAGCAAAGCCGACTACACCACGAGTAGCGTAAGTAATTACGTAAATTTTAGCATAAATTGAGATGGATGCAACAAAATAAGAAAGTAATTAATTAATTAATTAAAATTAAGCTGTAGTGCTAAAAATACTTTTTTAATTAAAGGTGAACTGTGAGATGAGCGACGCCCTGGTGATAATAGGAGGCGGCACTGCAGGTGCCGCAGCTGCCCTGTTCCTTAGAAAAAAATTACCTTCATATCCTATGGTTCTTGTGGAAAAAAAAGCCACCCTGTCTTATGCTTCCTCCTATCCCGCGGTAATTACCGGGAAAAAAAGCAGGGAAGAGTTAAGCCGCAGCATAAACAACTTGCAAAAACATAAAATCGCCCTAGTTACAGAAACTGCTCAAGAAATAGACGTCGCCAACCGTACTGTTAAGACAAGAAACCAGAAAATATTTTACCGGTACTTGATAATAGCAACCGGTGTCGAAGATAATATTCGCGACTTTCCGGGTTTAAAAGAAGCTGGATTAAGTATTCACCAGCTGGAAGATATGGCAAAAGCTCAACGCTTGTTAACTCATGCTTCGATAGAAGAAGTGGTTCTGGTGGCTCCTTCTACCGTAAGAAGCTATCCCCTGATACTTTACGAAGTGGCTTTTTTGTTAGAAGACTTTTTCCGTAAACAACATTTGCGAGGACAGGTAAACTTTTCTATATATTATCCAGAAAGCACCACAGCACCCCTCTACGGGGAAAATATCAGCAGGGTAATAGAAGATCATCTTCTGGCACGCCGGATCCGTTTTTTCCCTAATTATCATCTGAAAAAAGTGAATCCGGATAGCCGTATCCTGGATTTCTCCCATGACCAGGTTTTTTTCGATCTTTTATTTTATACCCCTCCTGCTTCTCCTCCCCCTCTTATCAGCAACAGCGGGTTGGGAGATGAAGACGGATGGCTCCCCGCTGATCCCTACTATTTGAGCACTCCTTACGAGAACGTCTATGTCCTGGGTGATTCCAGCAGAGTTATTTCTCCCGCCGGATTAGAACTTCCCAAAATGAGTTCTATTGCTTACAGCCACGCCCTGACCGTTAGCAAAAATATCATTCAAAGAATAAAAAAGAAAAAAGCTACTCAACGTGAAACTGGAAAGTATACTTTTATACTGGACTTAGGATCTGCTTTGCTTCCTGCCAGGGGCAATTTTTACACCTCACCTCCTGAATTTAAAACCATGCCTCCGTCAATAGTATGGAGGCCGCTAAAAAACTTGAAAGAAAAACAATGGCTAAAAGAACACAGTTAAATTCAATAGTAATAGTACGCCCGTACCGGATATGTATAGTAATTTGGCTGAAGGGAAAGGTGAATTTATAACTGCCGCTTGGCTGCCAGCAACACACGAAGAATATCTTCGTCCTTTGGGGATAGACCCAGGAAGATCCTTTTTTATTACGCAGATTGTTAAGGGGAAAGTCGAGGTGGGTGTGTAATTTCGTAATTCTAACCTCAGAATTCTGATTCCAGATAAATAGCTGCTATTATGGAAGGTGGGATAATTTGGCAACTGTAGTAGTGGTTGGCGGAGGCACAGGCGGGATAGTCGCTGCAAATGTATTGCGCAAAACCCTTCACAAAAGTCACCGGGTAGTCCTGATTGATCGTAATAAAAAGCACGTCTTTTACGGTTCGTTGCCCTTTCTCATGATCAACCGCAGAAAACCAGAATACTTGCAAAGGGAGCTTCCCCGTCTAAACAGAAAGGGAATTGAGTTTGTGGAAGCAGAAGTTACCGGTATTAATACAGGAAATTCGCACGTTACCACCAATCGAGAACTTATCCCCTACGATTATCTAATTCTATCTCCCGGAGCAGAACACCACCCGGAAACTGTGCCAGGTTTCTTCGAAGGGGTCTACAACGTATACAGCCTGGAAGGAACAAATAAGTTACGCCAGAGGTTACACGGGTTCACAGGTGGAAATATTGTGATTTTTATTTCCAGCTTACCTATTACCTGCCCTCCCGCTCCTTATGAAATTACTTTTCTGCTCCATGATTATTTGCGTAAAAAAGGAGTAAGAAATCAAACCAGAATAAGCCTGGTAAGCCCGGAACCCGGGCCTGAGCCTCTGGGTGGCCCTAAAATAGGAGCAAGTATTCGTAAAATGCTCCAGGAAAGAGATATATGTTATTATTCTGAGGCCAAAGTACTTTCCCTGGATACGGCTACACGGGAACTAAAGCTGGATCAGGGCATATCCTTAAATGGTGATCTGTTTATGGGAGTACCATCCCACTGGGGTCCCAGTTTTTTACGTAACACTCCTGTAACTGAAGAAGGTGGATGGATTAAAGTCAATCCCTATACCCTGCAAACCAGCATTAACAGGGTTTTTGCTACAGGAGATGCTACCAACCTCCGATTACCGGTAAAACAAGTCTGGGGGCCAAAAGCCGGTATTTTTGCCCATTACCAGGCAGAAGTAGTGGCAAGAAATATTGCGCTGCAAATATCCGGAAAAAAGCCGGAATATCGCTACACGGCCAAAGGTGCCTGAATCATGGCCGTCGAGCCCGGTCGGGCTCGTTACTCTTCCATTCACTATTACCGTAAACCAGGTCCCCTGATCAAACTGTACCGGCCGACCCGCATAGCCTACCTGGCAAAAATAGCTTACGAAAAATACTGGCTTCACAGCTGGTTTGGATTACTTGTTTTCTATTTTTTGTAACATGTGCCTTTGTTTCCCTTACTTCTCCAGGGGTTTACCAGTTTCCGGGCACCATTGCCTTTCCCGGTAATATTCCTGTAGAAGTTCTTGAATCTTTAACTCTTTGTCCGCAGCACCACCTTCGGGAAGGGGGCGACAGACGATTTCTGGAAGCCGGTCTTCTTCCGGGGTCAAACCCAGATGTAAGTTCAGGCTTCTTTTAAGGTCATTGCTCCGTCGACCGGTATCAAGCACTTCTTTTGGGGTTAGTTCCCAGCCGGTAGCCGCCATCAACAGGTGAGTAAGCACACTCAAGGGAATAGCGGCGTAATTGCACATTATCAGATTATTAAAGAGTTCCCGGTAATCCTGCAGGGTAATAACCTGTTTTAACCTTCCCTTCACCTGATGGCGGTCACCGGGTAACAGGTTTAACTCTTCAGGGTTTTCTATTTGTCCCAGATCTACCATGTAGAAATCACCCCTCTGGTGGCAAGCCCCCCGGGATCCAGTAGCATAGGTGACCGCTTGCCCCTGGAAAGCCCGGGGCTCATGCATGGGCACTTCCAGGCCCTTTACGTGAGCTGCCAGTTCCGGGTCTATCCCCAGGCGTCTTGCCATGCGGGCCACTCCTTCAGCCAGCAGGTCACCTCCCTCTTGCCGGTAAGAAATCTTCTTAAGTAGCTTGAGCATGGCCTGGGCATTACCAAAACAAAAAGAGAATCCCAGGTCAACTTCCGAAACCAGTCCCTGCTGGAGCAAGTAAGCGGCAAATCCCAGGCTCACCCCGGCAGAAATGGTGTCCAGGCCGTAAGCATTACTTTCTCGGTTGGCCCGGCAAATAACATCCAAATCATAAATCCCCAGAAGAGGCCCTAAAGCCACGGCGGTTTCGTACTCAGGTCCCATGGTGGAAGTCCCTTCTTGCTCCAGGTGAGTTTTCTTTTTACAGGATATGGCACATTTGCAACAGGCTTTTGCTTCCACCAGGAAATTTTTGCGGAGTGTTCCAGCACTAACTTTTTCTACCGGGAATACACAGCTAGTAAAATATTTGTCAGGGACATCGCCGAAATACATCCCCACGTCAATGTACCCCAGAGTCCCGTATTCCCGGAGCAAGTCGGACTTGAGATCCACTTCCCGGTACACTTCACCGGCCACGAATTCAAAGGCATCTGGATTGGCTAAAGGGGGTAAGTTGCGTTTTTGACCCCGGAAAGCCACCGCCTTGATATTCTTATCACCCATCACCGCTCCCAGGCCGCAACGCCCGGCAGCACCGCCTCCACTGCGCATAATGCTGGCATATCGTACCAGGTTTTCTCCTGCAGGACCGATGGCCGCTATCTGGGCCCCCGATTTCGTCTCTTCTTTTACCTTGTCAAAAGTCTCAAAAGTATTTTTATTCCAAATATGAGAGGCCTCTCTAAATTCTACCCCCTCAGGAGTGATATACAGGTACAGCGGTCTATCAGACTTGCCGGTAATCATCACCCCATCGTATCCACAGGCTTTTATGTTCTGGGCCAGCATTCCGCCACAGGTAGCTTCTCCCCAGTAACCCGTTAAAGGTGATAGAGCCGTGATAGCGTGGCGTCCCACCGAAGTTAACCCGCTGCCGGTAAAAGGCCCGGTCATAAAAGTAAGGGTGTTCTCGGGACTGTAAGCATCACCGGCCCGGGAAAGACGCTCCCGGGTCAGGTAGCAAGCCAGGGCGCTTCCCCCCAGGTATGCCCTATAAGCTTCTTCTTCTACCTCCACCGGATAAAATAGCTTTTCCGCAAGATCTATCTCCAGCACTTTCCCATGCACGGCATACATGTAATCTCTCCTTCCTGTAATCTAAGTGTTCAATGCGAACCTGACAGGTTAATAATCAATATCATTTCCGTAATAGGCATACTTCATAAAATAACGAAAGCCCTCCCGGTTAATAGGCCTGACTGAAACCAGGCTGGTAGGGTCATCTTCGGCAATCCGGCATAATTCATCCAGGTGTTCTATAAACCTGTCTTCAGGAACCAGTTCCATGCCCGACAAAGGACCTCCTACTTTCCGATAGAGCTTGCGGAAATGCTCCACTACCGCAGCAGTTCCTGCCCCTTCCTGATAAGGTATTTCCAGTTCCCGGGCCAGTTGATCTCCTTTGCTGGTTACCGCAGAGTGGTACTGAAGGGCATAAGGCAGAAAAAGCCCTACCGCTACCCCATGATGGATGTTAAAAAGCTTCCCCAAGGAATGCCCGGCGCTGTGAGCAATTCCAGGTACCGCATTGCTAAAAGCAAGCCCTGCCAGATTGGAAGCAATATGCATCTTAAAGCGTGCTTCCCGGTCTTTACCACTTTTTACCGAACGGGGCAGATAGTCCAGAACAAGTTTTATAGCTCTTACAGATAAAGGTTCAGTATAATCGTTGCTCCAGGTAGAAAAATAAGCTTCTGCAGCATGGGTTAATACATCCAGGCCGGAGCCCATGGCCAGTCGGGGAGGCATGCCCAGGACAAAGCGAGGATCTATTACTGCAAACTCCGGGACTATCTCCGGGTGCATCAGAGAGACTTTAACCGGGGGATCTTCTTCTTCATCAGTTAACACTGCAGCCATAGTGGCCTCGGAACCGGTGCCACTGGTGGTAGGTATAGCAAGCATGAGGGCCTTTTGGCGTAGCCCCAGAGGTTCCAGTGGATGCACCCCGGTTAGATCCTGGTTTTCTTTCTCATAAAGGATATACAATGCTTTTGCTGCATCTAAAACCGATCCTCCTCCAAAAGCTACCAGTAAAGTAGGGGCGTATTCTTTAGCCACGGCAGCTCCTTCCCTGATACTGCTTAAGGGTGCTTCCTCTCCTACTCCGCTCCAGGTTTTTGCTTCAAAATCAAACCTGCGGAAAATACCTGCTACTTTTTCTGCTTCTCCTGCCATCCAGGGATCGGTTATAATCAAGGCTCTTTTCAATGAAAAAATCCCTTCCGCCTGTTCAAAAAAAACCTGCAAAGCGTGGGATCCGATAAGGGTCCGGGGAGCAAGGAAATTTGCCCTCAACCCCCGGTAAGAAGAAGCCCCCGCTCCCAAAAACATCACCTGACTATTGGGATCGTCAAACCACCAGGTCTTGGTGCGCGTCATTTAAGCTCATTCCCCCTTTTATATCCAAGATATTTTCCTAGATTTTCAGTTGATTTGCTATATTATAACATTATTAACACCATTCTGAAACTTTTATCATAAACGGGGACTAACTTTATTCTTAACTCCTTCTTTCTTTACAGGCTTCAATCAACGCCTTAAACAACAACTGGGAAGCGTTGTCTTCCATTACTTCGGGGTGCCACTGAACCCCCAGGGCAAAAGGATGTCCTCTTACTTCTATGGCCTCCACTATTCCGTCAGGAGATACCCCTACTGGAATTACCGGAGGTATCGCCTCTTTAACCGCCTGATGATGAAAGCTGTTTACCTGCAATAAACCACGACGGGTTATCGAGGAAATAAGTGAATCCTGGCTTAAATAAACCGTGTGTACCGGATGTTTGCCGGGCATCTTTTGAAAGTGTTGCAAACAGCCGGGATACTGTTCCGGCAGGTCCTGGTAAAGGGTCCCATCCCCGGCCACGTTTAACACCTGCAGCCCCCTGCATATACCCAGCACCGGTAACTTTCGCTCTAAGGCCTTTTGCCCCAGAAAAATATCCTGCCTGTCCAGGGGTGGGTATACCTGGCCCTGACCGGGATGAGGCTCTTCGTTAAAATGAAATGACCCTATGTCTCCCCCTCCTCCCAGGATAAGCCCCTCCAGGTAATTAAATAATTCCTTCCGGCACTCTTCTTGGAATAAAGGGATTAACAGGGGTAGTCCACCGGCTTCTTCCACCGAGCGGCTATACGCATCGGAAAGAGAGCTCCTGTGCTCTTCCGGGTGGTAAGTACAGGTTATGCCTATGACCGGTCTCATTTTTGTTAACACCTCCTGGTTTTAATAGATAAATTAGTTTCGGTTAACTTCGCCTGTCCGGGGGGGGCAAGAAAAGAAAAAAAGAGCGCAACAGAACATTACGCTCCCAAAGTTAATACCATCTAGTTAACAGGAATTGGTTTCAAGAGTCGATTGCTGATTAAAAATCAATCAATCCCAGGCTTATCCTCAGGGCTTCTTCTACCCGATTCATTATTTGTTCATCCAGTTCAGTTATCTTGTACTGCAAGCGCTGTTTATCAATGGTACGTATTTGTTCCAGCAAAATCACAGAATCTTTTTCCAGGTGGTACTTTTCCGCTTCCAGTTCCACGTGAGTGGGAAGCTTTCCTTTATTGATCTGGGAAGTAATAGCAGACACAACCACCGTAGGACTGTAACGATTCCCCACGTCATTCTGGATTACCAGGACGGGTCTTTCTCCACCCTGCTCTGACCCCAGTACCGGGCTAAGGTCGGCAAAGAAAATATAACCTCTTCTTACCTCCACTTTAACTCAACTCACTCTCCGCTTACCATTTCCTCGGCCATTTGATGGGCTTCGTTTTCTGCCATCAAGGCCTCCTGGGAAAGGGAAAGATTTATTTTAGCCATTTCCATATAACCTTTTTGCATCTCTTCCCTGATCTGCTTCCTACGTCGCTCTTGAAGATAGTGCTTCATGGCTTCCCGAATAAATTCACTCCGCGTGCGTTTTTCCGAAGCAACAATACCGTCTACTTCCTTTAACAAGTGGCTGGGCAAACTAATCATAATTCTCCTGGTCCCCGCCATTTAAAGCACCCCCTAGAAAAAGATATGCTATTCTAACAAAAATAATACACTTGATGCTTAATCTATTATGCTAGTTTTTTAGGTACCAGTAAAAAATCAAAGTTTTCCGGGAAGTTACTACTCAGCTATAAAAGTAGCTTAATTAATTGGTGATGTGGGTCGGCTTATCGGCTGGTCGTATCGTGGGCCCTAGTTGCGGCTCAGCCTTCGGTCTTAAGCGGGTAACCCCGAC
>Ga0207421_10006922_pt1 | contig 12229 bp, 18 predicted proteins | sample SodLakKL_010_SED_4_FD_187542 | JGI IMG/M metagenome (GOLD analysis project Ga0207421, IMG submission 187542) | Alkaline sediment microbial communities from Lake Tanatar, Kulunda Steppe, Russia - 8KL_010_SED (SPAdes) (version 2) | ecosystem: Environmental > Aquatic > Non-marine Saline and... | reverse complement strand
CCCTGGATGATGAAAAACGGACGGTATTATACAAAGGTTCTCCCGGGGTGCATCTTCCCAACCATCAATGGACTCCTTCCGTATTCAAGGAACTGGGCCGCCAAATCGGGAGGCTCCATCGGTTATCAAAGAAGTTTGAAAGGACGGAAGCCCTTCCGGGGATCCATGATTGGCATGAAAATGAGGAATACAATTTTCTTCACTATATCCCGAAGGAACAGACAAGGATCCGGGAAATCGCCGGGGAGGTTTTGACGGCTGTGAAAGAGCTGCCCCGGAATGATGACACCTACGGATTGCTCCATGGGGACATCTGGCTGGAGAACATCCTGGTGGACCGTGATTCCAACATCCGGATGGTGGATTTTCAGGATTGCGAGAGACATTACTACATCTTTGACCTGGCCGTTCCCATCTACAGCGCCCTGGAGTACACCTTTGAAGGCACGGGAAACATCACGGAATACGGTGACAGGATGACTAAAGCAATTATCGAAGGCTATCAGGAGGAACATGCCCTGGATCCTGCCATGCTGGATCAGCTGCCTCTTTTTCTCAAGCTGAAGGAGCTCTTTGAATACAGTCTGATGTACATGTACTGGAATACAGAGAAGCTGAATGAAGACCAGCTCCGAATTATGAACCATTTCAGAATCAGACTTGAACAGAATCACTCTATCCTGGGGATGCAGCATCACACTTAGATTCCGGACCACTCTGATTGAAGCTTGACGGATGATCCGTTGCAATCGAACTGAAACGAAAAACGAAAAATCGGAGCAAAATGCAACGAACGTGCAACGCAAATCGTTTTCGTTGCAAAACCATGGGGCGTAAAAGAAAATCTCACCCGTGGAAAGGATGAGATTAAGAGTATTATAATTGTTTTAGAAAGTCGTCTAACTCAATAGCAGCCTGTTCCAAAATGCTTTTGAGTGTCCCTTTAGCAATTTCATTATGCATTGGTATAATGACAACTTTCGTTGGATTACCGGTCTTCTTATACTTTGCATGACTCCCTTTTTGCGAGACGTATTGAAACCCAAATTTTTCAAGTGCTTTGATGACTGCTTTAGGAGACAGCACGGGATATTTAGAGCCCATTATATAGCTACATCCAAAGTAGTAACAAATGTTGGTGTGTCTTGATTCTCAGGGGTCATATCCTCATAATAGAGTTCCAATGCCTCGCGCAAATTTTCGATGGATTCTTCAATCGTTTTTCCTTGAGAAGCAACATTATTCTCAACACATTTTGCTACATACCAGTCTTCTTCTTTCTGAACGATCACGGTTACTTTCACTTTCATGACATCACCTCATTTAGGTTTTTCTATTTACTATTATACCACGAAAAATGATTAAATATCAGGTTCATGATGGAGGAAAGCTTCATGGAAAAATGGGATGTATATGATGAGAAGAGAAAACCTTTGTTCTCCGCAAGAAAGAATTTTGAGGATTTTCTCTTTTCCCGGTGTATTTGCTCTGCGGCACTGTTGCAGACTGTCCCGGCGGCACTGAAGGGTTATGCGCCGTGCAACCGATTGGGATGGATGGTCGTACTGAAGACTGTATTGGGAACCTCCTGATTGCAGTCTTTTTTTATGGAAGGATTCCGATAACTCTTTACCCATTAATTCTTAGGAGGCACTTATGAAAATTCACTATTATTTAGGATGGTTTAACGATGGTTTAACTGAGAAGCTGGTCAGGTTGTTGCAGGAGGATATCACTGATAGAAAATCCCTTGTCATGATTAGTGGGAATCCATCTCTTGATGAAGATGATGGAGTGGGTCGTACTGAACGTTCGTGGCTTGACCAGGCTGACATTGTCTTTGATGAATATCATTTAATTGATGAGAGAATACAGAAGGAAGAGGCCCAAAAAATCATTCAACATGCTTCGGTCATTTTTCTGTTAGGCGGAAATCCCATTGAACAGAACGGTCTTCTGATGGAATATGACTTGTCAGATTTGATTAGAAAAAGCAGCGCTGTTGTGATGGGAGCAAGTGCTGGTGCGATAAACATGTCCGCCAAATGGTTATTCTGCAAATACACGGGCAATAAAGGTGAAACAAGCGAGATCTGCGACGGGATCGGACTTGACGATTTTTCTGTTCTGTCTCATTTTGACCTTGAAAATAACATTGCACAGATTAAAGATGAACTCTCTTCCTTATCAGAAGAAATGAATGTCTATGCGTCGAACAAAGATTGCGCTGTGCGTGTGAAGGGAGACACAATCGATATTTTAGGCGATGTGTTTTTCATCTCCAACGCAGAGATTCAGAAGTTGGATGAGATGCATTCGTTGTGATTGAGGACAGGAGATGAGAGTATGATAGAGAGAACGAAAAGGTTTGTGATCAGCGAAATGCGGATGCTTTATTTGGAAAAACAAAAAAGATCATGGAAGCATTGATTGAATCCAATGAGGTGTGAGGAGGTTACCATGATGACCATCAATGAATATCGAAAAAATCCATGCAGAGCGTTATCGATCCCATACTGGAAAGCAAAAGTCACCACCCTTCCGGAGACGATGAAGATTCTCCACGACAGTGAGTTTGATCCAACCTGTTTATCAGAATACACAGACCTCCGTGTCACCGGGGAGCAGATCCTGGGCTATACCAAAACAGAGGTTTACCGTGAGGACCTGTGGATCTTGGCCGTTGAAGAGGAAACCGATCAGATTCTGGGGTGTGGCCTTGCGGATTTTGACAGGGAGGTCCAAGAAGGGATACTGGAATGGATCCAGGTATTACCGGAGCATTGGGGCCGGAAAATCGGGCAAGCCATCGTCAACGAGCTGCTTTACAGGATGAAGGAAACAGCCATGTTTGCAACCGTATCGGGGAAGGTCAACGATTCTGCATCCCCTGAACTCTTATACAGAAAAAGAGGATTTACAGGAGATGATGTATGGCATGTTCTGTACCGAAAATGAATTAAAGAAGCATCTTCAACAAGAGAAGATCATCGTCTGACAGATTGAAGCTCACAAGGGTTCCGGAGACATATGTCCGTATGCAGGGGAGTCCCGGCAGTGAAACAAATCGAATTGGAGGGAGATCCTATGAACCATGTAAAAATTTTAATTGTGGCAGTCTTATCGATGGTATTATTAACCGCTTGCAGCACAAGCACCATGACCTTGCCGAATAATGAATGGCAAAGGTCCGCCCCGGAAGAGCAGGGGATGAAGGGAGACGCCCTTAAGGAAATCGAATCCAGAATCCTTGAAACAACAGACATCGTCATTGCCCGCAATGGTTACATCGTTTATGAATACCATGATCCCAGAGAGTATATGAAAGGTGAAAATCAAAACGCAGTTCCTCTGTATTCTGTGACGAAAAGCATTACATCTGCTCTGACGGGAATTGCCATCGACGAGGGTTTCATTGACGGGGTCGACCAGAAGGTGGTTGACTTCTTTCCCGAATGGGCAGAAGCCAATCCTTTCTGGGAAAACATCACAATTGAACACTTATTGACAATGACCTCAGGACTTGAATGGCCGGAAACGACAGATTGGGAGTACAGTATACAGCCCCTTGTCACCAATGAAGATTGGGTAAGCTTTATTACAGATAGGGAATTTATTGAAGAACCGGGAGAAGTGTTTAACTATAATACCGGAGGATCCCATTTGCTTTCAGCAATCATTCAAGAGGCGACACAACAATCCACCTATGAGTATGCTGAAGAGAACCTCTTTGACCCGCTTGGAATTGAGTATGTGGAATGGAGGGAAGATCCTCAAATGATTCACTCGGGAGGCGAAGGTCTATGGATGTCTGCTGAGGATTTGGCACGATTTGCCCTGTTATACGTAAATAACGGCATGTGGAACGGCAAACAGATTGTATCAGAAGAATGGATCAAGGAATCATCAAAAACCAGGTTTGAAGGGTGGTCCGATGCCGGAGATTACGGATATCATTGGTGGACCTCATCAGCAGAGGTTGAGGGTCAAATCATCGAGTATTATTATGCCCTGGGGTTTGCCGGGCAGTTTGTTTTTATCGTTCCCGAGATGGATCTGACAGCAGTTTTCACTGCACAGAACGCAAGATACCCGATGCTGGGAAAAAGAGCCTTCGAAAACACCTTACTGCCTTCCATTCAAGACCAAGAGTAAATGTTAAAAGCTGAAGACTTCAAAGAGAGTGTAAAGAAAAACAAGACGACTGTAACCGATGTCAATGTGAATGATTTCATTCATTCCTGTGTGGACAATGAGCAAAAGAAAGAAGACAGCTTCCAACTGATTGAGTTAATGAGAGAATGGACGGGATTTGAACCAAAAATGTGGGGACCCGAAGTAGAAGAAAACTATTAGGTCCAGACAGAGGACAGGGACCTTGTCTGGTGCTTCGAAGATAAAGGTGAAGTTATGATCCCTTTCCGGGTTTGATTAACCAAATCCTATAATTAATGAGATTATGGGTATAGGTGACTTGAGGCTCGGAGGAGTCATAGAGTACTTTAGAAAATCAAATGAAAGGAAGGGATGAATCATGGGAAAAGTTGTGTTTTTTGCGTTTAAAGGGGATATTCTGTGCTTTACACATATCTTGATCAATGCCCTGGATATGAACAGGAAAGAGGTGGATGTAAAGATCGTGATCGAAGGTGAGGCGGTAAAGCTCATTAAGGAGCTGGAGGAGTCAGGGAACGAGCTCTATCAACAGTCCAAAGAGAAAGGGCTGATCGACTCCATCTGCAAGGCCTGTTCTGCCAAGTTTGGAGTGTTGGAGTATAACGAGACAGTGGGAATTCCTGTTTCCGGAGAAGCAAAAGGTCATCCGCCAATGGCCGAGTACGTGAAGGAAGGCTATCAGATCGTCACGTTATAGTCTGCAGAACCAGACAAACCAGTCAAACCAGACAAACCAGACAAGGAGGGCTTCATCATGCCTGAGAATACGAAAATTTATCTGTCAAAGTTTTACGAAGGGCCGGTAAACCTGGCCCTGGAAGAGTCTCTTATGAGAGAGTGCGACGAAAATACGGTGATCCTTTATCTGTGGCAGAACGATAAAACCATCGTGATCGGTCGCCATCAAAACCCCTACAAGGAGTGCGACATCAAAAAGATGGAGGCTGAGGGCGTAGGCCTGGTACGAAGAAAATCCGGAGGAGGAGCGGTGTATCAGGATCGCGGCAATCTGAATTTCACCTTTATTTCCGGCCCGCAGCATCATGATATCAACAGGCAGTATAAGGTGATTTTAAAGGCCTTGGAAGGCTACGGGATCAACGGCGAGATTTCCGGTCGAAACGACCTGACCGTCGATGGGCAAAAATTTTCAGGAAATGCCTTTATGAATCATAAAGAGGTTCAATGCCATCACGGAACCTTATTGATGGATGTAGACCTTGAGGCGCTGCCGAAATATCTTACCCCCTCCTTATTAAAGATCAAGGCGAGAGGGGTGGATTCCATCCGGTCCCGGGTGGTAAATCTGCGCTCACTGAATGATGCGATTACCACTGAGGACCTGTCCTCTAAAATTATTGAAGCATTCAAAGAGGAATACTCCTTTACCGGAGAAATCCAGGAGATCGGTCCGGACAATGTGGAGGGGGAAGTCCTGAAAGAGGCCAAAGCCTACGAGGAGTGGACCTGGAATTACGGAAAGGCTCCTTCCTTTGATCTGACCCTGGAAGAGAAATTCCCCTGGGGAGTTTTTGAAATGGATCTGTCGACGAAAAAAGGCAGGATTCAGGTGGCTGCCATAAATACCGACTGCATATTGACAGAGGATTTTCACCCTTTGACAGAAGATTTGGTCGGGACACCTTTAACTGCGAAGGACATCGAAGAGGTTCTGCAAAAATCTTTGACGAATCCGGACATCATCCGGGATCTCAGATCCTTGGTGCGAGAGAAGCTGTAAACTGTTAGAAGAAACCATTTTAAAAACCGCTTGGAAGCGAAAAATTATATTCGCCTCCATGCGGTTTTTTCTGTTCTCCTTCATAGAGTTTTTCGATTTGACGTCTCAGTTTATATACTTTTAAAGTAGTTATAAATAATATAAATGACTATATTGACAACTAGTTTATACGTGTATATAATATATTTAAAAGGAGGGATCATATGGTAAAAGAATTAGTATCTCAATGTCCAAGATGCAATGAAAAATTGATCGCAACAAAATTGAGTTGTAACCGTTGTGAGTTGGAACTGACAGGAGCTTTTCCTCTAAGTAGATTTGATTATCTGTCGACGGATGAGATTGACTTTATAGAGAGTTTTCTTATAGCCCAAGGGAACTTCAAGACAATTCAAACTGATAAAGGGCTTTCATATCCTGCTGTGAAGAAAAAATTCGAAGCTATCTTAGAAAAGTTGGGTCTGGATTCCGGATTAGAAGCAGGGAAAAACGAATGTGATCTGCGTACCGTTAAATATCAGCCGATCACAGAAAATGAAAGTTTGGTCATAGAAAGAATAAAAAAGAAATTGAATGAGATTGGTGGTCATGTTTCTATTCCAATGTATAGCGGTGATCTTTGTGAAATTGGCTTTGATCCTAATGGAAAAGGATTAGTCTCAAACAAAATACCGGTAGCGAATCAACTTACATGGGAAGTTTTCGATGCAGCTGTTGAAGTTGTTATTCAAAATGGCGGCAAAGCGATGAAGGGTAAAGCGCGTTCAGGTGCGAAACTCGGAAGTGATGATTTACCCCTGGATTCAGTAGAAGGGTATATCGCTTATAAAGTGCATGGTGCGCAAAAAGGAGATACAGCTTTTGGACCGGTATTTGTCATCGCTGCAATTCTGGACTGGGCGGATGTTTGCAATAATGAACGTGGGTATCTGACAATCAAACCTGAATTTATGAGCGATAGTTCGAAGGAGGGTTGAAATGAATTCATTAGAAAACAGATTCCATGAAGAAATGAATAATATTTACATTACTGCTAAAAAAGAACTGAACTACAACGCTTCAAGATTCATTCAACTCGTTGCAAGAGAAGGTGGGCGAAAAGCCGCTAAACAGCTTATTTCAAAAAGTGGAAATACTTATGGGTTCGAAGTTCTTTGGGAGAATAAACGGCTTGACTTGTCTGTTGAGGCATTAGTTTTAAACCCTGAATTTCATGAACTATTCACTGAAGAAGAAAGAGCAATATGCAGAAACCGGTTGAAGGAATTCGGTTTTAAGTTTGATTAATGTATTGTAAACGCATCCACCAATTTTGTAAATTGTCAAGATTGTTTAGTTAAGGGGTATACAAAACAAAAAATAGATGATACAATAACCTTAACAAAATATTAAGGAGGTTGTATGCTATGAAAATTGATGTGGATAAAATAATTAGCCCCGAAGAACTGTTGGATGATTTTGAAGGTATTTGCGGGAGGTTGGAATCAGAAGACGAAGCATTTATATTTCAAAAAAATAAACCTTCCCATGTTTTGATGACGATTAACTATTATCAAAAACTTGTAGGTAATGTAGTGAAACGGAATACGGATATTATTGATCATGCAGACAATGACGATCTGGATACAATGCTAAATAAAATTGGTAAAAGAATATTTGTTGAGTATTACAATGTTTTCAAGGCGGATGACAAACCTGAAGATAAACTTACTGATGAAGGCTTTTCTCTTAACTCTAGAAGAAGCAGAAGTTCAAGTGCGAGAAGGATTTTTAGAGATGATATTCAAATAGCAGCACTGAAGAACATCATCCAATCTCCGAAGCTAGATGTAGAAACTTTGGAAAAAGCAAAAGATCTATTAAAAGCTGAGACAGGCAGTATTCCAGATGTAGGCTTTGACGATAGAGAGGATTTGAAAATAGGAAAGACCGTAAGATTTTTACTATCACGGTTATTGCAAGGTGGGCATTTAGACAAAAAAGAAGTGAAGTCTATGACTGAAGAAGAGTACTCAAAGGATACATTTAATCTTAACTTTCAGGTGTTAAAGGAAGTCGATGATGATACTCCAATTAAAGAGCAAAAACGCGATCATAATGGATATAACAGATTTTATGATTCGCCCATAGTAACGGATCACAAGAAATATCTTTTATGTTCACAGTGGGTTGATAACCTACACAGAAAAGCTTTCGAGCAGTGGCTCGAAGATAAACTTATGGCTATTCTAATTTCTCGTGTAGAAGCGCTAAACTCTGGTATTGAATTTGGGATAAGAGATCAGTTAAATGATTTTTGGCAGTATGTACCATACAATACTCGACGTTCACTAGGAAAAAAGTTTTATAACCATGCTATCAGTGAAGAGAATATAGAGCCAATTGAGAAACGCAATAATAATCAGTTCTATAAAATGCTTTAAACTGAGTAAAGAAAGGTGGGATTATAATGCCAAAACGCATTAGTTCAGCTCAATTAAAGAGCAAGATAAGACAAGCCCAAAGCAAGAGTAAAAGACTAGTTAATGATTATAATCGAAAAGTCAAAAAGCATAATAGAGAAGTAAAGTTAGCTGTTAGTAAATATAATCAAGAAGTTAGAAAATATAACACAAGACAAAGACAGAATAAACAAAGAGTAATTACTGAACTCAATAAGCTGAAAAATGAAAAGAGCATGACTTATAGATCTTTTCGAACATCAACAATAACATTAAACAATTCATTTGATGATTTGGAGTCAAGAGAAAATACTTTGATTAACAATGACAATGGAGCGATGTTTTTGGATTTATCAGAGCTTGAGAATGCTAATAGTTTAGAGTTGTATAATTTATTGGCTAATGATGATGAAAATGATCTTGAAATAGATGAGAACAATGAGGTGCTTGAAATATTGAATAATGTTTCAGAAGATTTACTTAACAGATGGAAAGGAGCACTCTATTCTTTAAATCATCTAAACCCAGATGCTGCAAGGCATTTCTGTACAAGTGCAAGAGAAGTGTATATTCAATTACTGGAGTATAGAGCACCAGACCAAGTCGTTTTACATGAATTTTGCGAGTGTGAAAAGACTAAAAGTGGTGCACCAACAAGAAAGTCTAAAATTCAATATATTTTGCATAAATCCGGACTTGATATAGAAGAAGCTATAACTTTTGTTGACGAAAATGTTAAAAATATTTTAAAATTATTTAGTATTTTCAATGAAGGAACACATGGTAGATCAGGAAAATTTTCCATCTCACAACTATCGGCAATTAGAAAACGTGTAGAAGATGGTATCATTTACATACAACAGATTTCATCATAAAAGCTGATATCTATAATGTCCAATAATATTATTTATGATTAAGATGATTAGATTGAATTACAAAATAATATCGATCGAAAAAACCGCATGGAAGCGAAAAATTATATTCGCCTCCATGCGGTTTTTTCTGTTCTTCGGTAATCCCCTCCGTCAATCCCCTTTCTTCGTATACCTCTTTAACGCTTTTAAGCATAGCTCTTTGGTGTAGAGCTCTCCCAGGTATCCGAGAAAGCCTGCGAGAAAGACCAGAATTCCCCGGTCGATCCTCTCAAAGCTCTCAAGAAAGGAGACGAAAAGAAAGGCCAGAAACCCTGCAGCCAGGATGTCCATCACCACAATCAGCCCCTCCTCCTGCAACTCCTTCCTCGCTCCTTCCCCGACAATCGCACCGATGAGTGCCATGATCATAAAATCAAGTCCCATGATGCACCCTCCTCTCTTCATGAAACAAAGGATAAAAAAAGGGCTGACGCTCAATGGTCAGCCCTTCTTCACCCTGGAGAAACCCCTATCCGATAACCGGAATGTCTTCTACTGTGGTAGTGACATACCGGGCGGAGTGGATCTCCGCAAAATCAAACACGTTCTCTGCAATGATGGCTTCCATGGCGGTCTTCACCGCAGCCCCGGTTAATCCGGGAGTTGCATCATTCAGAGACAGTCGTACCCGTCTTTGATCCTGGGTCATAAAGTTCATTTCCAATCGTAGCATGGCTAATCCTCCTTTCCGTTAAATTTGTCAAGCAGTCCGTACTGTGTTACCCCCTGATCATCCTCTACAGAACGAATTCATCGATCCGTGTAAAGGACTCCACCGGATTCTCAATCAATCCGGCAATGACTGTACCCACGTTCCCTAAAGCTTCATCTGTTGCATCCAGCTTCAGGTTACTGAAGGTACGGCTGCTGATGATGTTGTTTCCATGAACGTCGATCCCTGTTAAAACCCGCATTCTGAGTCGCTTCTGATCCATTCCCGACACCTCCTTTCATCGTTATTTTATGAAGCAGTCTATTATAGGGGCAGATAAACCCCCTGTCAACGAAAATTTTTAAAAAATCTAAATAAAGAAAATACGCAAGAAAAATTGTCTCTGAAAGCAAAAATTTTCCTAGTATTTTTCTTAAGATCAGGTATACTATACTGATTACAAAATCAGGGGTCCAAGGAAACGCGGATCACCAAAAATTGAGAGGAGGAAGAATTTGAACAAACGAAAACGAATTGTGATTGACCCGGGACATGGAGGGACTGACCGATGGAACCGGGGTCCGACGAAGTACATCGAAGCCGACGGAGTTCTGAAGATTTCCCGGTACCTGAAGGAGGAATTAGAGGAAACAGGGTTCTTCGAGGTCAAGCTCACGAGGGAGGTGGACCGGACCCTCACCTTAGGGGAAAGAGCCATGATCGGAAAGGATTTCAAGGCGGACATGCTGATCAGCCAGCACACCAACGGGTTTAACGGAAAAGTCGGGGGATCGGAGGTGTTCTACTCGGTGAAACGGCCGAAGGACAAGGCAACCGCAGCAAAGATGGCCAAGGATCTGGCCCGGTTCTTCAACACCGCAAACCGGGGAGCGAAGACCAGGAAAAATGATTACGGAAACGATTATTACGGAGTGATCAGAGATGCGGAGCGTTACAAAATTCCGTCGATCTTCTTAGTGGAGAGTCTGTTTCATGACAATCCCAGGGAAGAGAAGTTTCTGCTTCAGGAGAAATACCTGGAAGCCATTGCAAGAATCCAGTGTGAGGTGATTTTAGAGCACTTCGGCTTCGAGGAGCTGCCGGTCATCATTGAAGAGGACCTCATCGATGAGGTGCAGGAAAAAGAGATTCTCTACCGGGTGCAGACCGGTGCCTTTCTGAAGGAGAAGAATGCCCTTCGCCAGGAGAAAGACCTTCTGAAAAAAGGATTTCTCACCTATCTTTTTCAGGAGGAGGGGTTTTACAAGGTGCAGGTGGGAGCATTCCGGGTTCGAAAGAATGCGGAGAGGATGCGAAGTGAACTGAAGGGTGAGGGCTTTGATGCCTTTATTACGGAAAAAGAGGAACACAAAATACAAATTTAATCAAGGAGGATGCTATGCCGAAATCAACGTTCGTATCAAAAGTCAAGAAGATGGATCTTACCAACAAGGTGGCGGGAAATCTCTGGAAGCAGTCGATTGTGATCTCTCTTGGAGAAATTGCTTTAAACGATGACAATCTGGTGGCCATTCGAAAGTTCCGCCCCGATGAGGAAGTGATTGTGACCATAGAGCCCCTGCAGAAAAACCAGTTCGAAGAAATTGAACGACTCTGCAGGGAGCACCCGAGGGAAGGGGAGATCTTCCCCGGAAAAGATCCCTTAAGAAAGGGAAGTGTGAAGGACCGGTTTGATGAGGAGGGCTATGAGATCGTAAAGGAGGAGGGATGTGTTATCGAAGTGCCGGATCACAATCAGCCGGACACCCTGAGAGAAGGAGAGGAGGTGCTGGAGGTCTTCGAGTTTTAAAAGATTGAAAAGAGAAAAACCCCGATGGCGATGTCGGGGTTTTTGCTATGCTCATTCTTCCGGGCTCATTCTTCGTCTTCCCTCTCCGGGTTTTTGGTCTTGAGATATCTGAGAAAGCTCTTCGCTTCCTTCATTTCACTTTCCGGAAGACCGTTAAGAAGCTTTAAAAGAGCCATCGTCTCGGGGTTTTTCATGCATTCTTTGATCGCAGGGTCCGTCAGCTCTTCCACATTCAACCGGATATCCGTTTTCCCAAGAAGATAATCCACACTGACTCCGAAAAGATCCGCAATTTTTTCCAGCCCATGAATATCCGGTTGACGAAGGCCGGATTCATACATTGCCACTGTGCTGTTGGCCAGCTCAAGCTGTCGTGCCAGTTCTTTTTGCATCATTTTATTTTCCATGCGCAGTTCTTTTAACCGTATATGAAACATACTATCAACTCCTTACTTCTATTCTACTACAATACGTGAATAATTCAAGAAAATATTA
>Ga0207421_10006920_pt1 | contig 12232 bp, 12 predicted proteins | sample SodLakKL_010_SED_4_FD_187542 | JGI IMG/M metagenome (GOLD analysis project Ga0207421, IMG submission 187542) | Alkaline sediment microbial communities from Lake Tanatar, Kulunda Steppe, Russia - 8KL_010_SED (SPAdes) (version 2) | ecosystem: Environmental > Aquatic > Non-marine Saline and... | reverse complement strand
GGCCGTTCAAAGGTAAGATCAAAGTCTACCGGCAGAGGGACACCGGGCAGACAGTGGCTCTATGCTGCGATGGCGTCGCCTTTAACCGGTACGGTTTGATCGACGGCAGTGAAGATTGGCTGTCGTCCCTGCAGCTGCAGAATGGAACCATCATAGGAAACCCCGTCTTACCATGGGGCTATGCGCAGCAGCGGCCCGTAGAATTGAACCTGTCCCAATGGGACTGCGTGCTCCGTCCAGGCGACATCACCTTAGACATGCACATTCCTGCCGGCGGAAGCATGCAGTTGGAGAAATGCCGCCAATCCATGACAGAAGCCGTGCCGTTCTTCCGGGAAACCTTTCCCAATACAATGTTCAACTCCATATCCTGCAGTTCTTGGATATTCAATACCCAATTAGAGGACATCCGCCTGTCGTCAGATAACTTGGTTCAGTTTCAGCGAGAACTCTACCTGTATCCGGTCCCCTCCAACGGCACCGACGGCCTCTGGTTCATCTTTTTCCAGGAGCCCTTCGACTTGGCCTCGGCACCCCGTGACACCAGCCTGCAGCGGGCTGTGGCCGATTATCTGGAACAAGGCCATACCTGGCGGGGCGGAGGCATGTTTTTCTTAGCCGAGGACCTGCCGTACTTCGGCACCCAGTGCTACCGGAACCAGCGGTTCTTCCAGTGATCCATGTCGGGCCTGGCCGGTGGCTGAGGCAGGAGCCCCTCATATCCAATCGGTCTCATGACCGGGAAGCTTATTTATGGGAGTGATGTATCGTGAGAAGCACCGCATACTTAAAGCTAGCGCTGTCGATTGTCGTCTGCAGCCTTTTGGCAGGGCCTGCCGCGGCCGCCACCACAGAACAGGCGAAGGAACTGATCCAGACCCGGGCCGTACACCATATCGAAGAGGCCATAGACATGCTGCATGAACGCCTAGAAGCGAATCCCGACGATGGGGACGCCCTGTGGATCATGGCCAAGGCACACCTCTATCTCGGCGATCGAGTGGAAGAAGACCCGCTGGATATTTACAAGGCCGGTCAAGGGTATGCCGAGCGGGCCGTGGAGATCCTTCCCCAATCACCGCACGCCCATTACTGGCTGGCATCCCTCATGGGGCGTGTCGGCCAGACCCAAGGCATACTAAACAGCCTGGCCATGGTGCGCCCCGTGCAGGAGCTGCTGGAGAAGACACTGGAGTTGGACGAAGAATATGCCGACGCATATTTCGTTCTCAGCATGCTCTATCAGGAGGCTCCAGGATGGCCCCTCAGCATCGGCAGCCGCAGCAAAAGCCTGGAAAATGCTGAAAAAGCGGTGGAGCTGGATCCTGATGATCTGGATTTTCAACTGCAATTGGCCGAAGCCCACATCCATAACCGCAATGACCGGCAGGCAATCAGGGTCTTGGAAAGGCTGCTGGATGCCGACGAAATTGCCGAATACCCCGATATCAAAGATTCAGCCAAAGAACTCCTGGCCGATCTGACCGACTGACCAAGGCGTCTGTGCTCCGCTGGGTTCCCCAGGCGGACAGTCCTCTGCCTTGCAGGTCCTTGGCCAAACAGCAAACCCACCAAGAACTGACGGGCCCTGGGCCCTGCAGTTAGTTCTTGGTGGGTTTGTTCTCGGGAGATCCCTCTTGCATCGGCATCGGCCGCTCGGCCCAGGAGAGCATCAGCTGCGGCAGAGGATGAGACGTATCAGGTCCTTCCGGGCTTCTGGAGAACCAACGCCAATGTTGTGCCGTCGTCTGCAGCATCGCCGCCGGCGACGTCACCGTAGCAGCCCAGGATGGAAAAACCCGCCTCCGCAAAGACCGCCTCCAGTTTCTCCGCTGCAAACACTGTCTCCCAGATGCGGTAAGCCTTCCAGCAGCCATCTGCCTGCAAAACAAAGGTTTGGTCCAGATATGCTTCGGCCTCCGGATAGTAAAAGGTTTCGCTTACAAACAAGTGGGGGCCCGCGTTCCAGAAGCCTTCCCGTTCCACGCCCCAAGATTTTCGTCCATTCTCGTCCGGACTGCGGTGGGCGGGTCGAAATACGTCGAGCACCCAAAGCCCCCCTGGTCTCAGAGCGCCAAAGACTCCCTGGACCAAGCGCTCGGCTTCTGCACGCGTCAGCGCTCCGAAATCGCAGTAGATGAGCACGGCTGCGTCAAACCGCTCGCGTTCATCTATGTTCAGGTAATCACAGCAGTGGTATTCGATCGCAAGACGCTTCTGCTGTGCCTGCTCCCGGGCGTAAGCAATGGAACGGCGGGATATGTCCAGACCGGTCACCTGAAACCCCAACCGTGTCAGACGTTCGCTGTACAACCCCGGGCCGCAGCCCAAGTCCAACAGTTCTCGGCAGCCATGGGTAGAGAACAACTGCCCAAGCCACGCCGCCGACTGATCCATGAAGCGGTGGCAGCGGCTGGCCGCTTCCCAGTCTGGATCCAAATGGGCTTCCAGCATTTTGCGGGAAATGTGTTCATCATCCCAGAGATTGTTTCCCTTGCGTTCATACAGCCGAGGCCGTTTCGAAAGTGCTTCCAGTTCGTCCATGGCGATCATGCAGCCACCCCTTTTCATTCTTGTAGGCTCACTATCGGCGCGGGCACCATCCGCAGCTCCGGTATACACCGCCGCTCTATCCGGTGAATCGATACATGTGATAGATAGCTGCAGCTCCGGCTCCCCTAACCTCCAGTGTTCGAAACCCGCGCTCCCGGTAGAAGCTGGCCTTGGGCTGATCTCCGGTATATAGATACATCCCGCGAAGGTCCGCAGCTGCGGCCTGGTCCATACCGTCCTCGAGCAGTGCCGCCCGAATTCCTTGGCCCTGGTATCCAGGTACCACAGCCAAGGTCTCTAAAAAGAGATACGGCGCCGCCGCAGTTACAGGCGCTTTGATCAATCGAGCCATTTCCGGAAACCGGCGCCAATGGACGCACGGCAGCAATCCGGCCAATCGCGGCAGCCTCTGCAGTATCTGATCGGCCCAAGACAGCACCGGCAGCCGCTTCTCTCCATTGTGGTAGACAGCAACCCCTGCCAGACGAGACCCATCAAAGGCACAGCGAATAGGATGACCGGCTAGCTGGTATGCAGCGAGTCGGACCTCAAAGGCGGCCCGCAGCCCATTGAGGGCCCCTGCATTCTGCACGCGCAATAACGGCAGCAGAGCGGCAGATCCATCGCGGCAATACGCCGCTGCGGCGATAACAGCGACACAGTGGATGTCATCCTTACCCAACGATCGAATATGTATCGTTCCGCTCACGGGCATTGCCTCTGTTCCTGTCATATCCCTTCCGGGCGCCAGCATCATCGTAGCACGGATAGCGTTGCGTTGCATCCGCCTTTGGTATGAGAACCTGTACACACGGGGACCGATGCTGTGCCGGCACCTTCGGCCGTGCCTGCCACCGGCACCTACCGTGCCTCACCCATGGGAAGGTTCAACAAGGATCCGCGGCCTGACAGACAGCAAAAAACCGCTTTTCCCAAGGCGGGAAAGGCGGCTTCGAGCGGACTATTTTGGACCAGCATCGGCAAATCTATGCGTTCATGCAAGCACGCAGCTGCATATGGGATGTATTAGAACTTTGTGCAGTTCAAGCGCGACAGCATAAAGTCCTTTCCTTCTTCCCGTCGCTGCAGTTCATGGCGCTGCACCATGTGGCCGACGTAGGGACTCAGCGCATCTGTACCGGACCGCTGCCGGTTTGGGTGTATGCGCTCCACTCCCCTTTTCTTGCCGTCAATGTAGATGCGCAACTTCCGGAACCATCGTCTCATCAACAGTTCCCCCTCCATGCGTGCAGCGATGTGTTCATTCGCTGCCTTCGAGTTCTCAGCCGGCATCGTGTGGATAGATAACGTCGCTTCCCACGGTCCTGCCCCGGGTCGCCATGGGCGTTGCACGCTCTCCCACCAGTCATTGGGCCTACGTTGCCAACGTTTCTGTCTTCACACCCAGCCTTTATGATAATAATACCTTATTCGAAAAGGAATGTATAGAGGCCTGCTATCATCGCCTGAGAACTCCTTGGAGCGCGTGTTTGTCAACACAGGTGGGTGTAAGGTTGGTTCCTTCCAAGGATCGGAGAAGAGACTTAGGCACAGCCGGTGCTGCAGTCGTCCGCCCCAGGGAAGGAAGTTGTTGTGGCTGTTCCATGCTCTTTCTAACCATGTTTCTATAAATCTGCGCCGGCAGCATCCCAGGTCGGCGAGCAGTCACCACCGGGTGCCCTTCCCGACGCTGTGGCCGCCCGCCATGCTAGACGGTGCTTTTGTCTACACAGCGCAGCTCACCGAGGAAATCATGGAGCTCACGACGCATTTGGCCAACGCCGCCGAACTGCCGGTTGCTGTATACTACTGGACCTCAGAGGATCCGCGTGGATACAGGAGGCAGAAACAAAGCGTGGTCATTGGCATGACCGCACCCAGAGCATGACAGTACTGCGCTTCGTTCTCGAAAGCGTCCCCGCTGCTGCGGCCGGTGTGACAGTGGACGTTAGACCACTCCTCGATGGTGAAAACGTTTCACAATACAGTGCCGGCATCGTGACAGAGCCGGGCGGCGATCCCATCGTCGGTTACCTGCAGCCTGCTCTAGAAGGCGATCGACTGACCGGCCGTTTTGAACCTGGAACCTATGAGGCGTACATCATCTTCCAAAGAGAGGGCAACAGCGTCTGGTCAGAGGATGCTGTCGTTCTGCACGCTGAAGCCCGATAACGACGGCGTTCTCAGCGTGGACCTGGACGTTTGGTGGCTGCCGTTCGCTTTTCCGTGGTGGATTGCGGATATTTCAGACGCGGTCCGGTATGAAGAGCAATGGGCGGCAGACCGCGCCGATTGCCATCTCCAAACACAGGGCCCGCCTCCCCACGGATTTGGCGAATCTGTGGTACGCAGCCCATACCCTCAACCAGATCGAGTTTCGGCTGAGCACACCCTGCGGCCAGCATAGAAGTGACACTGACCAAGGGGCCGCAATTCCCAGTCGGTCCGCAAATTACAAGACGATAGACCCTATTCGGCTTCTACGTTGATTAGGCCGGGCCCATGGCCTTTCCTGCGTACACATACACAGGCGTTTAGCTAAAAACTCTCATGTTCGGTTCGAAGGATAATCTCGTTTTGCAGGGCTTCGCTGAGATGACAGAAGTAGTCACTGTAACCAGCCACCCGGACAATCAGATCACGGTATTGTTCTGGGTGTTTTTGGGCACGGCGCAGTTCCTCAGCGGCTACCACGTTGAACTGAATATGATGGCCGTCTAGGCGGAAATAGCTCCGTACCAAACCGGCCACATTGGCCAGCCCCTGCTCATCGGCAATCAGTTTTGGCGTAAACTTCTGGTTGAGAAGCGTACCGCCGGTTTGCACGTGATCCATCTTGGCAGCGGATTTGATGACCGCTGTGGGGCCGAGCCGATCGGTTCCCTGAACCGGCGAAATACCTTCCGACAAAGGCTGGCCAGCACTCCTGCCGTCCGGCGTGGCCCCAATCACGGAACCGAAATAGACATGGCAGGTTGTTGGCAGCATATTGATGCGGTACGTGCCGCCGTTCACCGTGGGGCGCCCGTCCACGGCCCGGAGGAAGCAATCAAAGACCGCCTTCATGCAGCCATCGGCACGATCATCATCGTTGCCGTACTTCGGGGCCTGGTTCTGCAGCCGTTGGCGAATTTTGGCGTATCCCTGGAAATCGTTTGCTAGAGCCTCTAGGAGAGACTCCATGTCGAGTGTCTTTTGCTCAAATACCAAGTGCTTCATGGCTGCCAAGCAGTCGCTGATCGTGCCAATGCCGACACCCTGCACATAGCGGGTATTATAGCGTGCACCGCCGGCGTTGTAGTCTCTGCCCTTTTCGATGCAGTCATCGACAACAAGGGACAGAAAGGGACTGGGCATTTCCTCGGCATACAATCGCTCGATGATGTCGTTGCCGCCCAGTTTTATGGTCAGGAAATGCTGCAGCTGCTCTTGATACGCGCCAAACAGAGCGTCAAAGGAATCGAACTCCGCACCGTAGCCTAACTGCAGGCCGAGTTGTTTGCCTGTAGCTGGATCCTTGCCGTTATTCAGGGTAATTTCCAGTACCTTCACCAGATTGAAATAGCCTGTGAGAATATAGCTTTCCTTACCGAAGGCCCCGGTCTCCACGCAACCGCTGGTACCTCCGCAGCGAGCATCTTCGATGGCCTTCCCCTGCCGCAGCATTTCTGCCACCACGGTATCAGCGTTGAATATTGAAGGCTGTCCCCGCCCTTTGCGGACTACTTCCAGAGCCTTTTTGAGAAATTGATCACTGGCCCTTTTGCTCAATTGGATATTAGAGCTGGGCTGGGTGAGAGCCATTTCGTCAATCACTTCCAAGAGCAGGTAAGAGACTTCATTGACCCCATCGGAGCCATCGGCCCGGAGGCCTCCCACATTGATATTGGCAAAGTCTGTGTAGGTGCCGCTTTCCTGCAGCGTTATCCCTACCTTAGGAGGCGCCGGTTGATTGTTGAACTTGACCCAGAAACACTGCAGCAGTTCCTTGGCATCTTCTCTCGTCAGCGTCCCCTGGGCCAGTTCTTTCTTGTAAAAAGGGTAGAGGTGCTGATCCAAGCGGCCGGGGTTAAAGGAATCCCACGTATTCAGTTCGCTGATCACGCCTAAGTGCACAAACCAGTAGGCCTGCAGCGCCTCCCAGAACGTGTTGGGCGCGCGGGCCGGCACGTGGCTACAGACCTGTGCTATCTGTTCTAGTTCCGCTCTGCGCTGGGGATCCGACTCCCTCTTGGCCATGGAGCGCGCTTTTTCCGCATGCCGTTGGGCAAAGCGGATGATCGCATCGGCGCAGATGTCCATGGCCTGCAGCTGCTGGCGCTGGTTCTGCTCTTCTTCGCTCGCCCCCTTCTCCACCTGTGCAACCCGCTGCCCGATCCGCTTTTTGTACGCCAAGAATCCGGTGGTGAATAGTTTCTGATCACCCACGGTGTGTCCGGGAGCTCTCTGCTCCATAAACTCGGTGAAGAGTCCAGCTTCATAGCAATCATGCCAAGGCCGGCCCAGAGATGCAAACATCTTGGCCCGCATCGAACGGTCTTTCCAGAAGGGGATGATCTCCTGCTCCTGCACACGCCTGACATCGTCGCCGACATCAAAGGAAATCGTTTCCCGGGAATGAATGACCTCGAAGTCTTCCAAGGTATGACAGCACAGTTCCGGGTAGGTCGGTGTTTCCTTTGCAGCCGAGCCCCGTTCTCCCACAATCAGCTCCTGATCATTGATGCAGATTTCCTTGTTTTCCATCAGTTCCCGAAAAACAAGCGCCCGCAGAACCGGTGTGGACACTTCCCCTTCATATTTTCTATAGACCTCTGTTACCAACCGTGCCCGTTCAATGGACATGGCCGGCTGCGTGGACAGGCTCTCTTCGCGAAGCTGCCGTACCCGCTGGTTCATGGTCTCAACCTCCTCTTTTTGTCTCCAGCCCGTAGGACACCAGCACAGCGGCGGCCTCCTCAATCATCGCTTCGCTTGGAGGCTGGAATCCCTGCATTGCATCGTTATAAGCCAGGCGCTGGTATTTCCCCTGGGCAATATTGTGATATGGCAGTACATGCACGGTGGTGACAGGCACCGACGCTAGGTATGCTCCTAACCGTTTTACATGATCGCCGTCATTGATTCCCGGAATCAGAGGAAAGCGGGCCACTACGGCCTGCCCGGCCTTCACCAACCGCTCCAGATTCCGCAGTATCAGTGTATTGCCGACACCGGTTATCTCTCTGTGTCTGTTGTTGTCCATATGCTTGAGATCATACAAGAACAGATCCACATGCCGGCTCAGGGCCAAGAGCTTCTCGCCATCGGCATACCCGGATGTATCGACGACGGTGTGAATGCCCCTCTGCGCCGACGCTTCTGCCGCGGCTTTCAGGAAATCATATTGCAGCAGCGGTTCTCCGCCGCCAAAGGTAACACCGCCGCCGGATTGTTCATAGAACACCCGGTCCTTCTCCACTTCCTGCAGCAGTTCCTCGAGGGAGATATCTCTTCCTGCCATTTCCAGGGCTTCACTGGGGCACGTCTCCGTACACCGGCCGCAGAGAGTACAGCGGGCTTGGTCAATGACCGGCCCCGGGGCCTGCAGTGCTGCCGCAGCAGCTGGACAAATTTCGACACAGTCGCCGCAGCGGATACATCGCTCCGGCCATATGATAATCTGCCTCTCGAGGCTCAGCCCTTCGGGGTTGTGACACCACCAGCAGGACAGGGGGCATCCCTTTAGGAACACGGTGGTACGGATACCCGGCCCATCATGTACAGCATAGCGCTGGATATTGAAAATCGTGGCATTCAACGGCTCCGCTCCTCACATATCGTCTTGCATAGAGTCTCGCAGTTTAGCTATAGTATTCGAGAACAAGGGGAGTGTTCCTCCGCCCGATGGTAATCCAACATCTGGCAGCGAGTCGCCGCGGTGCGTGAAACCTCAAGACCGCAAAGAGGAAAAGGGGTAATCCGAAGAGAAACAGCGTAGTACTACAAGACCACCGGAGGGAGGCGGCCGCTGTGAAAATCGCGCAATATTGGCTCATTATTATTGGTCTTGTATCGGGTTTGGCCTTCGGCACGGCTTTTTCCAAAGCTGAAGCAACACAGGCGCGCTTTGACGATCCCGCAGTGGAACGGGCCGTTCACTTCCAACGCCAGCAACGGCCCGCAGAGGAACTGACCGTACTCACCATCTACGAGGCCGTCCGTTCCCTGGCAGGCATTGAGCAGCTGCCCCATCTGGAAACGCTGGTTTTAAAAAACAGCAAAGGCGCGTCCTTGAAGCCGCTGCGGGCTCTATCCAACCTGCGCACACTGACCATAGAAGGCGGCAGCGGTATTGGAAATCCAGAAGCCTTAGGCTGTTTGGATTCGGTCACATCCTTGACCTTGACCAATCTGGGCCTGGAAGATATCGGCTTTTTAGAAGCGCTGCCCCATCTGGAAGCATTGGACCTATCCCAAAACCGCATAATAGACCTCTCGCCCCTAAGCAGCCTGGCTAATCTTCGATTCCTGCAGTTGAGCAGCAACCGCGTTTCCGATACCACAGCCCTGGCAGAGCTAAACAAACTTAGGGTTCTGCAACTGTCCAAAAACCATTTGGCTGCTGCCGCAGCCCTAGAAGAGCTGCAGTCATTGACCCATTTGAGCCTTGATGGCAATCGCCTGCAATGCGCATCGTTTTTGGGGAGACTGTCGGGCTTGCGTTTCTTGGATCTCAGTTTCAATGCTATTACGGATATCGGCTGCGTCCCTGTGCCTCCTGATCTGCAAAGCCTGCGCCTGTGGGGCATGTGCATAGATGGGGTCACAGACCTGCCCGGGCGCTTGGCCTTTGACGCTGTTCTCGATGTCGTGGAAGAGCATACCTACCAAGACTACACCCTCAGAGTGTACAGCGACGAGTTTGCTTTGGCCGGATGTTTTGAACTGCTGCACCGCGGCACCACCGTGTTCTACCAACCAGGACTGCGCTTTGCCTTTGGACAGTTGGCTGCGCACGCCCCGTGGAGCGACGACTCCGCAGCGGAGCTGCCCATAGGGGCCGACATAACCGGCAATGCAGTACCCAACCTCATTGTCCGGGAATCGGCGGGCGGCGCCCGGGATCGGAAAACGGTGTATGTGTTTGAACTAGGTGAACCTACGCGCCTGTTGGGTGCGCTCGATGCCGGATACGCGGTTGGAGAACCTTTTGCCGATATAACCGGGGATGGCTCTTTTGAGTTCGTAACCAACGATTGGACATTCAGCTATTGGCGGACGGATTTTGCCACTTCACCTGCACCGACCGTCATTCTCCGCTTCGACGGAGCCGGCTACCGCCTCGCGGCAGAGCTGATGGAGACCAGGGCTCCAAGCTCGGAGGAACTATCCAAGGCAGCCGCGGCCATGACAGTCAGAATTGAACAGGAGGAGCCCTTTTGGGAACCGCTTTTGGAGCTCATCTACACCGGAAACGCGCCGACAGCCTGGCAGCTGCTCGACAGAGCCTGGCCGCCTGATTTGGACGGCAGGACAGAGTTTCAGGCCGCACTGGCTGCCAAACTGCTTCAAAGCCCCTACCTGGAAGGGCTGCAGCAGCTCAACCAAGGACGCCTTTTTCCCTGCCTCCACAACCGCCATTGAAACAAGGCAGGGAATGTCAGCCCTGGCGGGGAAAGAAGGAAACAGCACTGGGAAGAAGGAGCACAGTACATGAGTGAATCAGAACGCGTTACATACAAGCGGCTGCTTGTATTTTTTCTGCCATTGGCCGCCACACCCTTTATGATCGCCTCTACGCACACCATTGCCAATTCTGTAATGGCCCGGCTGCCGTACCCTGTACTGAGCCTGGCCGTGTTTGCCGTTGTCCAGGCCATGACCAATACGATCAAGGCACCGGACATTCTCGCCAAGGAAGTCACGGTATCCTTAGTCGACGGCCGCCAGAGTCTGCAGGTTGTTTCCCGCTTCGTCACGGCAAAGGCTCTCATCATCACCAGCATACTGCTGACGCTGGCCTATACACCCCTGGGCCAATGGGTGTTTTATCACATCATGGGTCTGCAGGATGCAGACTCGATTGCCTTTGCCTATTCGGCGATGCGCATTGCCTGTTTTCTGCCGTTGGTGGAGATACTGCGCAATTTTTTCCAAGGAATGGCCATCGGGGTGCGCACCACGGGAATGATTTCCTTTGGGACAGCCTTCCGCCTTATCGTCATTTCGCTCATTTCGCTTTGGGCCGTGCATACACAGGCATTCCCAGGTGTTGTCATCGGCGCGTTTATCTGGACGGCGGGCATCGGCATGGAAGGTCTGTTTTTGGCAGCCATTTTTCTGCACCGCTTCCGCTCTCCGGCCAAGGCAGTACGGTTATTTCCGCGCCGCAATGAAGGCCCGTTGACCGTCAGGCAGACGTTTTTATTCTTTCTGCCCCTGGCCGCCATGATCATTATGAATACCAGCCTGCAGCCGTTTATCCAAGGAATCATTGCCCGCAGTCCCATTCAACCAACGGAGTCTCTCGCCGCTTACGGCGTGGCTTGGGGCCTCTTTTTGATCCTGGCCGGGCCATTGAATATGCTGCACCAGTGCTCACTGGTCTTTGCCAAAAAGGCCCGCGGGCGGGATTACGAGCGGGTCCGCCGCTTTTGTTTCGCTGTGGGGCTCGTAATCTCGGCCGGCCTGGCCGTTGTGTCCATTTCTCCCCTGGGGTATTGGATCATGATCCGAGCCATCGGCGTTTCCGCTGACATCGCCGGGTTGGCCCGCTGGGTGCTGCTTTCTTTCACACTGTATCCGGTACTGCGCGCGTGGCAGGAACTGCATTGGGGCCTGTTGATGGGAGCCCGGCGAACGTCGGTTATCGGTCTGGGCAAGGTCCTCAATTTGGCCACCGCCTTGGGACTGCTGCTGCTCTTCGTGAGCATACCCACCGCAGCCGCCGTCATCGCCCCGGCTGTGGCCGGCGGATTGGCGTTTTCCGCCGGCCAGGCCGTAGAAAGTATTTTCTTGTCTCAGGCGGCAGGCCGCAGCCGCGCCCTCCGCTGACACCCGCAGTGGGAAAAGCTAAATGCCAGTTAAAGGCACCGATCGACAGCTGTCTGTTAACTCTTCTGCCTTACATGATTATTACATGAAGATTTATTACTATGCAACTTACTTTTGTTTTGGTATAATAACAGACACAAAGAAGAAATGCATTTTGATCAGAACCCACGGGAGGGAGAGGAAACCGATGCCGATTACTGTTGCGTCGATCATGGAATCGATAGCCCGGGACATCGATGATACCTATCGCCGCCTTCGACGGAGCGGCATGAAGGTCGACATACCGGAGGTGAATGTCAACTTGAGCCTGGAGGTGGAACTCGACGGTGTCGAAGAGGAACCGGCTCGGCCTCGGCAGCCGTCCCTTCGCCCTTTCCGCCGTGTCATCATGGACCAGAAGACTTTAGCCACCCAAGGGCTGTCCTTTCGTCGCATCGCTACGCCTAGCTTCCGGGAAGGGCGGGAACCGACGGACGACAGCGAAAAGAACCTGCGCAATCTGGAAATCCGCTTTACCTTTGTTCCCAACGACGATGAGGAAGGAGGTGAATCGTAATGGCCCAATCTGCTACCATCAAAGAATTGATTGTTGCGGCTTCTGAAGGTGCAGGGGAAGGAATTGCCGAGATCCAAGACGCCAATA
>Ga0207421_10006919_pt1 | contig 12235 bp, 9 predicted proteins | sample SodLakKL_010_SED_4_FD_187542 | JGI IMG/M metagenome (GOLD analysis project Ga0207421, IMG submission 187542) | Alkaline sediment microbial communities from Lake Tanatar, Kulunda Steppe, Russia - 8KL_010_SED (SPAdes) (version 2) | ecosystem: Environmental > Aquatic > Non-marine Saline and... | reverse complement strand
GATGTGAAGGACCATGTCTTCATTTTCGATGACACAGGGACCGCCGATGACAAAGAAACGATCCCCTCCCAGGGTCTGCCCCCTGACATCAAAAGCTTCCATGGCGGCCTTCCCCGGGGAATGCTGATCTTGAAGGTTCATGAATTTTCAGCATGAGGAGAGGTCCCTGAATTTTTCCGGCTGTTTCCTTCGGGCTTCCTCGAGGCTCTTTCGCACAAAATCCCGGAAAATGGGGTGGGGAGACATGGGACGGGATTTGAACTCGGGGTGAAACTGGCAGCCCAGGAACCAGGGATGGTCGGGCAGTTCCACGATTTCCACCAGGTTGCGGTCGGGGGAAAGGCCGCTGAAGCGCAATCCATGCTGTGCCAGGACATCCCGGTAGTCGTTGTTGAATTCATACCGGTGCCGGTGCCGTTCGGAAATTTCCTGGCACTCATATGCTCTGTGGGCGAAACTGTCCGGCTCCAGGGTGCAGGGATAGGCGCCCAGGCGCATGGTGCCCCCGTAGTCCGCCAATTCATCCCGGCGTATGACCGTGTTGTTTTTGTAGTCGAACCATTCCCTCATGAGAAAAATGACGGGATGGGGCGAGTGCTTGTCGAATTCCATGCTGTGAGCTTTTTCCAGTCCGGCCACGTGACGGGCGAATTCCACCGTGGCCAGCTGCATGCCGAGGCAGATGCCCAGGAAGGGAATGCGGTTCTCCCGGGCGTAGCGGATGGCCTTGATTTTGCCCTCCACGCCCCGTTCGCCGAATCCGCCGGGCACCAGGATCCCCTCTGCCCCCTCCAGGAGAGCCTCGCCCCCATCTTTTTCCACATTCTCGGAATCCACGTACTGAAGGTTGACCTTGACTTCGTTGGCCGCAGCCCCGTGAGTGAGGGCTTCGTTGAGGCTTTTGTAGGATTCCGTGAGGTTGATGTACTTGCCCACGATGGCGATGTTGACGCTGTGCCTGGGCTCCCGGAGGCGCCGGACCAGCTGTTCCCACTCTTCCAGGCGGGGACTTCGCGTCCAGATGTTGAGCAGCTTCAGGATCTTTTCGTCCAGCCCTTCCTGGTGAAAGAGCAGGGGCACTTCGTAGATGCAGTCCACGTCTTTGGCGGTGACGACCCCGTCGGTCTCCACATTGCAGAAGTGGCCGATTTTGCGTTTGATGTCCGGTGGAAGAAACTTTTCCGTGCGGCAGAGGAGAATGTCCGGTTGAATGCCTATGCCCCGAAGCTCCTTCACGCTGTGCTGGGTGGGTTTGGTCTTCACTTCCCCCGAGGCCTTCATGTAGGGGACGAGGGTCACGTGAATGTAGACCACGTTTTCCCGGCCCGCGTCACTGCGGAACTGCCGGATGGCTTCCAGGAAAGGGAGGCTTTCAATGTCTCCCACGGTGCCCCCGATTTCCACGATGAGGATGTCCACCCCCTCCACGGCGCTGCGGATGCACGCCTTGATCTCGTCGGTCACGTGGGGAATGACCTGCACGGTGCCCCCCAGGTAGTCGCCCCTTCTTTCCTTTGTGATAACAGAGTGATAGATGCTTCCGGAGGTGAAGTTGTTCTTCTTGCTCATGAGGGCGTGGGTGAAGCGCTCGTAATGCCCCAGGTCCAGGTCCGACTCGGCGCCGTCATCGGTGACGAAGACCTCTCCATGCTGGAAAGGGTTCATGGTGCCCGGATCCACATTGATGTAGGGGTCCAGTTTTTGAAGGGTGACCCTCAATCCCCTGCTTTCCATGAGAGCCCCGATGGAGGCTGCCGCGAGCCCCTTGCCCAGTGAGGACAGAACCCCGCCCGTGACGAATATGAATTTGGGTTGACGCAAAGCCGTGTCCCTTTCTCTTGCTGAAGGGTAACGCCAGGTGCATGGAAACCCTGAAAGCAGGGTCCACGATCAAACCAGCGAGAGTATAGCAAAAGACCTTTCAATGTCAATCTTGCCCGGGTCACCCTCTCAAATGGCTCAGATGCTTAAAAACTGTTGTGTTTCATTTGTTCAGGACTTAGAATAGCGCCAATTTGCGGGCTTTGAAGATGGCGTTGCGGCTTTTTTCAGGAACGGCCCGATCTGCCTTGAGACAAATGACTGCGCTGGTTCTATGATTATTCCATTGTGCCCTTCCGCTCGCTACCCATCGCTTCCATCCCTTATCCACCGTCCAGGGCGCCGGAGAAGTCACATTCGCTTTGCAATATTGGCACACACTTTTGGGATCCTTTGGAAAAGGGGCTTAAACCATTTTTTGAAGGGAGGTGAAAGGCCGGATTGAACACAGGGTGGACAGGCTTCAGAGGATACTACTCAACAGCGATCAATGAGGAGAAAAGAGCATGACCAAGGCAGATTTGATTTCCAGGATAGCGAAAGACTGCAACATCACCAAAGCTCAGGCTGAAAAGGCCGTCGATGGATTTGTGAATGGCATCACCGATGCGCTGGGTTCGGGAGACAAAGTCACGCTGGTGGGCTTCGGAACCTTCAGCGTGGGCGAAAGGTCCGAACGGGAAGGGCGCAACCCCCGCACGGGAGAAAAAATCACCATACCCGCCTCCAGGACCGTCAAGTTCAAACCGGGCAAAACTTTGAGCGAGAGCGTCAAATGATTTTCCCATGCTGAAAAAAGCTCATGGAAACTTCTCCCGGAACGGGTCAGTGAGGAGGGGCGGGAAACCGAATTGTTTGGGGCTGCCAGGCAGAACAGAATGACGGAAAAACCTCTTCATTGACCCGTTTCTCTTTTTACCGAAAAACCCGCGAACCCTGCCCCCCGGACATCTTGATTTTGCAGCGTGAACGCGTTGAACGCGTTCTGCATTTTTCCATGGTCATGGGAGCTGTTCGCACTCAGCCGGTTCTCACAATCATCGAAAGCGTCCTGATTCTTCTCCCCTCGTGTCCGATTGTCCGTCAAACCTTGTGAGAACTTTGCTCGCGTGTTTGCGCAAGAGAGCACATTGCATGGATTCAAAAGTCGCTTTTTTATGGAGGAAGCACTCATGACTCAGGAAGTGCGCGTCAAGAACATCGGCTTGAGAGGAATCGCCGTCGCGGACACCAAAATCAGCTACATCGACGGGGAACGGGGCATTCTCATTTACAGGGGGTACCGCATCGAGGAACTGGCGGAGAAGACCACTTTTCCCGAGGTGGCGTATCTTCTGCTCAAGGGCAGGCTTCCGGGCCGTGGACAGCTGGAGGAATTCACCGGGATGCTCATCGAGTCCCGCGAAATTCCTTCCCACGTGCTGGAAAGCTTCAGGACCCTTCCCCGGGAAGGGGATCCCATGGATGTTTTGCAGGGAGCCATCCCCCTCATGGCCCTGTCCGACCCCGAACTTCAGGACGAAAGCCGGGAAGCCAACGAAAGGAAGGCTCTGCGGCTCATCGCTCGGCTGCCCGCTGTGATCGCCGCCTGGAATCGCATTCGCCAGGGAGAAGACCCCCTTCCCCCCGATGACTCCCTGACTCACGCAGGCAATTTTCTGTGGCAGCTCACGGGGCAGAAGCCCTCCGAAGACATGGCCAGGGACCTGGACGTGTGCCTGATCCTGCATGCGGACCACACCTTCAACGCCTCCACCTTCGCGTGCCGGGAGGTGGTTTCCACTCAGGCGCACATGTACGCGGGAGTTTCCGCCGGCGTGGGCGCCCTGTCGGGAGCCCTTCATGGGGGCGCCAACGCCCGGGTCATGCAGATGCTCGAACAGGTGGAGCAGGAAACCGGGTCCCTGGATGAAGTGGAAGACTGGGTTCGAAGGCGGATCGAGGCCCATGAGAAAATCATGGGCATGGGCCATGCCGTCTACAAGACGGACGACCCCCGCTCCAGGATCCTCCGGGTCATGTCCAGGGAGCTGGGAGAGAGAACGGGGTTCGGTAAATGGTACGAAATGCTCACGCGCATCGAGAAGGTGGCCACGGAAGAATTTGAAAAAAAGGGCAAAAAAGGCATCAGGTGCAACGTGGACTTCTACAGTGGCTCCGTTTACGCCATGATGGGCATTCCAAGGGACATCATGACGCCCGTGTTCGCCGTTTCACGCATCTCCGGGTGGTGTGCCCACATCCTGGAGGAGAAGTTCGGGGAAGCCCAGGGAAAACCCGCTCTCTACCGGCCTCAGGCCGAGTACGTGGGCGACTATTGCGGGGAGCTGGGCTGTGTTTTCCGCCCCCTGGAAGAGCGCGACGCCTGAAAGCTTCTTCCCCGGGTGTGACGCTTCCGGGAGTGAGGTGAGATCAATGGTTTTCAAACACGACGTGGTCATCGTGGGTGCCGGGCTCGCGGGCCTTCGAGCGGCCCTGGAAGTTACGGGAAAGGGCGATGTGGCCCTCATCAGCAAGGTTTATCCCACCCGTTCCCATTCGGGAGCCGCCCAGGGAGGAATCGCCGCGGCCCTGGGCAACGAGGAGCCCGATTCCTGGGAATGGCACATGTACGACACGGTCAAGGGGGGAGATTACCTCACGGACCAGAATGTGGCCGAGATCCTGGCCCGTGATGCGCCGAGAGCCGTTTACGAACTGGAGCACATGGGTGTTCCCTTCAACCGCATGAACAACGGGAAAATCGCCCAGCGGGCTTTTGGGGGCCACACGCGGAATTTTGGGGAAGCGGCCGTGAAAAGGGCCTGCTACGCGGCGGACCGCAGCGGCCGGGTCATCATGGACACGCTCTATTTCGAGGCGGTGCGAAAGGGCATCAGGATCTATCCCGAATTTCAGATGCTGGACCTGGTTTTCCGGGATGGGCAGGCGGCGGGCCTCATCGCTTATGAAACGGCCACGGGGCGACTCCATTTCTTCCACTGCCGCATGATCCTCCTGGCCACGGGGGGCTACGGCAAGGTTTTCAAGACCAGCTCCAACGCTTTCGCCAGCACGGGAGACGGGGTCTACCTGCCCTACCGGGCGGGGCTTCCCCTGGAAGACATGGAGTTTGTCCAGTTTCATCCCACGGGAATCCATCGCCTGGGAGTGCTCATCAGCGAAGCGGCCAGGGGTGAAGGAGGCATCCTTCGCAATTCCCAAGGGGAGAGGTTCATGGAGCGCCATGCTCCCACCATCAAGGACCTGGCACCCAGGGACATGGTCTCCCGCGCCATTGCCATGGAAATACGCGAAGGCCGGGGAATCGGCGGCCAGGACTACGTTCACCTGGATCTCACTCACCTGGGGGAAAAGAAGCTGGAAGAACGCCTTTCGGACATCAGCTCCTTCGTGCGCATCTATCTGGGGGTCGATCCCGCCAGGGAACCCGTGCCCATCGCCCCCACCTGCCACTACATGATGGGAGGCATTCCCACCAGCACGGAAGGGGAGGTCCTGGACCTGCAGGGAGAGCGTGTGCCGGGGCTTTATGCGGCGGGGGAGTGTTCCTGCCTGTCCCTGCACGGCGCCAACCGGCTCGGGTGCAATTCTCTCCTGGACCTGGTGGTTTTCGGGCGCAGGGCAGGGCAGAAAATGGCCGGGGAACTGGCCCGCCTTCCGTGGCAGGAAGCGCCCGAGCGTCCCGGGGAAGAGACGGCCCGGCGCATCGCCCGCCTCAAGGAAAAAGGGACGGGGGAAAAGACGGGGGTCTTGAGAGCGGAGCTTCAGGAAGCCATGACTCTCCACTGTTCCGTTTTTCGCACGGAGGAGAGCCTGCAAAAGGCCCTGGCCTGCATCGGGGAACTCCAGGAGCGCTATCCCCGTGTCCGGGTGGACCATAAAGGGGACCGGTTCAACACCGACCTGCTGGAGGCCCTGGAACTGGAATGCCTTCTCGGGCTTGCGGAAGCCATGGTGCATTCGGCCCTGGCACGCCGGGAGAGCCGCGGAGCGCACTCCCGGGAGGATCACATGGAGCGGGACGACGACCGTTTTCTCAGGCACACGCTGGTTTGCCGGCGCGGCGGCCGTGTGCGGGTTGATCACAAACCCGTCACAGTGACCCGTTTTCAACCCAGGGCGAGGACGTATTGACATGGAAATGCAATTCAGGATATTCCGCCACGATCCACAGGTTGAGGCAAAACCTCACTACAGGAGCTACAAGGTCAAGGCCGACCCCCGGGACCGGATTCTGGACTGTCTCAACAGGATCCGGTGGGAACAGGACGGGACCCTGAGCTACCGCATGTCCTGTGGGCATGGCGTCTGCGGGTCGGACGGAATGCGCATCAACGGGGTCTGCGGCCTGGCCTGCCAGCAGCTGGTGAAGGACTATGAGGGGCAGGAAGTGCTTCTGGAACCACTTCCGTTCTTTCCCGTGGTCAAAGACCTGGTGGTGGAAATGGAAGGCTTTCTGAAAAGGATCGGGGAGCAGCGTCCCCATCTCATGGCCCGGGGAGATCCCCCTGAAAAGGAAAGGCTTCAGGATCCCCGAGACCGCCGGAAGGTGGACGATGTCATTCGGTGCATCCTGTGCGCCTGCTGCACGGGAGCCTGCCCCGTCATGACCAGGAACGGGGACTATGTGGGGCCGGCTGCCCTCGTGTGGGCCTACCGGTACATCTGCGATTCGCGGGACTCCCTTTACAGGGAACGGCTCAAAAACATCGATTTTGCCAACGGCGTCTGGTCCTGCGAGAATTTCTTTGACTGCACGCGCGCCTGCCCCAAGAAGATTCCCGTCACCAGGTGCATCAACACCCTCAAAAGAGAAGCGGAGAAACTCGGTCCCCGGTGAAATTTCACGGCAATGAAGGCTTTTCGCTTTTTGAGCGGCATGGCCTGTTGAGGAGGTGATTTCATGACCCTGCTTTCGGTCAATCCATTCACACTGGAAATCAACGCTGAATTTGAAACGCTGGCCTGGGATCAGTGCCAGGCCGCTGTGGCCCGGGCCGGTGAGGCCTTTGCCGCATGGTCCGGGCGCAGCGTGAAGGAACGGGCGGAATGCTTCAAAAGGGCGGCGGGGGTCCTCAGGGAAGAGTCTCACCGGTTCGGCCGCATCATCACCCGGGAAATGGGAAAGCCCATCGGCCAGGCGGTGGCGGAAGTGGAGAAATGCGCTTTCCTCTGTGATTACTACGGGGAAAACGCCGGAAAGTTTCTCAGGGATGAAGGGGTGGCCACGGAAGCTTTCAAAAGCTATGTCACCTATGAGCCCCTGGGGGTGATCCTGGGCATCATGCCCTGGAACTTTCCCTTCTGGCAGGCGTTCCGTTTCGCCGTTCCCGTCATGGCCGCCGGCAATGTGTGCCTGGTGAAGCACGCATCCAACGTGCCCATGGCCGCCATGGAAATCGAAAGGATTTTTGAGCGGGCGGAACTTCCCCGGCACGTTTTCCGGAACCTGCCCCTGGATGCGTCTTCAGCCACGAGGATCATCGACGAGGACCTGGTGGACGGCGTTTCTCTCACGGGTTCCGTGGAGGCGGGATCGAAAGTGGGTGAAGCTGCGGGCCGGCGCATCCGCAAAATGGTCCTGGAACTGGGAGGATCCGATCCTTTCATGGTCCTGGAGGACGCGGACCTGGACAAAGCGGCCCAAACGGGTGTGCTGGCCCGGTTCATGAACGGCGGACAGAGCTGCATCGCCGCCAAGCGCTTTCTGGTCATGAAGTCCGTTTACGATGCCTTCCTTGAGAAATTCGTGGCGCACATGCGGGCCCTCAAGGTGGGGGATCCCATGGATGAAAAAACGGACGTGGGTCCCCTGGCCAGAGGGGAGTTCATCCAGGAGCTCGAGGACCAGCTGGCCGATGCCCGGGAGCAGGGGGCGCAAGTCATTTCCGGTCCCCGCGCCCCCGAAGGAAGGGGTTATTTTTTCGGTCCCGTGGTGGTCACGGGGGTCACACCCTCCATGAGGCTTTTTCGGGAGGAGGTCTTCGGCCCCATCGCCCCCATCCTGGCCGTGGACAGTGAAGAAGAAATGATCCGGCTGGCCAATGACACGGAATTCGGACTGGGGGCTTCCATCTGGACCCGAAACATGGAGCGGGGGGAGGCCTTGGCCAGGAAAATCCGAACGGGTTTCACGGCCATCAACGACATGGTCAAATCAGACCCCCGCCTGCCTTTCGGGGGCATCAAAAAGTCCGGCGTGGGCCGGGAACTTTCCCACTTTGGCATGGAGGAGTTTTCCAACGCCAAAACCGTGGTGGTCCAGAGGTCATGAGTGTGCGAAGAGAGGTGGACGGGCTGGGTGAGGTCTATGTGCCGCGGGACGCCTATTATGGGGCTTCCACGCAGCGGGCCGTGGAAAATTTTCCCGTGAGCGGGATCACCTTCACCCGCCCTTTCATCATGGCCCTGGGGCTTGTGAAGACACATGCCGCCCTCGTGAACGGGGAACTGGGCCTTCTGGACCGGGAAATTGCGGGCGCGGTGCAAAGGGCCGCCCGGGAAGTGATGGACGGACTGCTGGACAGCCAGTTCGTGGTGGATGTCTTTCAAACGGGCTCGGGCACTTCCACCAACATGAATGCCAACGAGGTCATCGCGGGACGGGCCAATGAAATGCTCACGGGAAGCCGGGGGGGAAAGTCTCCCGTGCATCCCAATGACCACGTGAACCTGGGCCAGTCCAGCAACGACGTGATTCCCACCGTGCTGCACGCGGCGGCCTGGCTCCAGGTGCGGGAAGTTCTCCTGCCCGCCCTGAACGGCCTTCACGGGGGACTTCTGGAAAAGTCCCGGGAATTTACCCGCGTCCTCAAAATCGGCCGCACTCATCTTCAGGACGCCGTCCCCCTTTTTCTGGGGCAGGAATTCAGCGGCTACGCCCGCCAGGTGGAGCTGGGAAGGCAGCGCATGGAAGAGGCTTCCGAGGGGCTTCTGGAGCTGGCCCTCGGGGGCACCGCCGTGGGAACGGGACTCAACGCTCATCCTGAATTTGCACAACGGGTCGTTGCATCCATGGCCCGGGAGACGAACTGCCGCTTTCGAAAGGCCGGGAACCATTTTGAGGCCCAGGGGGCCCAGGACAGCGTGGTTTTTTTGAGCGGGGCTCTCAGGACCATGGCCGTGAGCCTGCACAAAATGGCCAATGACCTGAGGTGGCTTGCTTCAGGGCCCCGCTGCGGGTTGGGGGAAATCAACCTGCCCTCTCTTCAGCCCGGTTCCTCCATCATGCCCGGCAAGGTCAATCCCGTGATTCCGGAAGTGGTGATTCAGGTTGCCGCCCAGGTGGCGGGAAACGATGCCGCCATTTCCCTGTGCGGCCAGGGCGGCACACTGGAACTCAACACCATGCTTCCCCTCATGGCACACAACCTGCTCCAGTCCATCACCCTCCTGGCTTCCGCAGCCCACCTCTTTCACACCCGGTGCATCGGCGGCATCACGGTCAACGAGGAGAAGTGCCGGGACAATGTGGAACGCAGCCTGGCCCTTTCCACCTACCTGGTCCCCCTTGTGGGATACGACAGGGCTTCGGCCATTTCCCAAAAGGCCTGGGCGGAAGGCAAGACCATCAGGGAAGTGGTCCTCCAGGAAAAAGTCCTTTCCCGGGAGGAGCTGGACGCCCTTTACAGGGACGTCTACGGAGAGAGTTGAAGGGGCTCTTCCTGCTTTTTCCCGCCGCAACACAGATGATTGGCGCAAAGGAGAAATGATTTGAGCACCGCGTCCATGGCAAATTCTTCAGGGGCAAATTCTTCAGGGGCGAATACTCCGGGGGTAAACCCTTCCGGTCTTGCCCGCCTCAAACTCTTCATGGCTCTTTCCCGAACGCCCCATGGACTCCTCGACATGGCCACTCCCGCCCTGGCCGCCATGCTCTGGCTGGGGCATGTTCCCTCAGCCCCCGTGGTCATCCTGGGTTTGATCACCGCCTTCGCCGGATACACGGCCGTGTATGCCCTCAACGACGTGGTGGATTACCGCGTGGACCGGAAGAAGTTTCAATCCCGCGGGCTGGAAACCACCGCGAACGACCTGGATTCCGTTTTCGTGCGCCACCCTCTCGCCCAGGGGTTGCTCACTCTCAGGGAAGGCATTCTCTGGACCGCGGGTTGGGGGCTGGTGGCCCTTGTGGGCGCCTACTGGCTCAACCCCCTCTGCGCCCTGGTCTTTTTGGCGGGATGTCTGCTGGAAGCCATTTACTGCCTGCTCCTGCGGGTGAGCTACCTGCGAACGGCGGTGAGCGGAGGAGTGAAGACGGCGGGGGGCATCGCCGCGGTTTTTGCCGTGACGTCCCATCCTTCCGCCATTTTCCTGGTCCTGCTCTTCCTGTGGCTTTTCAGCTGGGAAGTGGGGGGCCAGAACGTGCCCAACGACTGGACGGACATGGAGGCGGACAGGGACATGGAGGCGCAGACCATACCCGTGCGGCTGGGAACGGAAAAAGCTTCGCAGGTCATTCTCCGGAGCCTGGGGGGAAGCGTGTTCCTGAGCCTGCTGCTGTATGCGGCCACTCCGGCTGTCCTGCATGCCCTTTACCTGCCGGGAGCACTGCTCGTGGGCGGCGTGCTGCTCCTGCTTCCCGCATGGAAGCTGCACCGGTCAAAGAAAAGCGAAGACGCTTCCGCCTTGTTCAACCGGGCCAGTTACTATCCCCTGTGCATGTTCCTTCTGGTGACCGTGAGCGCTTTTTGGGCGTGAGCGGGACCCGGGTGTTCCGGGTTTTTGCAGGGGATCGGGGCGGAGGATGAAGCAGGCCAACTCCGGGCATCATCCCGGAGGCTGGCCGCTGCAGGAGGGAGAGTCCTCCCGGATGTTGAAAATACGGGCCGCGTTGATCCCCTGGATGGCCTTCCTTTGGTCCTCGGAAAGTCCCGCGTTTTTCATTTCGTCGTCATACCTTCTCCATGAGAGAAGGGGGAAGTCGGTGCCCAGGAGGATTTTTTCCGCGCCGACGATTCGGCTCATGATGGAATAAATGCGGGGATCATAAAGATAGGGCGATGCGGCCGTGTCGTAGTGGACCCGGGCGAGCACTTCCTTCGCTTCCTTTTTGAGCGTTTCGTAGAAGGCCAGGCCTCCCCCCCAGTGGGCCAGGATGAGGGAAATGCCCGCGCTCATTTGTGCCAGCCCGTAGAAAAAATCGAGTCCCATGGGGGCCTTGCCCGGGTAAAGGTGCCCCACGGGCTCGTTGGCGTGAACGAGCAGGACCGATTGAGTTTCGCGGCAGAGTTCCACCAGGCCTTCCATGGAGCGGAGCGCTTCCCCCACCGTGCAGGGTTCGTAAAGGGCGATTTCGCCAAGCCCCCTCGCTCCCCCCTTCAGGCACCTTTCCGCTTCTGCCGGGGCATGAGGGGTTCGGGGGTCCACGCAGCAAAGAGGGATCAGGCGGCCGGGGTGTCTGGAACAGCTTTCCAGGATATGGTCGTTGTGCCTTGCGGCGCGGTCTGGGCTTTTCCAGGGGAAGCCGGACACCACGGAAATGTCGGTTTCCTGTTCATCCATGGCCTGAAGAAGGTCTTCCGCGGTGGCGAGCCGTGCCCGCAGGGACCCGTAAAGGTGGTGAAAAGCCGGTTCGCCCACGAAATGCGCGTGGCGGTTTTTCACCACCTCCGGGGGAAAAATGTGGGTGTGAACGTCGATTCGCAAAAAATGGCTCCTGAGAATTCCCCGGGACCGCTGAGCCCCGGCCCGGCGCTCACGGTCGTTCAAAAAAAGGTTTCATCCCGGGCGCAACCTGCTGTCAGGCCGGCAGCCTTGTTCGCGTCTTGAGCCGAAAGTCTGAAAAACTTGTGCATTGACTGCGGGGCCCGGAAATGTAAAACCTTTCACCGGGTGTCGAAGGTTTTTTCTGTGACGATTTCAATCAGCGGATGAGTGAGATCACGGCATTCCGTGATTCCACCGGGGAGGCAACACAACATCATGACCCTGGAACTGGCAGAGGCGGCTCGTGCCGCGGCGCTGGAAGCGGGAGCGGTCATTCGGGATTCCATGGGGAAAATGTCCGGCTCCCAGGTGCGCATGAAGGGCGTTTCCGACTACGTGACCGAAGTGGACATGCAATGCGAAGCGATCATCATGGAGTATCTGCAGAAACGGTTTCCCGGGCACCACATCATGTCCGAAGAAACCCCCAATGAAGGCATGAAGGAGGGAATCACCTGGGTGATCGATCCCCTGGACGGCACGGCCAACTTCATCCATGGCTTTCCTTTCGTGGCCGTGTCCATTGCCGCGTGCCAGGATGGACAGCCTGTGGCGGGGGTTGTCCTGGACCCCGTTCGGGAGGAAATGTTTTCCGCCGTGCGCGGGGGTGGAGCATTCCTCAACGGCCAGCCCATCCACATGCGCTCCCCCCAAAAGCTGCAGGATGTTTTTGTGGCGACGGGTTTTCCGCACCGGACCCGCC
>Ga0207421_10006916_pt1 | contig 12236 bp, 6 predicted proteins | sample SodLakKL_010_SED_4_FD_187542 | JGI IMG/M metagenome (GOLD analysis project Ga0207421, IMG submission 187542) | Alkaline sediment microbial communities from Lake Tanatar, Kulunda Steppe, Russia - 8KL_010_SED (SPAdes) (version 2) | ecosystem: Environmental > Aquatic > Non-marine Saline and... | reverse complement strand
CTTGGTGTGGTAAGAATGGGCATTGTAGATGGGGTCATTCTTCCCCTCGCTAACATCCCCAACAAAAGGAGTGCGGTGGTAATCGTCGGTTTCCGGGTCGTAGGGTTTGCCGAACCTTTCAATGAAGTCGTTAATATAAGGGTTGGGGCAGGCCGTATAATATGGAGGATCGGAAAGGGCCAAGATGTCTTCATCTTCACCAATGGGAAAGCCCTCCAGGTGGCGGACAGAGTCCAAAAGCTCCTCCAGGGGCTGCACACTTTCTGCGAAGTCATCTTTTTCCATTCCTTTTTCTTCTGTTTCATATTTTATTTTGATCTGCTCGTCATTGCTCTCCTTCACTTTGCTCCTCCCTTCCCGACAGCATAATTCTTATCTTGTCCGGGTCTTTGCCGGATGCAAGTCCTTGCTTTAGTTCCTCAATTTTTTGGACGAAGTTTTTGTAATCCATGATTTCAGATTCGGAAAAAAGGTCTTCGGCAATTTGTTCCGGTGTAAGCTCGATGATCTCCAGTTCTTTAAACAGGTTGTTCAGGGCAATCACCAGGTTTTCGGTGATTTCAGTGAGTCCTCCTGATTTAATGACTTCCTGGACCAACTGCTGCTCTGAAGGGGTTAGATATTGAATGTTGTCTCTGTAGTTTTGCAGTTCGTGCAAGATAGTTGCCTCCCAGCTTTGGAAGGCGGCATCCAGGCGCTCTTCCAGTTCTTTAGTTTTTTGGTCGATATCCAGGACAACATAGCCCTGGGGGAAGCTGCAGTAGGGACAGAGCACCTTATCATCCAGAAAGTCGGCATTGAAAGTTGTGCAGCGTAGAGATTTTATCCTGGAAATATCGCTTTCGATCTTGATAAAGGGCTGGGTGTTCAACAGGGAGACGTTTTTTAAAGTTTTAAGGTTGTGGTACTCCTTGCTGCCGGAAAGCTCCTCCAGCCGGTTCCAGTCCACTTTATTTCCCACGTGTTTTTCATGGGCCTTGTAATAGGCGGCAATGTATTTTTTGTGGGCCTGCTCCAGCTTGCCCTGCAGGGGATTGAGTTCTTCCTCTTTCAGCAGGCGGGAGGCATCTTTTAATACGGCAAAGGCATCACTGAGATAGCTCATGATCTCGGAAGAATCAAAAACCGCCTGGTGTTCTTCCAGGATCTTTTTCATCTCCGAGACATATTCCAGTTCTTTTTCCAGGTGATTTTGATAGATATTGTAAAAACGGGCCAGCTTTTGCAGCAGGCGATACGCTTCGCCAATTTCTTTAATTCTAGCGGGATTATAGACCACCTTTTTAAAATCTGTAGGTGTCTTTACCTTCCCGAAGTCATCAAGGGGAAGGGTTTGCAGGTGTTCATGCTGTTTTTTCAAGCCATCCACATCAAGAAAAGGTTCTTGATAAAGTGACAGTTTGGCAAGCCTTTTATTTATGAAGTCAAGCTGTTCTTCTATCTCCAGGTAGCGGGTCCTGAATTGCTGGACGGCTTCACCCCGTTTTACGGTGGTCCGCAACTTATCCGGTGAAAGCCCAAGTGCGTGGAAAAGTTCAACTACGGGTTGAATGTCAAAATCGCTTTCCATGGTAAAATAGCGGATACTGGAAAAGGCCTCTATGCCACTATTAAATACTTCCGGAACCTCGGAAGAGGTAATGGTTTTGCCCCCGGCAGCTTTCAAAGATATTTCACCGTTATAAGTCAGCACAATAAAGATAAACGCGGTCATAAGCGGGTCATATCCGTAGGGCGTGGCGGCAAACTCTTTCTCCACCTCTTTTACATCCACATTTTTACCCTGATTCTCCCTGGCCAGCTGGCGAATGCGAGCTGCAGCTTTGCTATTGGTCGTGGAGATGTTTCCTTCCTGGTCAAGAAGGTTGAAAGCGCCGAGAATTGATTTGGAGTTGGAGAAGAGCGCCTGTCTGCCTTCTTTGGAAATGAGATCCTTTAATGCACCGGAAAGTTCGCCTTTTATGTTGTCCCTGGTAATGGCCTGGGCAAAACGGGGGTGCTGGGGGTATTTTGAAGTAAAGTATTCATCCAGCAGGGCCGGTTTAATCTCGGAAAGCAGTTCGTCAAAATTGGAAAATTCCCGGCTGATAAGACTTTTTACACTTTTGGTTTCATTTTCCGTTTCAACCTGTCCAGTCTCCAGGTAAGCGCCGACCAGCATTTCTACGATTTTCTTCTTTAACGTAGTGTATTTTTTCTGCATGATGCTCCGGTGAAAATTCTCATTCATTAAGTGTTTTGCTGCCACCGTTTTTTTAAGTTCTGCCACAGCAGTTTTTTCCAGACTGCCGTAGAGGATTAGAGTGCCTGGTCCCGATGGATAGGGACTCTTGGCAACAAAAGGGGACAGGAAGACAATTAAGTATTCACCGGAAGTCTCTTTTTTGGTATCGTTTTTCCGTGCATAGACAAAGGTGCCATCCCGGAAAGAACGGCGGCTGGGCCAGCGGCAGGTATCAAAAAATAGACCGTTTCCATCAGCTTGTTCCAATAAGAGCTGGTCTTTCAGGATGCTGAGTATTTCTTCATCCAGCGCCCCTTCAGGAAGGTTTTCGGCCCGACGTTCTATTACCTGGTCGTAATCAATATCCAGGGCGAGGTCCAGGTAGTAGTAGCCGTCATCGGTTTTATTGATAAACTGACCGTCTGTTACGCGGCGCAGGTTTTTCAACACCAGGGCTAGCTCATCCCGGGCTTCCATTAGCTTGTTGGCCGGTAGTATCAGCAGCGTGTTGGCAAGCTCTTCCAAAGTGGCACCATTGTTGGCACTCTTTCCGTAGAGCTTTAATACACCCAGTGCTTTGACAATTCTAGATGCTGTTTGCTGGTGCCTTTTTTCTAGTAAATCAATTTTGCTATCCAAAGTTTGAATCGCTTCCACTACAGGAGAAACTTCTTCCAGATTTTTCACGGTATGACGGGATACGATTTCATCAAAAATGCGGTCATACGTAATCATGTAGGGAAAATCCTGATCCAGAATCTTTTGCACTTCCTGAACTGTAAACTGAATAACTCCCCGTTTTTCAAAATAGGGAAGTTCACTGAAAACCTGTATTACGTAAGGATGCAAAGGGAAAAGATCAATGTATTCTTCCAGGTTGGCCTGCAGTGTCGGGAAAAAGGTTGTGTACTCCTGAAATAGGTTTTCAAGTTCCAGTCGCTGCTCCCTGGACTTGGAAAGTATGCGCCGGGAAATAACTTCTTTGATATCTTCTCTTTTAATGGTTATTACATTGAAACGCTCTGCTACACGGCCAAAGCTTTCTGCCTCATCCACATACTTGGGGTTGGTAAAAACATGTTCCTGCATGGCACCAATAAAAATGAAATCGGATTCCTGGGACACCTGGCCGAGAACACGTAGAAACTGGACATCCCTTGTTATTTTCTCTTTGGTTTTTTGCTTTAAGAAGTCGGAAATTTCATCTACGACAACTACCAGGCCCCGGGATGGGTCATCTTGTTTTAACAAGTCCAGTATTTTAAAAATTTCCTTCTTGTGGTCCATCACACCAGAGGTGGGGATTTTGTACTGAATGCCGTATTTTTCTTCAAGCTGCAGCTCAACGCGATCGTAAAAATAGGAGCTAAATTCAACATCATTAGGCTGTAGTTCCCAATGGATGACCACGAAATCTCTTTGCAGTTGGGAGGCTGCTTCCTGAACATTATTATTTTGAATATGGGAAATTAGCTCTGGTTTTTGCAAAATCGAAATAATAAAAGCAAGCATATGGGACTTACCTGAGCCGTATCCCCCCACGATTTGAGGTGCTTTATGTGTGCTTTTTTTTAGGTCATTTAAAACGTGGACTATGTGCTCTTCTAGTGATGGAGTGATGACATAATTTTCTACCATTTCCTTGTTGTCGGAAATGGCATCAATATCAATAACGTCTTTGATCGGTTCAAAGTTAATTAAGCTACGAATTTTAGACATTGATATCCTCCATTCTGGCGTGAATTAGCTCATTAACATCCATATCTGCATAATCATCCCTACCATGGGTGGAATATTGGATGCGATTGCCAGAAGCATGACCTTCAAGAATAACAATTATTTCTTTATCACGCGCTTTGTACTTAAAGGCACCAATTGGTGAAAGTTTCCCCAGTTCTGGAGAGTAAAGAATGTTCGTATTATAAAGAATAATTTTATCAGGCAAACTCTTGATCCACTTTTTAATTTCATCCCCGATTCTCAATTTCACTTTTTCTTTTGGAATGTTTTCAAGTAATCTCAGCAGGTTTTCTGTTACATCGTAGGCCGACCAACCGTCTTTTTCCAGCTTTTCAATAAGCTTCGAATGCTGCTTGTTGTTGTCAACAATAACCAGCAGCTTGTAGTGGTTTGTCCGGTTTTGCTCGATGAGGGTGTGGATATCCAAGAATTTTGCACCTCCTGGCATTAATGCCTTGAATTGGAGAATCACAGCTTATTAAACCACTAAAAAGTAAAACAGGAATATTTATGTCATAAAGTATTTCTATATTATTTGCATTTATCCTGCTACCGGTCAACCCACTGTAAAGATTCTGTCATAGAAACACAAGCAGTAATACCGTGCACTACTGAATCGCAAAAATCTAAAAGTGAATATAATTGCTCAGCATTAATGTGATTAAACATCATGCCGCGAAGCAGGGGACGGTTCTTGCGGTTTCCCTGCCGGTCCTCCGCTGCGCTCCGGAAGGGCCAAAACTGGCCCCTGCTTCACTAAGATTTGAACGAGTTTGGCAAGACTTTTCAAGTGGCATTGACAGCTCCTGTGCTATCGATGCTTGTTAAAGGTCTTCAACTGGTCAATTATTTCTGATTCTGGCTTGTCCGGTTGGGAGCAGGCAAAAGGAAATAGTTCACTTAAACAACCTGCTCATGCCTTTTCCTGTGGCCCGTCCCACGGCTCTGCGGCCGATCCTCTGCCCTACTTTGCCTTTTTTCACGGCATTGACGTCCCCTAATAACCGGGCGAGTTTATAGAGAAATGATCTCATCACTGTTCACCTCCTGAAATACTTGGTATTAGAGATTCTATGGCGGAGCAGAACCCGCTGATAGAAAAGTGGAGAATATATAATACTTAATTTGCATACATAGAGAACAATAATTCCTTCCTTGCACTGCTTTGAAAATATTCCGCACATATCTGTTGAAACCTGGAGCCATACAGACAAAGCCCTTGGGACATTTTTTGTATGATGCTAAATGCCTTCCAAACACTATTTATGTCAAGCAAAATAAAGCAAAAGAATTCCACCAACAGGTTTAGCTGGTTATGGCTTCAGAGAATTCCCGGGGATAGTTGGCTTTGAAGTAGGCCAGGCGGTAAAAAATCAGGGCCTGGTTCGCTGTGTTTGCTTTGATGCAAACCCGGTTCAATTGTTCGGAAATGAAGGAGAGAATGCTTTCCAGCTGCTCCAGGGAATAGCCATGCTCCAGGCCGGACTGGATAAAGGCAGTTTTTTCTGCTTCATAGGTGGAAACGTTTTTCTTTCTCCGGTAGCCCAACATGATATTTTTGATCAGCGATTCGGCTTTGCCTACAGAAAAACCGGACACTTTGGCCAGGATCTGGTGAATCTGCTCCCGGTAAATGAGCAGGCCGAAGGTATGACCAAGTGACTGATTCAAAAAAGGGAAAAGATATTCCATGTTTCGGTTGTTCCGCTTATTATACAGCAGGTGGGATAAAAGAAGATCCCGTTGTTCATATAGATACTCATGATGGAAGATGGCGATGACCAACATCAACTCTTGGAAACAGGCAGGCTTTAGTTCCAAAAGCGCCTTTTTCATTTCATCTCCTGTATGCAAGCAAGATAGTGTTCTGTCCGTCACCTTACAGTTGTAATGATTATGAAGTCCTCCCGCTAGCACAAACAGATCTTCTGTCTTTCCGTTAGAAATCAGATGGAAGGTTGGGGAATCATTTAAGGGAATATCATCCAGGTTGATTTTAGCACCCCTGTGATCTTCCACTTTGCTTTTCACTTTCTGCATTAAAGAAAGTGCGCCGGTAAACAACCAGGTGGAAGGGCCGTCAAAGCCGGGCAGAAATTCTTTCGCTTTTTCCTGGCCATAGGTATCGACAGCATAAGATTTTGCCTCATTATAGTATTCCAGAGGAAAGTCAAACCAGACGCACAACCCGTTGCCTTGGCGGGGGCGAATGAAAAATAAGTCAAAGGAAAGCCCGCAGGTGATGGGATCCATATCTGTCACCCCCAGCAGAAAAAGAGTCAGGCAGCCATTGGCCCGGCCACAGCCGGCGCTAAAAGGAATATCCCTGCTGCGAAGATATGCTGCAAAGTCGGCCAGGATTAAAAAATCTCTGCTCAGTTCCTCTGCGCCGATAAGGGATAATTCATAATTCAGCCGTTCCAGCCACGGCTTCTCTGAGGAGCAGCCTCTTTCAGCCAGCCCTTTCTGGCAAAGTGAAGAAAGGGTTTTGTGTTCCATGCCCATGCATCCTTTCCGCCGGCGTTGTTGTGGTGGCGACATATCTGCGGCCTTCCCCGGAGTGGAATGACAGTCTTTTTCGGGGAAACCCGGGTCGTGGCATTGACCATACGGTTTTGCTTGGCCCATTTTTCATTCCACCTTTTTTAAAAGATTCTGTGTTTATCATAACACATTTGGTGGACATATATTTGTCCCTGTCAAGAAATTATCTTAAAGGTCCGGCCAGCCATTGACTCTATGGATTCGGTTTCATGGAAAGAAGCAATGCATAACGCTGACTTATTGCGAAACAAAGGCACCCTTGAGGGGGGGGGTATGGTATAATGTATCCATATTTTCAAGTTAATTTGCACAAGATTCACATCCTGGCAGAGCAAGTATGCTAGCTATTCCGCAATAATAAATCCTGCTTTTCCCTATTTCCTGGCAGGAAACTGGAAAAAAATATCGAAATAAATCGAAATAATTGATTACAGGAAGTTTTGGATATCGGAGGTATTGCCTTTGAGCTTTAATGCAGACAGGTTCCTCCTGCTAATGGAAAACCTGCCCGATGCTGTGGCTTCTTACGAAACAATATATGACGCTGCCGGTTTTCCCAGAGACTATGTCTTCCGGGAGATTAATTCTGCGTTTGCATCCCTTCTTGGGCTAAAAAAAGACGAAGTAATCGGCAAAGCCATTTCAGAGATCCTGCCCCGGGCAGATCATTTGGCTTCGGATTTTGACTGGATCCTGAAATATGAACATGTGCTGCGCACCGGTGAAAAGCTGCGCTTTGAACAATACTTCTCTCAACTTAACCGTTATTATGATGTCACTGTGTACAGCGATCAGCCGGGCTGCCTGGTTGTAATCCTGCATGAAAACAGCGGGAAAAAGGAAAAGTTTGAACTGCTTTTGAAAGAAAGCAGGGAAAAGTATCGTCTTCTCGTGGATACCACCGATGATTTGATTTACAGCCTGGACCTGGAAGGGCGCTTTACTGCAGTGAACTTGAGCCTTTGCCGCGCCCTGGGGCTTGAAGCCGGAGATATTATTGGAAAAGACTACCGGAACCTGGGGTTTGCCCCGGAAGTGACGGATTTCTGGCAAGAATTGCATCAGCAGGCTTTCACAACCCGAACGCTGGTGGAGGCAGAGCAAACAATCCCCCTGCCAAATGGCACAGAACGGACTTACGAAGTATCACTTTTACCTATATTTGATCAAGAAGACAAAATCAAGGGCTTCAGGGGCAGCAGCAGGGATGTGACCTACAGGAAAGAGGTAGACAAGGAATTAAAAGACCTTACGGAACGCCTGGCCCTGGCCACTTCCCTGGCAGGCATCGGCATCTGGGAGCTGGATTTCACTACAAATCAGCTCTTTTGGGACCAAAACATGTTTCGTTTTTACGGCATAGCCGAGGATGATTTTACCGGCACGGCCGAGGACTGGTTTACCGGAGTCCATGAGTACGAACTGCCCAGGGTCCAGGAAGAGTTTGAGCTGGCCTTGACAGGCGAAGAGCCCCTGAATACAGAGTTCAGGGTCGTAAGCCCCGGCGGCGAAATCCGCAACTTAAAAGTCTTTGGCCGGGTGCATCTCCATGAAACAGAAGGCACCCCCCTGCGGATGATTGGGGTTAACTGGGACATTACGGAGCAAAGACAGGCGGAGAAGAAGGTATACGATTACACCATGGAACTGGAAATGCAGGGCCTGGAGCTGGACGAACTATATCAGCAGGCCAAACATGCCACCGAGGCCAAAAGCCAGTTTTTGGCCAACATGAGCCATGAAATCCGCACTCCCATGAACGTGATTATCGGCATGGCAGACTTGCTCTATGATACCGATTTGAAAGCAGAACAACAAGAGTTTGTATGCATGATCCGGGATTCTGCCGCTTCACTGCTGGAAATTGTTAATGAAATCCTGGATTTTTCCAAGATCGAAGCGGGTCACCTGGAGTTGGAGCCGGCTGAATACAATCTGGTCAATTTGCTGGAAATAATAGTTTCAACCCTGGCCTTCAAAGCCGATGAAAAAGATCTCGAGATGGTCCTGGACATAGGGCCCGGTGTCCCAACGCTTGTCTTTGGCGATGCCAAACGGTTAAGACAGATCCTCGTCAACCTGCTAGGCAACGCGATTAAATTCACAGACAACGGTGACGTAATTCTCAGCGTGGAGAACCTGGATGGGGATGCTTGCACTGGCACAGGAGAAGAAATAATGCTATCATTTTCCGTCCAGGACACGGGCCCCGGTATCCCCCGGGACAAGCAGGATCTTTTATTCCAAAGTTTCAGCCAAGTGGATAGCTCCAGTTCCCGCAAATATGAGGGAACGGGGCTGGGTCTGGCCATCTCCAAAAAGTTGGTGGAGTTAATGAATGGCAATATAACCCTGGAAAGCGAAGTAAACCAGGGCAGCGCCTTTCGCTTCACTATCCCTGCCTGCCCCGTTGGCCAGCCGTCCTTTAAAGAACAGGCCAGCCCCGCACCATCTTTTTCCAACCTGAGAGCCCTGGTAATCGATGACAACCAGGCAAACCGTCTGATGCTGAAAAAGACACTTGCCCGTTGGGGTTTTTGTGTGGATACAGCCCCCGGCGGCCTGGAAGGGCTGGAAGTACTCCGTGAAGCCGCTGGCTGCGAACAATATTTTGATTTGGTTTTATTGGACCAGCAAATGCCCGGTATGGATGGGTTTGCCCTGGCAGAGCAGATAGGCAGTGAGAATCTTTTCCACGGGCCCCTGCTGATGATGCTTTCTTCTGCGGAACTATATAATAACACGGCGCGCTTCCAAAAACTGGGCCTGTCCAGCTACCTGGTCAAGCCGGTCAGGCAGTCTGAACTGTTGGAGCGCATCCTTAACTCCCTGGTGCTATCCGGGCCAAGCAAAAAGACGGCCCCGGGAGATCTGCCAGGCCATCAAGCTGGAGAATCAGCCGGTGAACCTGCGTCTCAGGTAGGCTCCCTACAGATCCTCCTGGTGGAAGACAAGCCCATGAACCGCAAACTGGCCACTACCTTGCTGGAGAAGAAAGGCTGGCAGATCACCCCGGCCCACAACGGCCTCCAGGCCCTGGAAATCCTGGCCACCAATCACTTTGACCTGGTGCTCATGGACATCCAGATGCCCGAACTTGACGGGATTGAAACAACCCGGCGCATTCGTGCAGAAGAAGCTTCAACAGGCAGGCATATCCCTATCATCGCCATGACCGCCCACGCCATGCAGGGCGACCGGGAAACCTTCATGGAGGCGGGAATGGACGGCTACCTTTCCAAGCCCATCGATTCAGAAAAACTCTACCGGTTGGTAGAGGAAACGGTTGCAGCAAACCAGCATTCAGATAATAACGCGCTCCGTAGCCAGGGAGAAACAATAAAACTTGCAGCAAATCTCACTCCGGAACAACAGGAATTTCTTGAGCGAGAAGTAATATCCATGCTGAAAAAGCTGGACGGGGACAAGGAACTGCTGCAGGAAATGGTGGAGTTGCTGCTGGAAGATGCCCGGGGCGAACTGGAACAGCTGCGAACCCTGCTCGAAACCGGAAATCTTCAACAAGGGGCTGAACTCGCCCATGGAATTAAGGGTCAACTGGGCAGCCTGGGAGCCGAAATGGCCTTTGCCGCGGCCCGGGACCTGGAAGAAAGCATGCAGGAAAACCGCTTTGAAGAAACGACAAGATTTTTAGAAACCCTCGAAGAGGAACTGAAAAAGCTGGAGCTTTTTGTAAACCAGCCGGGCTGGCAGAAGCTGTTGTAAGCGATGGAGAACAACGCCCATTGCCGGTTTGGCCTGGCACTTCTTCAGCGCGAGATGAATGATGGTGTGCTTATTCATATAACTTCAACATGGCTCTAAGATTTTCCGCCAGGGCTTCCCGCAGCCATTCCGGCTCCAGAACCTCGACAGCCGTCCCCCAGCTCATCAGCCAGGGAATCATTTCGTTGGCGCCGGTCACAGTAAAGGTTACCTCTGCCTCTTCACCGGGCTGCATCGTTACTTCCTGGGAATCGTGAAAGCTGATGGAACGGAAGCGCTCGGCTATGCCTTTGGCGACTTTCAGCCGGACAATTTCCGCCCCTTGGGGAGCCTTATTATCGCAGGTCCAGACACCCCAGGCGCTGCTGTAGGTCTCGTGGAGATCAAAATGTTTGGGCCAGGTAAAAGCGCTGCCCTCCAAAACTTTGAGTTCCCTGATGTTGTCCAGGAGGAAAATGCGCCGTTGCTGCTGCAGGCGGCAAAAACCGACCAGGTACCAGTTGTTCAGGCGGCAGATCAATCCGTAGGGTTCGATTTCCCTGTCCGTCAGGGAGCCGTCATAGGAACGCAGGTACTTTAACTGGATTATTTTCAGGTGATGAATGGCCCGCATGATTTCTTTAATCTGCTGCACATTTTTCCCTGGGTCCTCGGGACCGTAGCCGGAAACATGTATGTGCTGCTCTATTTTCTGGAAAATATGCTGGTAGGCCTTTATCTTGGCCATCAGTTCCTGCATCTGTTCCAGGATAACTGACTGGAAGTATCCTTTTAACAAGCCCCGCTGCTGGGTATAAAGGCCCAGGGCCATGTGCAGGGCTTCGTTGACATCCACGTTGCTGGAAGGAAGCTGACCGCAGAAAACATAACGGGTTTCCCCTTGCTGGCGACGGGTCTGGATGGCATAGTGATCGGGGTTGGGTACCTGGACAGGCAAAGTCTCATCATCTTCATGATCATCAGCTTTTCCACCGTAGGCCAGGGGATCAAAGACCAGGTTAAGGCGGCGGATGGTGCGGTAAATGGTTTTGTTACTGGGAACAGTACCGCGGGCCTCCCTGTAGGTCTCTTTGAGTTCTTCCATGGTTGCTCCTCCGTCAGGAGTTCTGGACATTACGGCCAACAGAATTTTCACCAGGGCTTCCGGGTAATCTTTCATCCGGGGGTAGCTGGACATCTTTGCCTGCCTCCTTAACATAAAATTCTTGAAACTTGACCCAACTTGACTCATAAAGACAACTTATTTCATAATACCATACTCAGTGGGACAAGCATATGTCAGCAAGATAATAATTCTTGATCTTTATTTTGTTTGTTTGTTTGTTTGTTTGTTTGTTTGCCTTTCAAAACTGAGCCAGACGGAGATATAGCGAAGTAATCGTCTGTATGTATTTTTCAGGAACTTCAGCAGGCCAGAAGGCCTGTTCATAAATCCCCCGGGCAACATTCCTGTCCATCAAATTTGGAGGAACCCACAACCGGGCATTTTTCTTCGACATTATATTACAGTTTTCGCTAAAGGAATTTTTTTATTTTTACAGAATAGTGATATATAATCACATCAGTATACCATTAAAAACGAACCTTATTCAAATATTGGCAGTTCGCGTCCATACTTTTGTTACAACTTTCCAGTGAAGAAGAGGTGTCTGGCTTGACACAGGGTGGAGCATTTAATAACCTGCAGGAACTACTGTTTTCTGACCGGGATCTAGCTTACAGTATCCTTGATTTGATCCCTGCCGGTATTTCCATCACTACTAATCAAAGATGTACAGAAATCCTTCATAACCGCAAGGGCGCTGAATTTTTCCGGATTCAGCCCTGGGAAAACCTTTCCCACTCCGCTTCTCCAAACCAGTCCTTAAAGCTATTCAAGGAAAACAGAGAACTCACCCCGGATGAAATGCCCATCCAGCGTGCTTGCTGGAAAGGGGAAGAAGTGAAAGACGAGGAAATAATGCTTCTCTGGGAGGATGGAATACAAAAATATGCCAGCTTT
>Ga0207421_10006914_pt1 | contig 12237 bp, 12 predicted proteins | sample SodLakKL_010_SED_4_FD_187542 | JGI IMG/M metagenome (GOLD analysis project Ga0207421, IMG submission 187542) | Alkaline sediment microbial communities from Lake Tanatar, Kulunda Steppe, Russia - 8KL_010_SED (SPAdes) (version 2) | ecosystem: Environmental > Aquatic > Non-marine Saline and... | reverse complement strand
AAATATCTGAAACACTTAAAGATATATTAGAGGTTCTTAGGAAATAACTACGCATAATATACATTACACGAAATGCTAAATACTACACTAGGGAATAATACTCTTGGGAATACAGAGTTAGTGGATATTGCAGAGACAATAATCGTAGAAAAAGGTTTAGAATACCAGATTTTAGAAACTCACAAGATACAAAAAGGATTAGAGTATGCCGCAATTCCAGCAATAGCAGTTACGAAATCTCTTAACTATACTGTAAAAACCACACCAGACAAAATAACGAAAGATTTGTCTTATGGTGTTCTTACTATTGATAGCCAGACCAAAGAACTTGAGTATGCAGTTAAACCAAGTGTAAGTATAGATAAAGACCTTCAATACACAGTTGAAAGTCCTGTTTCAGTTACGAAAGACCTTCAGTATGCTGTTGAAACAACACCACAAGCCATAGAAAAAGCAACTGAATATCGTGTATATCAAGTAAAGACTCATATAAAAGATTTAGAGTACCAAGTTCTTGCACCGAAAGTAATTGAGAAAGGATTAGAATATCAGGTATTAGAGGTAAAGATAATAGAAAAAGAACTGGAGTATCAGATTTCAGAGGAAGAAAAGATAACAAAAGACTTGGAGTATCAAGTGCTTGAAAGCGAGAAGATAGAAAAAAGTCTGGAATATGCCGTAATTCCTACAACGGGAATAGAGAAAGATTTAGAGTATAAGGTAATATACACCCCAGATACGGTAGAAAGACCCTTAGAGTACCAGATTGCCACCGTAGAGACCATTCAAAAAGACCTTGAATATCAGGTCTTAACCGAAGAAAGTATAAGTAAAGATGCTGAATATAGGATAGTTCAGGAAAAAGATATAAGTAAAAGTTTAGAATATACTGTAATTCCTGCAATAGTAATAACGAAAGATATTCAATACACAGTATGGCAACAGGAAAAAATTGAAAAAGGATTGGCTTACGTTATGGCAGTATTTGGGAGGGTTTATAAAGACTTAAAGTATTGTGTAGTCCAGGAAGAGAAGATAGAAAAAGGATTAGATTATTATGTATTAGAAGTACAAGCAATAGAGAAGGAGTTAGAATATCAAGTAATAGGGGTAGGGGGTATAGAAAAAGGATTGCAATATACCGTATTAAGAGAACTAAGCCAAGAGAAAGAAATTGATTACCAAGTTGTCGCAGTAAGAACCCTTACTAAAGACCTTGAATATCAAGTACAAACAGCAACTGCAATAGAGAAGGGATTAGAGTATTATATTATAGAAGAAGAGGGCATAACAAAAGACCTAAGATATGCTGTTAAACCAACACTTGAAATACAAAAAGAACTCGTCTATAGTGTTATTGAGGAAGAATCTATTACGAAAGAGCTTGAGTATGTCGTAAGAATATACCCTTATTATCAAAAAGATTCGCCTTATTATCAAAAAGATTCGCCTTATTATAAGTTCTAAAAATATGCCTAAAGGATATACAACAAGAGCCGAAGTAGAGAGATATACTCTTACAGGAATTGAGGAATACTTTAGACCACAGGTTGAAAAATGGATAGCAAGCGTGGAAGATTACATAGAGAAAAGCACAGGAAGAGTGTTTATTGCCGACCAAGAAAGCAGCTGGAGAAAGTTTGATGTAGAAGACCCTCGTAAGAAAGAGATATGGTTTGACGAGTGTGTGGAACTGGAAGAATTAAGAGTAAATAATGGAGACATACCAGAGGATAGTTATCTTGTTTATCCAGCAAATACTATTCCCAAGTTTAGAATAAAGATAAAGAAAAGATATTTTCCCCAAGGAGACCAGAATGTAGAAATAAGAGCAAGATGGGGATTTTCTGAAGAAGCTCCTGAGTCTATAAGATTAGCCACCACTGTTTTAGTAGCTGGAATAATAAATTATGGTTCACAAGAAGTGAAAGAAAAAACAAAGCAGGCGGAAAGTATAGGTCCATACAGTGTGACTTACGGGGATGAGAGAAGTTGGAGTGATTTTGAACAAGTAAAGCAAATAATAGAAAAGTATCGTAAAAAAATACCAGCATGATTACTAATGCAACAGCAAAAGTGAAAAGATACCAGAGAGTAAGTGAAGATGCTACGATAAGAGATTATGTGGAAGTAGGAACCGAGAAAGTTTTTCTTGCACCCTCGGGAGACGAGACCAGACCACTTGCTACTGAATATGGAATACTTGGAAAGGCGTATGATTGTTTCTTTTACAAGAAAACAGATATAAAAAAAGGAGACCAACTGGAAATAAGAGATGATAAGTATGATGTAAGGGGAGTAAAGGATTTTTTTAGTGGAGGAGGGTTTGGGGTATTACATGCCATAACTGAAAAGAAAGAATAATGGGATTAGAAGTACAGATTAAAAATTGGGACGAGGTTCAAAGAAGGTGGGGTGAAGCACCTGATGTAGTAAGAGACCAGTTTCAAAAAGCAATAGATGCTTCGTTACCAGAAATGCGAAGTGCAGCAAGAAGAGAGACGCCAGTATTAACAGGTAGACTGAAAGCAGGAATAGAATACGAATCACAACCGTTAAAGGGCGTAGTAATGTCAACTGTTTATTATGGAGTTTATGTGCATAAGAGAAATCCGTTCATGGAAAGAGCAATAAGACCTTCGCAAGATATAGTGATACAAAGGTTTCAGCAAGCAATAGATAACATATTAAATCATTTGAAATAACATGCAAGGAAAAAGAACCCTTTTAAGGGAAAAAATTGTAGAAGAGATAAACGAAGACCTGGAAGAGATTTCAATAGATGAAAAGAAACTTGCTGCCGCACACTGGAGCCCAGCTGATATTGTGAAAAGACCAGCAGCAGTTGTAATGCCAGAAGAGCTGGAAAGCAGTTATTCAAATACTTTGGGTGGAAGAGACTTAGTTTATCCTTTCAGGGTATTTGTAACAGAAACACTTGGAAACAGAGGGCAGACCGAAGTTGAAAAAGAACTGAGTGATATAGAAGATTACCTTGTAGGGGTTTTTAACAAAAGAAATGCAATGAAAGATAGAGGTATTGATGGGCTGATAGCCGTAGAGCCAGTTCCCAGTATATGGGGTTGGGTGGAAGGAGAAAGAGGATGGGATAGAGTAGCGTCAGTAATGATAAGTTGTAAAATTAAGATTGATAGTACCTAAAGGTCGGTAAAATTATTCATTAGTAAAAAAAGAATATGTCAAATTATTTAAGAGGACAAGACATAAACATAGGGTTTGCAATAGAAGACCCTGAAAATAGAGGAGATTTCAAGGAACCACAGATATGGCTTCCTGCAAGAACTCCCACGGGTTTTATTGCACAACCTGAGATGGTTGAACTGCAAGAGACTGTGCTTTCTGGAATGAATGCAAGAGGTTCTGAGATAACAAGATATGGTATAGAAGGAGAGGTTGAATATAATGTTAGGGCTATCTCCGTAGGGTTTATTCTTAAAAGTTGGCTTGGTGAGCATACCGTAAGCGGACTTGGTGGTGGTGCTTATGAGCATACATTTACCCTTAAAAAGAAAGACCCGATACACCCGTCATTGAGTACAGCTATTTCTCAGTGTGATGGTGGTCATAATCATTATGAAGCACCCAAGACTGTGGTTCAGACTTTCAACCTTGTAATACCCGTTGATGATTTAGTAAATGCCACAAGTAATTTTATGGCACCTCGTGATTATAAGAAAGAGGGTGATAAGTTTGAATCTGAGATTACAGAAAACGACCATTATTTCAGACACCAAGATGTGAAGATAAAGATGGCGGAAAATGAAGGTGACCTTGATAGTGCAGATGCCATTAGTGTTAAGACCTTTGAACCGTCTGGAAATAACAATGCCAGTTTTAATCAGAACATATCTGAATTAGCACCTGGAGAGGTTAAGGCAGGACTTATGGAAATGAATATAGAGTTCACTTCCGATTATCTTGATGACACTTATAGGGATATGATTCTTAACGGAGAAGTTAAGGCAATGAGAGTAGAAATGGAAAGAGAAGATATAGATATAGGAGATGGTGAACACCCTAAAATGGTCATAACTTATCCCAAGGTAAAGCTTGCTTCCAGAACACAAGACAGACCCATGGAGGATACTGTTATTGACAATTGTAGTGCAAGAGTATTTGAAGCACCTGTGGTAAAGGTCGTTAATGAAAAAGAAAATTACGAACACAATGCCTAAGACAATAGAACTTACGAATTACAAGGTTACGATTAAGAAGAATGAAGACCTCACTTACAATGATGTGGAGGCAATTAACCTTGCTTTGATGCAGGCGGTGGAGTTCGGTGAGAAAGAGGATAATGGTAAGCCAAATAGTAAACTACAGGAGGTAAGAAAAAAAGCAATGAAGTTGGATGGAATAAAACCTGAACAGATGAGAGCTGCTAACAGGAAAACAGCAGAAGTTGCCATTATAGAAATAGAAGATAAAGAAGGGAAGAAGACTTCCTATACAGAGGAATGGCTTAATAACCTTAAACCTGCAAATGACGGGCTTCAGTTGATGGAAGAGATTAACCAAGAAACCCAAGATGTCGGAAAAAAAAAATAAAAGATATTGAAAGTCAACTGAAAGGAAAGAGAGGAATGGATAGTCTTGTCTTTATGGAATTGTTGTCTAAAGAATACGGATGGTATCCCAGTCAGATAAGGAAAGAAAGAGCTTCCGATATGTTTGCTTATTGGGATATTAGTAATTTAAGGAAAAAAGTAGAAAGAGAGGAAGCCGAAGAACAAACAAAAGAAGCCCGAAGACAAACTAAAAGAAATAAAAAATGAGCAGTCAATTGCAAATAGTATTAAATCTGCAAGACAATGTTTCTAATCAGTTAAAGGGCATAACTGGGAAGATTGAGGGTATGCAGCCACAGTTCAAGTCAATGGCTAAAATTGGAACTGCTGGCTTTACTGCTATCACAGGTGCTGTAGCTGGTTCTGTTTACAAAACCGCCGAATGGGGTGATACGGTAATGAAAACCTCTAAGCAAATGGGTATTGGTGCTGAATCATTTCAAGAACTTGATTATTGGGCGACCCAGAACGGAATGAGTACCGAGGACTTAGAAAGAATGGTAGGTAGATTAAATACCAGAATGGGAGAAGCATTGGAAGGAAGTGATAAGTATAAAGAAGGTTTTGAAGACCTTAGTGTAGAGTTAAAAGACGGAGAGGGGAATATAAGGGCTACCGAAGATGTGTTGCAAGATTCTATTCAAGCTCTTAGGGATATTGAAGACCCTCAGCTTCGTGCTGCAAAAGGTGCAGAGATTTTTGGACAAAGAACAATTAGAAGAATGATGCCTGCACTTGAAGATGGCTCACTTTCAATAGAAGAAGCAACGGAAAAAATACATGAAATGGGAGGTGTGATGGAAGATGATGTCGCAGAACAAGGAGAAGAGTTTATGGATATGCTTGATAATCTGCAAAGAACTCTGGGAACAGTAGGAAGAGAGTTTGGAAAAGTTTTTATGCCTATTCTTATAGACTTAGCTGAAAAAATACAACCTGTAATACAAAGAATGTCAGAGTGGATAGAAGAAAATCCTGAACTTACCAAGTGGATAACCATTATTGCTGGTGCCTTATTTGGTTTAGTGGCGGTTATAGGAACTCTTGGAATGATAGTTGGTCCAGTAATAGCAGGTTTCAAGGCAATTGGTGCCGTTATGGCTGTGGTTATGTCGCCCATATTGCTCAAGATAGCAGCAATAGTGGCTTTGATAGCGATAATATGGTATCTCTGGAACAACTGGGAGACCGTTGTTGAATATCTTAAGAAAGCTTGGGAGGCTTGGGCAACTCTTTTCAAGGGAATAGGTAATGCAATAAAGGACTTTTTTGTAGCTTACTGGAACTTTATGGAAAACTTATTTTTCTCTGCCGTGCAATGGATATACGATGTAACGATAGGAAGAATGTTAAAAGCATTTGCTATGATAAAACAAGGAGCCCAGAATTTCTGGAATTGGATAAAGTATTTTTGGGGACAAATGGCAGGACTTTTCAAAAGAGCCACAGATTGGATATACGATAATACTATAGGAAGACTCATTGAGGGGTTTGAAAGATTAAGAGATGTAGCTTCAGATGTACTGGGAAGAGTTGGTGATATAGGTGGAGATATTTTAGGAAGCATAGGTGGACTTATAGGATTGCAAGAGGGTGGAATTGTTACTTCACCAAGGGTAGCAAGAATAGGAGAGCATGGACCAGAAGCAGTAATACCACTTAATGGAAAAAATGGAATTGGTGGAGGCACTACGATAAATGTTTATGTTCAAGGGGGAAATTATTTAGATAGAGATGCTGGAGAAATGTTTGGTGAATATCTATCAGAAGAGATAAGAAGAAACATTAGACAGTATCTTGGCTAATATGCGTTCTGAAGAAACAAAAAAAATAGTACAGATTAAAAGAGAGTTCACGAAAGAACTCTTTGCTAAATATAAGAACAAACCTTATGAATTGGGGAGTATAGTTAGGATTGCTGTAGCTAAAAAAAAGGTAAAAAATAAAAAAACAGAAGAAAAGTGTATAAGGGTTGTTGTTCTTAAAAAACTACCAGAGTCTGAATTGAAAAAAGAAGATATAATTCCTAAAACTTACAAAGGTGTTAAGACTGATGTAGAAGAAGGACAACCAGATAAACCAATAAGTAAAAAAAAATGTGAAAGCTGTGGTGATAGACCAGCACCAAAAAGTGAACCAATGGCAACCACAGAGCAAAGACCAGTTCCTGGTGGTGTTTCTGGAACTCATTATGATAGAACAGCTTGTACAATAAGTATTGGGCTTTGGGGTTCTACCACAGGTAGGGCTTATTTTATGTCCAACATGCACTGCTTTTACCCTTATTATGATGGTGCTGAACAATGGGACTTTGCCATACAGCCAAGTCCTAATGATGGTGGGGATAGAAGTAATGTTATAGGTACCATACAAGAATATGTGGAACTTTCAGAAGATGAAAATAATCCAGGAAAGGTTGATGGGAGTATTGCAAGAACATCGTCAGACCTTATAAAGGAAAAGAATATTTACTATTTAGGTGATATAGATGGATGGAAAAACTCAACTAATTTAGAATTAGATGACCCAGTAGAAAAGCACGGAAGAACCAGTGGATATACTTCTGGAACAATAGATGAGCTGGATGGAACCAGTACTCTTAGTTATACAAATGGTCCAACTGCGTATTTTGATGAGCAAATAAGAATAGACCCTGATGAAGAATATGACGACTTTGCAGAGGGTGGTGATTCTGGTTCCTTAACAACCACGAAAGGAGAAGTAGATAAAGAAGTAGTAGGTCTTCTTTATGCTCGTGATATGCTCGGGAGAGGTACTCTTAACCCTATGGAAAGAGTTATGGGTGGAGAAGGAGGGACTTCAGGTTTTTCCGAAGCTTTGCAATTAGATAGACCAAATAACTCTGTTAGTCAAAAAGTAAAAGATTTAACTTATGCCATAGAAGCAAGTGTAGAAACATTACCAGCAAATGAGATTACTGAAATTTCCGCTACTATTTGGGGAAAAGTGACAAGTCTTGGTGGAAATTATAAATGCTGGCTTGATTTTTATTATAGAAAAGTTGGTGGGACTACTTGGACTCATATAGAAGGTGATTCTGTTAATCCAGGTGACCTGCCTTATGAGGGACTTGAGGAGCTAAGTGGGTTAGACTCAGCAACAGAATATGAATTTTATGCTTCACTTTATGGGGCTGAAGAAGATGGGGAAATAGCAACAGGGAGTGTATTAGAATTTACAACAGAACCTGCGGAAGAAGAACATATTACAAAAGGATTAAATTATCAAATTTATCAAGAACCTATTAGTGGAGAAACTAATTTTGCGACACCTAACAGCTATAAGCAACCTCAAGCTACGGGTGATGCTAATTGGGAAAATCCGACAAACGCATATGCCGAAGATGGTAATTTTTCATCAACCACAGGATTTGATAATGGAAATGAAACAGACCCAGCAACTTGTTGGTATGATTTTTTATATGGAGGAAGTTCTCTTAAAGACCTTTTACCTGAAGATATTGTTATCAAAGGCATAGAGGTAGAAGCTAAGGCAAAAATGACAGGAGGAGAAAGTAGTCTTGTGCTTAGACTCACTAAGAATCAGGGAGATTCTTTTGCTGGGGGTCACCGTAGTGTTACTCTTGATTCAACTAATAAAGTATATCAACTTGGAGGAGAAAATGATTTATGGGGAACAGATTGGCAACGTAATGATTTTGATATAAATTTTGGAGTAATAATTATTCCCTCTGCTCTTAATGGATATGAGTATTTTGTAGATGTTATAAGGGTTAAGGTTTACTATGCAAGTGTTCAGAAAAAGACAATAACCAAGTCACTGACTTATGATTTGTATGAGGTTACACAAAAAGCTATTCAAAAAGGATTAGAGTATAGGATAAGACCGTCAATAAAAATTGAAAATAGTTTAAAGTATGTAGTAAAATCACCCAAGTCTTTAACAAAAGAACTGTATTACGAGATTGATATTCCAGGAAGGATAATAAAACTAATGCAGTATGCGGTAGAAGCAACAAAAAAGGAAGAAAAAGAACTCTCGTATAATATCTTTTTAGGTTCACCGAATATAGAGAAACCATTGGAGTATGCAATGGTTCCGTCTACTGCTTTAGAAAAGAATCTTACTTACAGGTTAACCACCCAGCAAATAGAAATTTACATAAATGGAGAACTAAAAAATGAATATGTTGTTTGGGATTCTCTTGATGTAACACTTAATAAGGGGTCAAGAGTAAATACTTGTAGTTTTACTTATGAAAAGTTTGGAAGTAGGGATTATGTGCCAGCTGGGGGTGATGAGGTTCTTGTTTATGATAGGGGAGAGAGAATTTTTGGTGGACATATAACAAAGCCAAGAAGAAGACTGCGAGGAAAAACTCTTGTTTTTGATATAAGTTGTAAGGGATGGATAGACCAGTTGGATAGAAAACTTGTTAAGGAAACATTTACCGATGAAAAGATTGAAGATGTTGCTACAAGTATTATAAATAGTTATGCAACAAACTTTAACACTGATGAGGTAAAGTGTAATATAGAAATAGATGGTATTTATTTTGACAATGAAACTCTTTCAAGGTGCTTGGATAGACTTGCAGAGATTGCTGGTGAATATCATTGGTATATTGACCCTTATAAGAATGTTTACTTTTATAAGGAAGGTGATTTTGATGCATCTTTTGATGTAGAAGAAGGAAATGCTGTCATGGAAAGTATAAATATAGAAGATGATTATGAACAAATAAAGAATAGAATTAAAGTTAAAGGACCTGGTATCCCAGAACAGACAGTTGAAGATGGTGATTCTATAGAAGAACATGGAGAATACGAAACAAAGATAGAAGAAAATAGTATAACTTCTGTAGAACAAGCAATAGAGTTAGGTGAAGGTGTCCTTAAAAGAGAAGCAAAACCTAAGCCCAAGTGTAGATATTTAACGCAAAAAGTTGGTCTGATGCCAGGAACTAAGCAAAGAGTAAAAGATACTAGTTTAGAAATAGACCAAGAATTTACAATAGAGAGAGTAAAGTTCAGAACAAAAACGCCAAATGATTTTGAATACAATGCTGACCTAAGATTGTATAAAGACCCAGACCTTGTAGATTTTATAAGAAAAGAGACCGCCGAACCCATGCCTGAGGTTGTAGAGGAGTTTGGAAATAGAAATTTCACAGCAACGATTAAATTTATTCCAATAGATGGAGAAACCCTTGAATGGGAAAGTGGAAAAATAATAATGAGTTCAGGTGAAACCTACGATATAATTTCTGGAGAGTTAAGCAGTATAGTCAGTTCAAAAATATGTTATTTTAATCCAGGTGTAAGCGAAACAGAGTTGCAGTTTTCTACAACCTTTGGTGATGGAGTGGGAGGTGATAGAGTTGCTCTTGGGTATGTATTCCCTGGCGAGGGAGGAGATGGATGTCAGTTTGTACCGATAAGCTTTATGGGCGGAATAAGATTTTCTGGTGGTGAGCATATACTTGCAAGAACAATAGTTGGTGAACAGCTTTCCGTTTCTGAGGCAGTTATAACAGACTCAATACAAATAGGAGACACAACTATAGATGAAAATCATATAAAGATTGATGCAATAACTGCTGAAAAGATAAATGTTACTAATTTATCTGCAATATCCGCAGATATAGGGCATATAACTACTGGAACACTTGAAGCTGTTGATATTTATGGTGCATTTTTGAAAGTTGGTGAAGAGGAAGAATGGCTTGAGATAAGTGATACTGAAAAGGCAATAAAATTTGGTTATGATGATATCTATGCAACAAGACTTAGAACTCATTATGAAACACACGACCCTGGTGAATATCCACCTGATGCAGGATTTAGAATAGAAACAGGAATGCACGATGATAAAGCTTGGGCTGGACTGATGATGAATGTTGGGTATCACGGTTTTGGTTCAAGTCTAAACCTTACTCTGCAAGGAGAAGTTGACGAACATAAGTATGGGAGAGGAATACAGTTTACAGATAATGGGATGCTGTTATGGTCTCAAGGTGAAGGTGACGGAGTACATAATTGGAGACTTGCAAATGATATTGGTCAACATTGGGTTTTTTATAGACAAAAATATGACAGTGTGAGTGGATTAACCACTTGGGAAAATAGATTTGGAATGTTTACTGTTTCTGATTGGGCTGAGAATACTGGTGAAGATTATTCAGACTACTTTGAATTCGGAATGGATAATGTCAAAACCAAGGTAAAAATAAATGACATAATAGAATATGATAATAACCTTTATTTTGAGAGAGATGGAAATCTAACACTTGCCCTTGGTGAGAACATATCTATTTTTGATACCAGTGTTGAGCCACAGTCTAATAATGATGTTAATCTTGGACACTCAAATTACAGATGGAAGTATATCTATTTAGTTAATGACCCCGATGTGTCTTCATCTATTGCTATGAAAGAAGATATAAGAGAGTCTGAATATGGACTAGATGATATCATGAAAGTAAACCCTATTATGTATAAAAGAAAAGGAGAGGCTGATGATAGAATTGGCATTATTGCAGAAGAACTGGAAAAGATTTTTCCTGAAATATCAGATGGAAAAAGTTATAAACCGACAATGTTGACAAGTGTACTTGTAAAAGCAGTTCAAGAATTAAATAGAAGACTTGAAAAATTAGAAAAAGAATAATAGAATAAAAATATGGAACATATAAGAGATGCAATCAAGAAAACAGAGAAAAAATTAAAAGAAAAACAAAAAGGATATGAATATACAGAAAGAGAAAAAAGAGATAGAAACAAGGTACGAGGAACTGACTCAAAACGCCCAAACCTTGAGAAGTCAGTTAACTAAAATAGAGGAAGAGAGGTCAGAACTAAGAGGTCAATTTAAGTTATTGGACAAATTGGAAAATAAAAAAGAAGATAAAAATGTATGATTTACCACTCGGAACAGTGATACCTTTGTTAATAGCAGCCGTAACTATAGGTGGAGAGGTTGTTAATATAGTAAAAAGAAAAAAAGAAAGAACAATAGAAGAAGACATAGCAAGCATGACAACAGATATAGCTGTTCTTCAAAGAGATGTTGGAAATCATATGAATGACTATAAAGAAGATTTGGAAAAGATAAATAGTAAATTAGATAAGCTTGATGATTACAGAGTAGAAGATGGAAAAAAGTTAGTTGTTTTGGTATCAGGTATGGAAGATATTAAAAAGAGAATGAAGAAATAAAAAAACCCCCTTTATACAGAAAAGGGGTTTTGGTTTCTTATCGCAGAAAAAGGCGACCTTAACGGTTCCAGGATGTTATTCTTGCAAGAATTGTGCAATTATAAAAAACGTTTATAATTTTGTCAAGAGATAGAAAGAAAAAGTCTTGATAAGTATTATTTTTTTGATAAGATAAAAATGGGTAATGTTGGTAATATGTATTTAGAACACCAACGAAAAAAGTATTTTATAGACGGAAATAAAAAGCCGATGTTTGTTTAATGTCGGCTTTTTTGTTTACAAAAACAGGTGGTCGTATAATGAGTACGCTTGGTTACCGCCATGAGGTACGGGTTCAAATCCTGTCCACCTGACCAGCTCTTTCAAAACTTAATAGGAGGTGATTACCGTGAAGAAGGAGCATCGCAAGACGAAGCATCATGTTACCCCGTCTAGTAGGAGTGAATTTG
>Ga0207421_10006913_pt1 | contig 12238 bp, 8 predicted proteins | sample SodLakKL_010_SED_4_FD_187542 | JGI IMG/M metagenome (GOLD analysis project Ga0207421, IMG submission 187542) | Alkaline sediment microbial communities from Lake Tanatar, Kulunda Steppe, Russia - 8KL_010_SED (SPAdes) (version 2) | ecosystem: Environmental > Aquatic > Non-marine Saline and... | reverse complement strand
ACGCCTTTACCTGATATACATCTCAACATAAACATCACAGTCATGAAAAAGAAATATACCGCCATAATCATTGCTGCCATTGTCGTAGTTATCCTGGCCGGCAGCAGCATATTCATCGTTGACGAAACCCAGCAAGCCATTGTCACCCAATTCGGGAAGCCTGTGGGAGGTCCGAGGGTAAACCCGGGAATTAATTTCAAAGCCCCCATTATTCAGCGGGTTCAGTTTTTTGACAAGCGTTACCTGAAATGGGATGGTGACCCCAACCAGGTGCCCACCCAGGACAAACGCTTCATGCACGTAGACACCTATGCCCGCTGGCAGATCACCGACCCCCTGCAATTCTTTATCCGCCTGCGTGATGAACAGTCAGGACAATCCCGCCTCGATGACATCCTTGACGGGGAAACACGTAACGCCGTGGCCAGTCATGAACTCCTTGACCTTGTCAGGTCTACCAACAGGACACCGGAAGTTTACGAAGACTACCTGGAAGAATTGGAGGTTCTTGAAGAAATCACCGTAGGGAGAGAAAAAATCGAAGCCCTCGTGATGGAACGCGCCAATGAAAGAACCTCCGACCTTGGCATTGAGATCCTGGACTTCCGCTTTAAACGAATGAACTATGTCACTGAGGTCCGTGAGCGGGTGTACGATCGCATGATCAGTGAACGAAACAGGATCGCAGATCAGTTCCGCTCAGAAGGAGAAGGGGAAGCCCGTAAAATTGAAGGAGACAAAGAACGCGACCTGGCAGAGATCCAGTCGGAAGCCATCAGGGAGTCAGAAATGATACGTGGCCGTGCAGATGCCAGGGCTACTGAAATTTACGCTTCTGCCTACAACAGAAACCAGGCGGCGCGGGAACTCTACAGTTTCCTGCGGAGCATGGAGGCGCTGGAGAAATCAATGGACAAGGAAACCACCATCATTCTTACCACAGACAATGAACTGCTGCGTTTCCTGCGTGAAACGAACTAAGCAATCTATATTTTGCAGCCTGCCTGGGGTGACAGGAGGATAAAACATAAAAATGAAAATATTTTTGTTTGTTTAAGTTTTTTACTATTTTTGGATGAATTCGTGTTATTTTTCAACAGACCACCAACCAAACACTTGCAACATGAAAAAATATCTGCTTACACTGCTGGTCATAAGCATGCCTTTTGCATTCAGTGCATGCGATGATGATGATGACAATGACCTGAACGGTCAGGAAAATACCTTTACTTACGATGGAGAGAGTTACGCCATTGACCACGGCTTATTGTTTTATTACGGTGAATACGGCGGCGCCCACGACTATGATCTCATCCTGCATTCTGATGGCATCAGTTTTGAGGAGGAGTCATTCAGCGGAAACGGCAATGCCCTGATATTCATTATTTATTCCGACTCAGCAACCGGTCTGACTCCCGGTTCCTACAACTACGAAGAAGACGAGGAACCCTTCTCTTTCATGGAGGGTGAAATGCTTCTTGAGTTTGACATTGCTACCGAATCCGGCACTGAAATGTGGATAGAAGGCGGAAGCATTGACGTAGAGAGGTCAGGCAACACCTACACCCTGGAGATCAATGTAACGGCCGAGGACGGAAAACCCATCCGGGGGACTTTCGAAGGCGGAATTAATCTCATTGATTATTCTGAAGAGGAGTGGAAGCAAGCAACTTCAACAAGAAACCACTTCAGATAAGATCCAGCCAAAGGCTTTTTACCAAGGCTTTTAGCCCGAAGTTTTCTCCGGACCCCCATTCGACGATGGGGGTCCGATTTATTTTATTCGGGGATACGGAACCGGTCGCCGGTGTGCTTTATGATTACCTCACGCCACCATTCAGGATAACCGGGGTGTTCCACAATGGGGTATTTTCCGTATTCATTGGTCAGGAACTCCCCGTCTTTCTCCTTTTTTACATTGCCATCAAGGTATTTCACCATGAGGAAGCGATAAAGTTCCTCCCAGCGTTCCACGGTATGGTTGCCCATATTCACCGAAAACTCTGTCAGAAAATCCCTTGCCAGTTCCGGATCTTCCTGATACAATGATGTGGCTGCCTCGTCGATAACCGGCACATACGCAAGGAATTTATTTTCAAGTGAACTTTGCACCTTGCGGACATCTTCGATCTTCAGGCTGTAACGCAGATATACAAAATGGGCCACCTTGTTGAAAACCCAGAAAGCTGCATCGTCCTTATATTCCAGGATACTTCCATAGCCTTCCTTGTAGGCATCGGGTGCCCTGCGGATACCAGCATACATGGGCACATATACCGTCATGTTGGTGTCATCCACCCCAAACCAGGTGATCCCGCCGATGTGGTCAGGATAGTCACCGCGAAGCTGGGCGATGTATGAGAACCCGGTCTGCTGGGTTACTGTGGTCCTTTCGTTGAAATACATCTTACCATCGTACTCCCACCTCAACGGAACCCAGCGGTAGGGGCTGTTGAACGGACCGCCACCCACGTCCTGCGACTTATCATAAGGTGTACCCTGCAGGTAATCGCGTTTAAAGGCAAACAAATCCTCAACCGAGAGCTTTTCCTCGGGTTTCACATAAAGCGGCATGCGGTTTTCCATGTCATATCCCATGGCATAATCAAAATACGGATCCATATCGCTTCGTACTCGGTTGAACATACTCCACACCCGTGCCTCACAAAAACGTGCTTTCCCAAAGTTAATCGGGGCATAGGCATCCGCAAAGCTGAAATCCTGATCCGACCCTGAAAAATACCCCTGCTCCCTTGCGAAGCTGATCACATCCTCCGAATACACAACCCTCACCTCAGGATCATGGAGGCGATCAAACTGAGCGCAGGTAATGGAAACCGGGTCGTCTTGCTGGGGAAAAGTGGTGATGCGCGCCTGGTTGGCATGCGCCGACACATATCCGTCAGGGATCCGCTTGGCCACCCAGACTGCTCCTTTGTTGGCATTGTAAAACCCGCCATATTCATCCTCCTGAAGATCCACCCCTTTGCCAATGATCTCCATATACCACACCTCGTTGGGGTCAGCAATGGAAAAGGACTCCCCGGAGCTATAGTAGCCATACTCCTCCACAAGCTCAGCAATGATTTGGATCGCCTCCCGCGCATCGGAAGCCCAGTGCATGGCAAGCATCATCAGGCTGCTGTAGTCAATTTCACCGGTGGTATCAAACAACTCTTCCCGGCCGCCAAATGTAGATTCTCCGATGGCCACCTGTTTTTCATTCATAAAGCCAATTACCGTATAAATATGCTCAGGATGGGGGATCTTCGCCAGGGGTTTGTGTGACCCCCGGTAATAAGCCTGAAAATAGGAGTCTTCCGGCTGCGGTCCGCCGGGCCGGTAATACAATTCACCATAGCGGATGTGGGAGTCTGCTGCGTAACTGATCATGCTTGAACCGTCAACAGTGGCACCGGGGGTAACCAGGTAACTGGTGCATGATAAAGTTTTCCCGGCCATGCCGACTGTTAAAAAAAACAAAATCAATGTGCTGATTCGTACCATCATACAAAAATTTAAGAAATGGATTTATTTTTGCAGGCAAAGATACGCAGAAAACCGGCGCAGAGAGACCGTGTTTTTTGACAAGGGATGAACACTCCTTACGTGAGAAAGCGATGTCTGAGGGAAGGGGATGTCTGTGGATCTGATGGAAGGGAATGTCTCAGGAATGGTGGCGTCTGTGGGAATGGTGGCGTCTGAGGGAAGGGAATGCCTGTGGAATGGTGGCCTCTGAGGGAAGGGAATGAACATTCAGCCCGAAGAAAGCGTTTGATTGTAAAACCTGACATACGGCCGGGAATTATAAATTTAAATAATACCGGCAATCATACATGCCGGCAACCATACATACCGGCTTATAAACACCAGCTAAACTCAGAACAAAGCAGCGTATTAAATAAAAAACAGAGCAGCATATTAAGTAAATACACACTTAGCCATCACAAACAGGGGCAAAAACCCGGCCCGAAATGACAAAAAAGAACTGGCATATAATATGGATACTGATCGCCCTGCCGACAGTCTTACTGCTGTTCCACAACCAGGCAGCCAATTGGCACTACCATATTACCAGCCAGGGTATCATCATAGAACATGCCCACCCTTTTACCAACAGCATGATCCCCGATACCCCGTTCCAGGATCATCAGCACAGTGATTTTGAATACCTTGTACTGGCCCAGTTGATGCTAACCACGGCATTGATCGCCCTGGTTCTGGTTTTGCTGGGCCTGCTGTTTAATGACCAGCAACGTAAAACCCCTTTGCCGCTGCCCGTATTCCTTTCCGGCCCTGACCCTGATCAGATCCCCCCGCGCGGCCCCCCGGTTAACAGATAAAGGTTGGAGGGTAGAAGGTGGAAGCTCGAAGGAAGAAGTTAGAAAGTAGAAGAAAGAAGCTAGAGGTTGGAAGGTGGAAGCCGGAAGCTCGAAGCTGGAAGGTAGAAGCCGGAAGCTCGAAGCTGGAAGGAAGAGGTTGGAAGGTAGAAGGTGGAAGGTGGATGTTAGACCCTGAAGGGGTCACATATTACTAACCACAGGAAACAGCCACCCGTTTTATGACCCCGGAGGGGTCACATGTTACTAACCTCCCCGGTGCTCTACCTAACCATCGGCAGCTTCCCCATCACCAAGCCCCTTGAGAACCAACAACCGGAGGCGCGTTAGCGCCGACCAACCAAGGGTGCGAAGCACCCGTTTTATGACCCTGAAGGGGTCACATGTTACTCACAAGCGCGTTAGCGCCGTTAAACTCATTTACCATGTTACGACACTTTACAATTATCTCTTTCATATTTTCGATAAGCATTTTTACTGCTTTCCCGCTTTACGCGTCTATTCCGGATTCGTCTGTTCCGGCAAGCGAACAGCAACGTCCGGAAACTGACGCCAATGTATTCGGTCATGTAATCGATGCCGAAACCGGGGAACACATCCCTTTTATCAACATCATCGTTGAAGGAACGCGCATTGGTACAATCACTGACGCCTCAGGCCACTACCTGCTGACCAACCTGCCGGAAGGCGAGCATCGTTTGGTCGTTCAGGGTATGGGCTATGCCACTGCCTCGGTGGAATTCGTTGCAGAAGCCGACAAAACCAAAGAGGTGGATGTGGAGATCATGCCAACCGCACTTGACCTGGATGAGGTAGTTTTTACCTCCTCTCCGACCCGGAGCGGGTTTCGCTACCAGCCCAACCAGGCCTACATGGGCGAGTCACTGCAACGCCGTAGCGAAGCCTCATTCGGCGAAATGCTGAACTCAGAACCCGGAGTGGCCATGCGTTCTTTCGGATCGGCTCCCGCCAGGCCGGTAATCCGCGGCCTCGATGGTGATCGCATTCTGGTATTGCAAAATGGTGAACGCATGGGCGACGTTTCAGAAACGTCTGCTGACCACAGTATTGCCATGGATCCACTGGCCGCAAGCCGTGTTGAGGTGGTAAGGGGACCTGCCAGCCTGCTTTACGGATCCAGTGCACTGGGCGGAGTGATCAACCTGATGACCACAGACATCCCGGAAGACTGGGACACCGGATCTTCCGGCGTATTGTCTGCACAGGGAGCCACCGTCAACGAAATGGGAGCCGGTTTTGGCCGATATACTTACGGTGCCGAAAACATGGCCACCACAGCCAGGGTGTCGTATCGCCAATCAGGCAATATCAACACCCCGGAAGGAACCATTTACAGCACATCCATGGAGAACTTTGACGCAGCAATCGGCACCGGTTTCCGTCGCGATAACCGATCCGGGGGTATCAGTGCTTCTTTTGTGAACCAAACCTTTGAGGTGCCGGAATCAATGGACACGGACGAAAGGGTTGAGATCCGGATGCAGCGACAGGGGCTGCAGGGAAAGTTGTTCACCGAACACGACAGGCTTTTTGACAGGACAGAGGTTCGTTTTCATGCCACCCGCCTCTCACAGCAGGAAATAGAACTGGATCTCGAAGAAGACGGAACCTGGGATGAGGACCTGGAACTTGAATATGATAAATATACCTTCAGTTCAACCATTACCATGCAGCACAAACCGGTAGGTGTTGTGGATCGTGGCGCCGTCGGGTTTAACCTGTTTGGCCACCACATGGATGTAGGGGGAGACGAAGCCTATACACCAGGGGAACAACGACTTTCTTTGGCCGCTTTTACCTTCCAGGAGCTTCCCCTTACCAACAGAACCCGTTTGCAGGCTGGTCTGAGGCTTGACTTTCAGCACACCGCTGCAGTATCAAACGACCTGTTTCCCGATATCAGCCAGTCACGCAACGCATTGAACTACTCCGGCTCACTTGGTATCAACTACCGGCCCGCTGAAGGATGGGAGATCGGGGGTCAGCTTGCCCGTTCACACAGAAACCCCACAGTGGAAGAGCTTTACGCTGACGGACCCCACCTGGGAGCAGGGGTTTTTGAGATCGGCGACCCGGATCTGAAAGATGAAATCGGGCACGGTGCAGACCTTTTCCTGAACTACCGAAACCAAACAATCAGGTTTGAACTGGCAGGATATATCAATGACTTCAGAAATTTCATCATTTTCAAGCCCACCGGGCAGGTGGATGACAACTCAGGTTATCCCGTATTCGCCTACGAGGGAGATGAAGCCACCCTGATCGGCGGAGAGGCCAGCATCGACATCATGCCCACCGAAAACCTGACGATCAACCTGGGAGCCGATTATGTCAGCGGTCGCCGTACCGGAGACGAAAGTGAAAACCTGCCTTTCATTCCTCCTTTCAGGCTGATGGCCGGCCTGGAACAGGATTTTGGCTCTTTCTGGATTGCAGGCAGGATACAGCGCGTTTCCAAACAGGACCGTATTGCTCCTGAGGAGGAAGCAACCGACGGCTATACCCTGCTTGGCGCCCAGTTGGGCTACAGACTCGACCATGGCGGCCGGCACGTACTCATGCTTCGTGGTGAAAACCTCACGGACAAAGCCTACCGCGATCATTTATCGCGGATCGAAGACAGAAATATTACCATGCCGGGAAGAAATATAAATCTGGCCTACAGGTGGTATTTTTAGCATATTTGGCACAGAGTTTGCATGCAAAATAGTGAGATCAAAATTACTTAATATAACAACCTTAAGTAGTTTCTCTTCATGTTGTTTTGGTTAATGGATGAAGCCCGGCCACCCGCCGGGCTTTTTTCATTTTGAGTATCTTTGCCTCAAAACCAATCACCATGTCGACCTCCCGCAAACTACTTCTGCTTGACGCCATGGCCCTGATCTACAGGGCCTATTATGCGCTCAATCGCAACCCCAGGATCAATTCGAAAGGACAAAACACCTCTGCCATTCTGGGTTTTGCCAATACCCTTACAGAAGTTTTGAAAAAAGAACAACCTACCCACATCGGGGTAGCCTTCGACTCCATTGCCCCTACCCTTCGTCAGACAGACTTTGCAGACTATAAAGCGAACCGGGAAGACATGCCGGAAGACATTGCCTCTTCACTTCCCTACATCCATCAGTTGCTGGAAGGGTTTCGCATCCCGGTGCTGATGAAAGACGGTTACGAGGCGGATGATATCATTGGCACCCTGGCAAAGGAAGCTGAAAAGGAAGGATACAAGGTGTATATGATGACATCCGACAAGGATTTCGGGCAGTTGGTGTCAGACAATATTTTTATGTTGAAACCCGCCACCAGGGGCAATGATGCTGAGGTGTGGGGCGTAAGGGAGGTCTGCGAGAAATTCGGCATCGACAAGCCGGAACAGCTGATCGACATCCTGGGCCTCTGGGGTGATGCATCCGACAACATTCCCGGTGTGCCGGGAATTGGGGAGAAAAAGGCAAAGAATCTGATCAAAGAGTTTGGTTCCATCGAAAACCTGCTGAACAACACCGGACAGGTAAAGGAAAAGCGAAGCAGGGAAAGCCTGGAGCAGAACAAGGAACAGGCCAGGTCGTCCAAAAGTCTGGCAACCATCATGCTTGACGTTCCCATAAACACATCCATTGATGCACTGGAAAGGAAGGATCCCGACCCGGAAAAACTGATTCCCCTGTTTGATGAACTGGAGTTCAAGACATTTGGGAAAAGGGTGTTCGGTGACTCATCTATTATCCCGGAGGAAACCACCAAAAAAGCCATTCAGCGTCATGGACAGATGGATCTTTTTGACAATGCACCCGCTTCTGCAGACCCGGCCGAAGAAGCCCAGAGCAGGCTTGAGTCGCTGATGAAAGAAAATGATTACACGGCCGTTCAGGAAGAGAAAGGGATTGAGCAACTGATCCAAAAGCTGGATAAGGCCGGCATGTTTTGTTTTGACACAGAAACAACCGGCCTGGATCCGAAAGATAAACAGCTGGTCGGAATTGCCTTTTCGCTGAAACCCGGGGAAGCTTTTTATGTGCCCTTCCCCGAAGAAAAGGACGAAGCCAGCCAGCTGGCAGAACGCTTCCAAAAAGTTTTCACCAATGAGCACATTGAAAAAACCGGTCAGAACCTGAAATTCGACATCGGCGTGCTGAAACAATATGGCATCGAGGTCAGGGGACCGCTTTTTGATACCATGCTGGCCCATTACCTGCTTCAGCCCGATATGCGGCACGGGATGGACACCATGGCAGAGACCTACCTGGACTATCACCCAGTTCCGATTGAACAACTTATTGGCAAAAAAGGGAAATCCCAGAAAAGCATGCGGAGTGTTCCATTGGAGATCATTACCCCTTACGCCTGCGAAGATGCTGACATCACCCTGCAATTGCGGAAAATTTTTGAGCCGATGCTAAAAGAGCAGGACCTGATGAGGTTGTTTCGTGAGGTTGAAGCACCCCTGATACGGGTTCTTTCTGATATGGAGGATGCAGGTGTGCGTATTGACAAAACCGCCCTGGCTGATTACGCCCAAGTTCTTTCTGAAAGCATTGAAAAAGTGGAGAAAGAGATTCATGAAATGGCAGGTGCCACTTTCAATATCGGATCCCCGAAACAACTTGGTGAAATCCTTTTTGACCGGCTGAAAATAACTGAAAAAGCCAAAAAAACAAAAACAAGGCAATACAGCACCAGCGAAGAAGTACTGAACAAGCTGAAAGACAAGCATCCCATTGTGGGAAAGATTCTGGAATACCGGTCGCTGACCAAGCTGAAGTCTACATACGTGGACGCCTTGCCAAAACTGATCTCAGAAAAAACCGGCCGTATCCACGCCTCCTTCAACCAGGCCGTTGCAGCCACAGGACGACTTTCGTCCAATAACCCCAATCTGCAGAATATCCCCATCCGTACCACAGAGGGAAAACTGATCCGCCAGGCCTTTGTACCCCGCGACAAGGAACATACCCTGCTTGCCGCCGACTACAGCCAGATAGAATTGCGCATCATTGCAGCCCTTAGCCAGGATGAAGCCATGCTGGAGGCTTTCCGGGAGGGCATCGATATTCACCAGGCTACCGCTGCCAAAGTATTTGATATCAGCCTTGAGGATGTCACTCCGGAAATGCGCAGAAGTGCCAAGACGGTAAATTTCGGGATCGTTTACGGAATATCCGCTTTCGGGCTGTCTGAAAGGCTTTCCATTCCCCGCCAGGAAGCGGCGTCCATCATTGATCAGTACTTCAGCAAATACCCGGGAGTCAAAAAATACATGGATCAGAACATCGGATTTGCCAGGGAACACGGATACGTCACCACCCTGCTGGGCAGAAGGCGCTATGTAAGAGACATTAACAGCTCCAACGGGGTAGTCAGGGGTTATGCCGAACGCAATGCCATCAATGCACCGGTACAGGGAACGGCTGCCGATATGATCAAAATCGCCATGATACGCATCCACGAAGAGATACAGAAACAACATCTAAAAAGCAAAATGATCCTTCAGGTGCATGATGAACTGGTTTTCGACGCACTGAAAGAGGAGGTGGAGAAGCTTCAAAAACTTGTGGAAGACAAAATGAAATCGGCACTGGATTTACCCGTGCCGATTGTCGTTGAAATGAATACCGCCCAAAACTGGCTGGAAGCCCATTAGCAGACAGGCAAGACAGCCGGACAGCCGGGCAGCCGGGAAGCCGGACAGACAGGAAGTTCAGTCAACCCAACGTCAATAAAACTAATTCATAGCCAGGGCATTTTTATAGTGGCGGTAGCGTTGCATGATCTCCGTCACATAATGATAGGGTTCAGAGCCACGGGCATACCCATGACGTACCACCGGATCCTGGTAATATTTAGGATTGGATTTGTTCAGCACATAGTAATCCACGTTGTTTTTCCAGACATTGGGATCTCTTCCGTATTTATCCGCAAGGCGCCTGGCATCAAGTACATGACCAATCCCCACATTATAAGAGGCCAGCACGAAGTGGATCCGTTCATGTTCGTCAGTGATCTCATTTTGCAGGCGCTCATCAAGCCACTGAAGATAGCGAACACCAGCATAAATATGTTCAGCAACACTGGCGTCCATCCCCACATTCAGAAACTCTGCAGTTCCTGGCATCAACTGCATCACCCCAAAAGCACCAGCCCAGGAAACAGCTGAAGGATTAAACCGCGACTCCTGGTAAGACAGCGATGCGATCAAACGCCAATCCCATCCAATGATGTCTGCATACCTTTTAAAATAATCATCAAATATAGAGATCTTACCACCTCCCAGAGAGTGAAGTTCACTTTTGGCAATAAACACTGACCGCGGATTGTTGTAATATTTGTTATAAATAGCCGCATAATCGCGGGTTTCCCTGAAGTCTTCAAGCCATTCATTTACCGCTTCAAGTAATTCAGTTGCCCCCGGGCGGACAGCCCACGAAAGATTCTGCTCAAAACTGACCGGGGTACGCACATCAATGTTCGAATAATACATCTCATGAAGACGGGCAAGGTTTTCATCGCCCACCGTATAATCAATGCTTCCCTGAGCAACCTCTTCAATCAGTTCTTCCATCTCCTCCTCCCGTTCCACAATATAAATCGTATCACCGATCTCCTCCATCAGGTGAGCAAGCCGGGTCACAAAGGTTGACCCTTCTTGAACGTGGATGGTTTTTCCACCAAGGTCAAGCTGATCCCGGATCAGATGCTTATCCACGGCAGAAGACTGCATTGAATACCACCTGTCAGGTTTTCTCTGAACCAACACTTGCCTGGTACGGCTGTGTGGCACGGTAAACTCAAACAAACTTCGCCTCGAGTTGGTCACTGTCAGGTTTTGTGCAATCAGGTCACACCCCTCTTCATCCAGCAAGCGGTCAATGTTCTGCTGCAGGTCATTGGAAACAGAAACCTCCAGGTCAACACCCAGGTGCTCGGCAAAATGCTTGAGCAATTCCAGGTGAAAGCCCATTGGTTCGCCCCGGTAAACAAAATAGTTGGTGGAATTGTAATCGGTAATTGCCCGGAGATAACCCCGTTCAATGATATCTGCAAGGTCGGTCACGGAATCCTGCTCCTCTTTCACCTTCACAAAATCGTTATCCGCATCAAAGCGGTTCACAGACAAGATTCCGGTTAATACGAGGAGGGAAATAGCAACGAAGAGAAGGACTCGTTTTCGTTGTTTGATCATGAATGGGAGAATTCGTTCATAAAATAAACCGGCGAAATTTTTAAACCTTGCAAAACGCAAAACCCTCATAGCTTTTACATTTTGTTTATAATCAAGATTTTTTGCTTCAGCAGGCAAAGTGTTCTGATCATTCGTGCTGTTCTAATCAATTTCGTGCTGTTCTGATCATTCGTGCTAAGAAAAACAACTATATATTTATTTTGTTCGATACCATTTTGGATCAACAAGATCAATTGTGCCACAAAGCTGGCACATCCCCCATTAACAATTTTCATGCCAAAAAACACCTTTTGTCCGGGTCAAAAAAATGTGTAGGTTTGACAGCTCAAAACACAGGTGATATGCAGTTCAGGGATGTAATCGGACATAATCACATAAAAGGTCAACTCATAGCTAATGTGCAAGCCGGACGCATCAGTCACGCCCAGCTTTTTCTGGGGCCGGATGATGGCGGAGCCCTGGCCATTGCCCTGGCATACGCCCGCTTTATTCTTTGCCACGAAAAAGGCAAGGATGATGCCTGTGGCCAATGCCCGTCCTGTCAAAAATTAAATAAGCTGGCCCATCCCGACCTTCACTTTTTCTTTCCATCTGCACCCAACCAGGAACACAAGAAAGAAGTCAGCAGCAAGCTGTTTCTGGCAAACTGGCGGGATATGCTGCTGGATTCTTCATATTTCACCTACCGTCAGTG
>Ga0207421_10006912_pt1 | contig 12238 bp, 9 predicted proteins | sample SodLakKL_010_SED_4_FD_187542 | JGI IMG/M metagenome (GOLD analysis project Ga0207421, IMG submission 187542) | Alkaline sediment microbial communities from Lake Tanatar, Kulunda Steppe, Russia - 8KL_010_SED (SPAdes) (version 2) | ecosystem: Environmental > Aquatic > Non-marine Saline and... | reverse complement strand
CCCCCGACACACTCGATCCGCACCGAACGTCCGGCTCATTGACCTTCTTCTCGATCCGCGGGTTCTACGACACGCTGATCGAGCCGGGCGACGACGGCGCGTATCGGCCGGCACTGGCTGAGGACTGGGAAGTCTCGGACGACGGCCTTGCTTGGACCTTCGAGCTTCGCCCGGGGGTCCTGTTTCATCACGGAAGAACGCTGCAGGCCGAGGATGTGGTGGCCACATTTGAGCGCATGCTCGATCCGGAGGTCTCTTCTCCGCACGCGCGCGAGCTACGCAGGCTTGAGCGCGTTGAAGCCGTTGATGAGCTCACGGTTCGGTTCGAGCTTTCGCAGCCGCACACGCCGCTTCTCGCGACGCTCGCGTCCGGCTGGGGTGCGATCCTCCCTGCCGACTTGATCGAGGCCGGTCATAGGTTCAGCGTAGAGCCGATCGGCACCGGCCCGTACCTGTTTACGCATTGGCGCGAGGACAACGAGATCCGGATGAGTCGAAATCCGCAGTACTGGAGCGATGATCTCGACGCGCACGAAGCGCCGGAGGAGATCGTGCTGCGCATAATCAGCGAGACTACCGTACAGGAGCAAGCTCTGATCGCCGGGCAGCTCGACATCATCGACATGGTGAGCGAAACGATGATCGATACGCTCGATCAGCAACCCGACACGCAGATAGACCGCGAGCTTTCTTCGCTCGTTATGGTGCTCGCGATGAACAACGAACACGAGCTACTCGGCGATACAACGCTGCGGCGTGCGATCGCGCACTCGATCAACAAACAGCAGGTGCTCGATGTCGCCTACAACGGCGGTCGCCCCGTCAGCACCTTTCTAGATTACGGTGACCCGTTTTATGCCGGAATAGAAGACCCGTATCCGTACGATCCGGAGCGCGCACGAGAGCTTGTTGAGGACTCCCGCTACAACGGCGAGCGGCTTCGGGTCGCGGTTCCCCAGAACTATGAGCCTCACGTGCGCGCCGCCGAGATCTACACCGAGATGCTCGCGGGGGTCGGACTCAACGTGGAGCTGCGCCTGGTCGAATGGTCGACCTGGCTCTCGGATGTCTACCAGAACAGTGAGTTCGATCTCACCGTAATAGGGCATACCGGCAAGCTTGACCCCGACGGACGTTTCGCCGGGTTCGACACCGGCGACAACTACGTGAATTGGTACAACTCCGAGGCGGAGCAATTGATCGAGCAGGCGCGTGGCGAGGCCGAGTTCGATCGGCGTTTCGAGCTCTATAGCGAGGTGCAACGGATCCTGGCCGAGGAGGTTCCAATGGTGTTTGTCGGCACTTCTTACCGCCATATCGGCTTGCGCGCGAACATCCGCGAGTTTCATATGGATCCCAAGCTCGATACGATCGATTTCTACCGGCTGCGATTTGAGTAGGAGTGTTGATGTCGATAGATCGTCGGCGGATGCTGAGCGGAATCGGGACTGCTCTAACCGTACTCGCGGCGACCGTGCTTCTGCTCGTGATCGTGAGTGCGGTGTACGCCCCGCAGGTGGTAGGCTACTCTCCTACCGCGCAGAATCTTGATGCGCGGTTTATGCCTCCGGGGAGCGACGGGCATGCCTTGGGAACCGACGAACTCGGGCGGGACGTGTTCTCGCGCATCGTATACGGATCGCGAGCGTCTCTTGGAGTGGGGGCGATTACGGTGTTGCTGTCGGCTTCGCTTGGTCTGGCCTTAGGGTTGCCGGCGGGTTTGGCGGGTGGCGTGGTAGACGACGTAATCTCGGTGCTGGCCGACGCGGTGTTGTCGTTCCCGACAATACTGCTCGCGATCACGGTTGTCTCGGTGCTTGAGTACGGGATGCTGCAGGTCGGGATCGCAATCGGGGTAGTCTTTGTGCCGGTGTTCATACGGCTCGTGAGAGCTGAAACCAAGGCTATCCGCGAGGAAGGGTATTATCGTTCCTCACGCGCGCTCGGGAGTACCCTTCGGCGTACCATAATGCTGCACGTACTGCCGAACGTGTTGCCTCGGGTGGTAGTGCAGGCAACCATTACGTTTGCGCTTGCGATCGTGATCGAGTCTTCGCTGGCCTATCTTGGACTCGGCACTCAGCCGCCGAATCCAAGTTGGGGCCTCATGTTGCGCGATGCGCGAAACGCTCTGTTTCATGCGCCATGGCTTTCGGTGTTTCCCGGCGTATTCCTTGCGCTCACCGTGTTCAGTCTGAATTTCTTGGGAGACCGCTTAGCAGAGTATCTGGGGCGATGAAGTTTGCGTGGCGGATCGACCGCCGTACCGGTTTAATCGCAGCTCTGGTGCCGTTGGTTGCTACCGCCGTTGCGGTGGTTGTCGCGGTCGGCTTGCGTGTAAGGCTCGCTCCCGATCCGGAACCCGAGATACCGATCGCGGAGCTCAGTGAGATTCGTGAGCGTGGGTATCTCATCGCTGCAACTACCTTTAGCCCGCACAGCTACTTTATCTACCGCGGGCAACCGATGGGTTACTCCTATGAATTACTCGAGCGTCTCGGTGAGGAACTCGGCCTCGAGATCGAACTCGAGGTCATCGATACCATAGAGGAGATGTTCAAGGCGCTCGAAACCGGGCGCGTCGATCTCGTCGCTCACCCGCTCAGCGTGACCGGGGCGCGGCGCCGGCGTGTTGCGTTTACGCGCACGCTCTACAGCACGCCTCAGGTCCTGGTGCAACGCAGTCCCGAGCACGAGCGGCACTACCACGGAGAGGGAGCTCAACGGGCTCCGATACGCGACCCGGTTGAGCTCGACGGCAAAACGGTTGTGGTCCGGCGTGGGTCGGCCTACTATCCTCGGCTCCACAACCTCATGGAAGAGTTCGGGATAGAGATCGACCTTCTAGAAGCGCCGGGCGAGCTTACCACCGATGAGTTGATCCGACGCGTCGCGGTCGGCTCGCTCGAGTACACCGTCGCCGATCGCAACATTGCGCAGGTTGCAACGGCTTCGCATCGTAATCTCGATATCGAGACCGAGATCAGCTTGCCGCAGCCGATCGCTTGGGCGGTGTCTCCGAGCGCCCCAGATCTCCTGGAAGCGATCAACCTCTGGCTTAACCGAGAACAGCAGCATGCCGATTACTACGTGATCTACAGGCGATACTTCGAGCGTCGAGCGGAAGCGCGCGCGCTCGCCGAGGAGGGCTTCTTTGCGGTCGGCATTCAGCGCCTCTCGCCTTACGACGAAGTTATCAAAGCGCACGCGCCGCAGATCGGTTGGGATTGGCGGCTGCTTGCAGCCTTGATCTTTCAGGAGTCGCGGTTCAATCCCCGAGCACGGTCATGGGCCGGCGCGCGCGGCCTTATGCAACTGATGCCGGCGACCGCTCGTGCATTCGGAGCTCAGAATCCCGATGATCCGCACCAAAGCATCGCGGCCGGCACGCGCTTCATCGCCTGGTTGCAAGATTACTGGGAGCAACGCATACCCGACGACGACGAGCGCTTGCGGTTCGTGCTCGCTTCGTACAACGTGGGACATGGGCATGTGGAGGACGCACGCCGGCTCGCGGCGGAGCACGGCGCGAACCCAGTCGTCTGGAGCGGTCAGGTTGAACGGTTCATGCGTAAGAAGATGCAGCCGGAGTACTACCGCCACAGCGTAGTGAAGCACGGGTACGCGCGGGGCGAGGAGCCGGTCAACTACGTTCGCGCGGTGTTGTCGCTCTACCGCCACTACGTTCGCTTGGTCGGCCTCGCTGAGTGAGCTCCGCCGTCTCGAGGATCTCGAGTAGCTGACGTTCGAGTATCCGGTACAGAGGCAGCGGATTGCTGTAATGCTTGCTACAGCGACTCGGCCGGTTGTAGTGGTCGCTGAGGTCGCTGTCTCCTACAAGCGCGCGAACTCGAAGCGCGCTCGGCGAGGTTGATCCGAGCCGGAGCGGCGTGTATGTCGGGTGATTGGGCTCCGCAGCCGTCTTCGCGTACGCTTCGGAGCCGCGGTTGAGCAGGCTGAACAAGGCCCGGACGACCGGTACGGCATGATCGAGCGCTTCGGCGTAGAGTTGCGGCACCGACTCGGTGCGACGCTTGCGCCCGGAGGGGCACGGGTCGCGCCATACGCGGCGGCGGAGGTTCAGTACGTCTAACCCGAGCGGCACGGCCTCGGGGTGCAGGATCGCGAGTCGGCGTATACGATCGGCATGCGTGCCGGCCGAAAGCGCTGCGGCTCGCCGCGCGGCCGGTAGATCGCGATGCGCCCAAGCGTAATAGCTGCGTGCGTCACGATAGCCGTTCGCGATCCGCTCATAGAGGAGGCCGTCGCGTCGAGCGCTTGGAATCTCCGCCTCGAAAGCGACCGCGAGCGCCGAGGCTATCGGTTGTGGAAGCTGTGACCCTACATCGAAATACGCGTGGAAGCGCGCGTCGCATGGCGCGACGCCGAGGCGTGCCGAGAGTAGCGCGGTATCGATCAGGCGCTCGAGGTAGGCGTGCATGGGACCGAGCAGCGCGGTTTCCGGGCGACCGCGCTCGCGCCGGCCGGCACGATAGTTGATGTACGGGTGTAGGTAGCGATCGAGCGCCGCGTGGGTCGCGAACGCGTATAGGTAGGCGGCGGTTTCTCCGAGTGGATCGGCGCCCGCTGCGGCGGCTGCAGCCGCCGCCTCTGCGAGCACGGTGCCGTAGCCGGCGCGATGGAGCCGTGCTCCGTAGCGCAGCCCGGAAGGTTTGCTGCGACGGTTGTGTAGGAAGATATCCGGCCCTTGTGCGCCTAAACCGAGCGCCCCTTTGTACGCCGTCACTGTGTGGAATGCGCCCCGGGGCAAGGCCGATCCGAGAGCATCCGCGGCGAAGAACAGGTGTGCAAGCTGTGACGGCATGCGAAATCGTAGCACAGGCGAGCGGCGCGGCTCAATGCGCCGGGTGCGCCGGGTGCGCCGGGTGCGACCGGTCCGTGGGCCGAACCGGGCGGCTAAGAGCAGGCTGTGGGTGTGGCCGCGAGCGGTTTACGGGATGGAGCTTTTGGGATACACTGCGTCCAGCGAGGAGGCGTAATGGTCGTGATCGAGATGCTACGGATAGATCGTCGAGTTATCAAGATGGTCGCGCTAGGCGCAGCGTTGATCGCTGTGGTAGGTGCGGTTCCGGCAGCGGCCGAGGACTTCGAGGACACCGTTGAGGCGGCGGAGCGTGCCTACGACGAAGGACGGTTAGAGGATGCCCTCGAGTATTACGCCGCCGCAGTTGCGATCGACGATACCTTGCCGGAGTTGTTCTATAATCGAGGAAACGTCTACTACGATCTGAGTCGGTACCAAGAGGCGATCGAAGACTACTCGGCCGCACTCGAGCTCGACGGTGATATCGGACAGGCCTACTTCAACCGCGGCAACGCTCGCTTTATGCTCGAGGACTATGCCGAAGCCGTCGAAGACTACGACGAAGCGATTGCGCGCGAGGGCGAAGACCGCGAAACCTTGTATAACCGGGCGACGGCGCGTTTTCGTTTGCGCGAGTATCGAGACGCGATCGAGGACTATCGAATCGTGCTCGAGATCGACCCGGATCACATAAACGCGCACTATAACCTCGGTCTTGCGCACGTGCGCCTCGCCGAGCAGCTTGAACACGCCGAGAACGATTGAGTCCCGGACTCAACCGCCGGCCGATCGATGGAGATGCGTATCGCGTCGGGCGGCGCTGCCGGCGTGAGTTTCTGTCGCTTGTTTTCGAACCCCTCATTGCTGAGCGCGACGGCGCTTTAGAAAATCACAGGTTTATGCCGGCTCGTGGAGTATCGCCGGTGACAGTGGGCTCGGAGATTCTCGGACTCGCGCGCGCGTACTGCGAAAGCCGGTCCGAAACTCAGCCCCAGGCCGATGAGCGGGTGCACGCGCCGTGGGTCGTGACGGCCGACCGCCTCCGGTTTGAGTTCTCGTATGCCGTTGAGCGTTCCGACGGGGCGTTTGATGCGGTGTTGTTTCGTTCGGTAGCGCGAGTCCGCGAGGCCGAGATTCTCGAGCTCGGTTTTGCGCTGTACCTCTGCGAGCGTGCCGGGATCGTGCTCGATCGGATGTATCTGCTGGGGTTGAGTTCTTCCTACCGGCGGAACGGCCCGCTCGATCCTGAGTCGTTGTTCCGCTTCTCGGACGTAAGCGCGGCGGCGCGGCGCTCACGCGATCGTGCGCGCCAAGAGGTTCCGACGCTGGTCGCGGAGGCCGAGGCGCACGCCGAGCGAATCGAGAAGCTGAACGCCGCAGACGCAAACGCCGGCTCGCAATCCGGGGATGCCGCGAGAGCCGCGAGAGCCGCGATGAACGCGGTAGCGCGTTGCGAGAGATTGGGCTTATGCCCGATCTGTGACGGTCGCCGAGATCTGCTCGCCATCGATGATCTTCGCACACTCGGCGGCAAGCGCGCACACCTAAAGGAGTGGTACCGCGATGGGTACCGGCTGATCTCGGAGTTGCCCGAGGACGCGCGACTTGATCCTGCGCAAGAAGCGCAGCGACATACGGTTATCACAGGCAAACCGGTCGTGAATCATGAAGAGCTCGGCCGTTTCCTCGACGGGCTTCGGTTTCCTGCGCTGTTTCTCGATTTCGAAGCGGTGAACAGCGCACTCCCGCTGTACGACGACACCGCTCCGTTTGAGCACGTGCCGTTTCTTGTCTCGGCGCATCTGCTTGCGGCGCCCGGCAGCGAGATTAACGCGGAACACACCGATTACGTTATGGCTCCGGGAAGAGATGAGCGCCCGGCCTTGGCTGCGGTTGTGGCCGAGGCGGTATCGCAAGCGGACTCAATCGTGGTGTTCGACGCAACCTTCGAGCGAAGAGTGCTCGGGTATCTTGGCGATTGCGCTCCGCAATCGGCTGAGCCGTTACGCGCGGCGCAGCGGCGGCTGTTCGACCTCCTGCTGCCGTTCCGGTCGCTGTGGTACTACCATCCCGAACAACGCGGACGTTACTCGATGAAGACCGTGGTCCCGGCGCTGTGTGGGCTGGACTGGGCGGATCTTGCGGTGGCCGACGGGCGCCGCGCCGGTGAAGCGTATCTCAGGCTATGCATTGCTCCCGACGCGGGCGACCGTCACACCGTGCTCCATGAGCTGCGGCGGTACTGCCGGCGCGACACCGCCGCGATGATCGCGCTCTACCGCGCGCTTACGAATGCTCTAACTGAAGCGTGAGCGTCGGCTGATCGGCGATCTCGGGAGGCCCGAAGTACTGTATCGCTCCCGGGTATCGGTAACTCGTTTCCACCGCCCAGGTTTCGCGCTGTTGCTCGAACGAGCGAAACGGTTTGTCCGAGGTATCAACTAAGGCCTTCTCGATCACCGGAGTCGGCTTGCCTTTGCGTTTTTCCATCGTCATCATACCAACGATCGGCACGCCCCCGGGTTTCCATTCCGAGCTCGGTCGCGCCAGGCCGCCGACCGCGCTGATGTATCCGTTTGCGCCGCAGGCAATCAGAAGTCCGGCGGTCATCCCGAGTGTCCGGCAGTAATCGGCATCGAAGTTGCTCGGGAACGCGCAGCGGCCTTCATATCCGAAGAAGTGATCCTGATGCGAAAACCGGCCGTGAAACGATCCGCCCGTCTTCATCTCATTTAGGCGAGTGTCGACCATGTCGACCAAGAGACGCTCGGTATCGATGCGTGATACCTGCACGTTCCCGTGCGGGTCTCGATCCATCAGCAACTGGCGCTGAATCTCGGTTGGAAGCGTCGAGAAGAGGTACGAGCGATCGCGGTCGAGCTTCTTGTTGATCCATTCCGCCTGATCCTCGAAGGTCTTGAGCGTCGCGAAGTAGCGCTCGTTTTCGCCGAGAAGCTCGTTGATGGCCGAGATCAAGGCGTTCATCTCGGGGATCGCCTCGATCAGGCCTTCGGGAACCAAGACGACACCGAAGTTGTCGCCGCGCTTTGCTCGGCGCACGATCGTCGTTACGATCTGGTCGACGATCTCGTCGAGTGTTTGCCCTTTCTCGGAAACCTCCTCTGAGATGATGCAGACATTCGGCTGGGTCTGTAGTGCGCACTCGAGCGCAATATGCGATGCCGAGCGCCCCATGAGCTTGATAAAGTGCCAGTACTTGCGTGCGGAGTTCGCGTCGCGTGCGATGTTGCCGATCAGCTCCGCGTAGGTTTTCGAGGCGGTGTCGAACCCAAACGAGGCTTCGACGTAGCGGCTCTTCAGATCACCGTCGATTGTTTTCGGCACTCCGATCACCTGCACACCGGTTTGTTCGCGCTCCATATACTCGGCGAGCACCGCCGCGTTGGTGTTGGAGTCGTCGCCTCCGATTATCACCAGCGCATCGAGGTTGCGCTTGCGAAACACCTCGGCGGTACGCTTGAACTGGTCTTCGCTTTCCAGCTTAGTACGCCCGGAGCCGATAATGTCGAAGCCGCCGGTGTTGCGATAGGGGTCGATTACCTCGGCGGTGAGCTCTACGCAGTCGTCATCCAGGATGCCCCCAGGCCCGTTTTGGAAGCCGAATAGCTGGGAATCGGGATGCACTTTCTTGAGCCCGTCGAATAGTCCTGCGATTACGTTGTGTCCCCCAGGGGCCTGCCCGCCGGAGAGAATAACCGCGACGCGAAACGGTCGCTGCTCGGCCGCACGGCCTTCGCCGGCGCGAAACCGCAGGATCGGTCGGCCGACCGTGTGGGGGAACATCCTTTTGATCTCGTCCGAAAGCTCGGTTTCAAGCGGCTCGTCGCTTTCCACGGCGCCTAGCTTCTCGATGCTTTCTGCGAGTGCTTCCGGCACCTTGGGCTCATACCGATAGCGTTCGCTTTGAAGTGGAGAAATGCTCATACGTTACCATCCTTACTTATTTTAGCGTTGGGACCGATCTATAACGCTCACGAGTGTATTCTCGTGACGGCCGAATATCAAGGTGTCGATGCGTTGACGGTTGCCGCCGCGCCGACTACACTAAGACGCATCATGCCTATTCTACGACTTCAAAACGAGATCCAGCGCTACGCTTGGGGCTCGCTCGATGAGATCCCGCGTCTGTTGCGATTATCAAACCGTAGCCGTGAGCCGATGGCCGAGTTGTGGATGGGCGCGCATCCGAAAGCGCCGTCGCGAGTTGAGATAGATTCCGGTACGCATCAGGCGCTCGGTGAGTTCATCGCGAACGACCCGGAGCGGACGCTCGGGCCGGAGGTCGCGCGGCGGTTCAACGGGCGATTGCCGTTTCTCTTCAAGATCCTTGCTGTGCACACCGCGCTCTCGATCCAAGCGCACCCCACGCGCGATCAAGCGCGCGAAGGTTACGAGCGCGAAGAGCGCGCCGGCATTCCGATCGAGGCGTTTGAGCGCAACTACCGCGACAAAAACTCGAAGCCTGAGATGATCGTCGCGATGGGCGAGTTTTGGGTCCTACGCGGATTCAGGCCGGTGCATCAAATCCGGGAACTGCTGGGTACGCTTGGTTGTCCCGAGATTCTCGCCGGCGCGTTTGAAGCGCTGCGCTGTGCAAATGAATCGGAGGCCTACGATGCACTGCTCCAGGCCTTGCTCGATCTGCCGGCCGAGCAGGCCGATAACTTGCTGCGAACTACAGATCAAATCGCGCAGGTAAAACGACGCGAGCCGTTATGGTACTGGGTTCACGAGCTTTGCCGGAGCTTCCCCCGCGACCTCGGTGCGATCGCGCCACTTTACCTGAACCTCATTAAGCTTCGGCCCGGCGAGGCTATGTTTCTGCCGGCCGGCGAGCTGCACGCCTACCTGCGCGGTTCCGCGATTGAGATTCAAGGCAGCTCAGACAACGTGCTTCGCGGGGGCCTTACTTCAAAGCATATCGACCGAGACGAGTTGCGGAGAATTCTTCGTTTTGAGAGCACCGAGGTCAAGATAATCGACCCCGATGTCGTCGACCGTACCGCGCGAGTGTATCGGACGCCGGTAGAGGAGTTCGAGTTGTGGCGCCACAATACGCCGTCTCTCCCGGCTCCAAAACATCTAGGCGGCGAGGCCGGCGCGGTCACGCTGGAAACCGGGGGCACGCCGGAGATCTTGCTAAGCCTCGACGGCTACAGCGATCTGCGATTTGCCGATCACGTGCTGCGTCTCGAGCCGGGTGAGTCGGCGTTCGTTACCGCCGACACAGAGCGTTACAGCGTGTCGGGCAGCGCTGTATTGTACCGAGCTAGGGTCGGTAGTTTAGAGGGTGATGCATAGCCCGATTTCCGAGATCTGGGTCGACGCCGATTCCTGTCCGCGCCGCGCGCGGGAGATTATCGCGCGTGCAGCCGAGCGGTGCGGGGTTCCGGCCTATTACCTTGCAAACCGCGAGATTCCGCTGCCGGCGTGTGAGTTGGTCCGCATGGTTGTAGTGTCGGGTGAACCGGAGGCGGTTGACGGTAGGATCGTGGCCGATGCTCCCGCCGACGCGCTCGTGGTGACGCGCGATATCCCGCTGGCGGCACAACTCGTTGATCGGGGCCTCGTGGTGTTGAACGATCGCGGTGAGGTCTTCAGCGCCGAGAATGTCGGCGAGCGGCTCTCGATCCGGAACTTCAGTAGAGAGCTGCGCGAGGCGGGGCTGTACCGCGCCGCCGGCGGCGGATACGACAACCGCGCGGTACAGGCCTTCGCAAACGCGCTCGACCGCGAACTCCGCCGAGGTCGGTGACGCGCGGCTGCTGTGGCGGCCGAGGGCGCGGTAATCCGGAGCACCGCGGACGCGCGGCTGCCGACGCTCTAGAACTCCGCCGACCGCACCGTCCGCGGAAACGGAATAACGTCGCGAATGTTCTGCATCCCGCTAAGATAGCGAACCAAGCGCTCGAACCCCAATCCAAAGCCGGAATGTGGAACGGAACCGAAACGTCTCAGGTCGAGGTACCACCAGTAGGTGTCGGGGGATAGACCGGCCTCGTTGATCCGTCGCTGCAGAACCTCGAGGTTGTCTTCGCGCTGACTGCCGCCGATGATCTCGCCGAGCTGCGGGACGAGCACGTCCATAGCACGTACGGTCTTATCGTCGTCGTTCATCTTCATATAAAACGCTTTGATCTCTTTGGGATAGTCGGTCACGATCACCGGGCCGGAGTACAGCTCTTCGGTAAGATAACGCTCGTGCTCGGATTGTAGATCGACGCCCCAACTCGGGCGATACTCGAACGTCTTGCCGCTGCGCTCGAGTGCCTCGATCGCCTCGGTGTAAGTGATACGGGTGAACTCCGCCGCAAGTAGCTGCTCGAGCTCGGCGATGAGCCCCGGACGAATGCGCTTGTCGAAAAACTGCATGTCCTCGGCGCTCTCGCGCAGCGCCGCCTCTATCAAGGCCCGAATGAACCGCTCGGCAATCTCGATATTACCGTCGAGGTCACAAAATGCCATCTCGGGTTCGATCATCCAGAACTCCGCGAGGTGGCGGCTGGTGTTGGAGTTCTCGGCTCGAAAGGTAGGGCCGAAGGTGTAGACGCGCTCGAGCGCGCAGGCGTAGATCTCGGCGTTCAACTGGCCGCTTACCGTGAGGTAGGCCGGCTTCCCGAAGAAGTCCTCGCCGTAGTCTAACTCGCTCTCCTGTGAGGCTATGCGATCAAGCGGCAACGTCGTGACCTGAAACAATTCACCGGCGCCCTCGGCGTCGCTTGCGGTGATGATTGGGCTGTGAAGATAATAGAAGCCGTAGTCTTGAAAAAACTTGTGAACCGCCATGCTGAGCGTATTGCGCAGCCGCGCGATCGCACCGAAGGTGTTTGTGCGCGCGCGCAGATGGGCTATCTCGCGTAGATACTCGAAGCTATGGCGTTTCTTCTGCAGCGGATAGGACTCGGCCGGGGCCTCGCCGATAACCCGCACCGCTGAGGCCTTGAGCTCGACGCTTTGCCGACCCCCGGGACTCTCGGCCAAAACGCCGTGAATCTCGAGACTCGCTCCGGTTTGTACGCGGTCGAGCTCGGTCTCGGGTACCGGCGTATCCTCGGCGAAGATCACCTGCAGGTTGTTCATGCTGGACCCGTCGTTCAGCTCGACGAACGTTACCGATTTGCTGCTGCGCTTAGTGCGAACCCATCCGTGCACCGCTATCTCGGTCCCGAGTCCTGTTCCTGCCAACGCATCTACGACGCGAACGGTTGTTTCAAAGCTGAACTGCATGATCTCTCCTCAGGTGTGCGATATCGCCTACCAGTAGCACACCTCGGAATGCGCGTCAATCGAGCACGCGAGCACAGCACGCGAGCACCACTGGTAATCAAGGCGGGCTTTCGATTATAGTGTCCGCGAACTACAAAAGGAACAAGTGAAGCTATCATGTCGGAA
>Ga0207421_10006910_pt1 | contig 12243 bp, 11 predicted proteins | sample SodLakKL_010_SED_4_FD_187542 | JGI IMG/M metagenome (GOLD analysis project Ga0207421, IMG submission 187542) | Alkaline sediment microbial communities from Lake Tanatar, Kulunda Steppe, Russia - 8KL_010_SED (SPAdes) (version 2) | ecosystem: Environmental > Aquatic > Non-marine Saline and... | reverse complement strand
CGTTGTTGCCAATCATCACCTATGAGGATCTCGATGAGACAATCGAGACTTTGAAGGGGAAGCCGACACCTCTCGCTCTGTATGTTTTCAGTGAAGAAAAAGCAGTGACGAGAAAGGTCGTCGGCAATGTGTCTTTCGGGAACGGCGCCGTCAACGACACCATCTATCAGGTCGCAAATCCTCATCTTCCCTTCGGAGGAAAAGGCCAAAGCGGCCTTGGCCACTATCACGGCAAGGCCTCTTTCGACACCTTCTCCCACCAGAAGAGCCTTATCGAAAGAAGCACGAGAACCGATCCGGCAATCGCCTATCCGCCGTATACGAAACAAAAGATGTCCTTGGTCCGCAAGCTTATGGGGTGATTCCCCTAGTGAGCGAGGGAAGATATTGGGGGGAAGTCCAATGATCCATTCTTTTCCCTTATTCAATAGAGAAAGGAGGTGACTCAATCATGAAGAAACTGCAAGCGACAGGACCCAAAGTGTTGTTCATTCTGGGACTTGCCGTCGCGCTCTTTCTGCTTTTGCCGGTGTTGTCCTATGATGATTTGACATATCAGGGGTATGAGGTCGTGTTCGGAAAAGAACTCATGACCATCGATCCCTTCGATCTGGGAGAGATCGCAAGCGCGAGACTGCCGTTTTCACCGCTGGCGCTTTTCGCTTTCGGCCTTCCCCTCGTGGGTGGCATCATCGCCATTGTTTCTAGGAAGTTCGTGTTCTTGTCGCTGGTCTTGTTCGTGGTCAGTCTGTTCTTGCTTTCGGCCTTGCCCCGCGAAATCGACATTGTCTACACCGTCGGGACTTTCTCAAGTTCCGCCGAAGTCGACTGGAACATGGGCATCGGCCTTATCGGCGCCTTGGTCGCGACTGGTGCAGCCACGATCATCGCTTTCCTCATGACGCTCGACACGATCATCGCTTTTTTCAAGACGCTCGATTCATGAAAATGCAGGAAGTTCTCACACAAGCAAACGAAAGAAGGATTCATCGGGTGCCTGCCGTCAGTGCATGGTCTAGGTCCCATGAACCCTTTTTTCTATAGATCTTTTGCACTTGGTATGATCATTCGCCGTTGGAAAACCTTGTGTCAGATTGACCGCCAAGGTGATTTCGCCACGCGAAATCATATGCAAGACGTTTTACATCCTTCTCGGAGACATTTATAATGGATTTGTAGGTGTCATTTGCGTTTCATGCGCAACCCGGCCCGAAAGAAAGCGAATCCGATAAAGGAGAGATTCTTATGAAGAAAGTAGCGATTCTGGTAGCGAACGTCTTTGAGGACAACGAGCTTTTCTATCCCTTCTTCCGGTTGCGGGAGGAGGAGCACATCGTCGATCTGGTCGGAGCCGAGGCGGATACCGTCTACAAAAGTAAAAACGGCGCTCCCGTGAAGAGCAACAAAGCCTCCAAGGATGTCTCCGCCGACGACTATGACGCCGTCATCATCCCCGGAGGATATTCTCCGGACCAAATGCGCCGCTGCAAAGAGACCGTCCGCTTCGTCAAGGACATGCATGAGAGAAATAAACCCATCGCCGCCATCTGTCACGGCCCGTGGATGATGGCTTCAGCATGCGATCTCAAGGGCCGGAGAGTGACCGGGTTCGATTCGATCAAAGACGATATGGTGAACGCGGGCGCCACCTTCGTCGATGAAGAGGTCGTCGTCGACGGCAACCTCATCACCTCGCGGACGCCGAGGGATCTGCCCGCGTTCTCCAAAGCCATTCTCCAAGCCTTGAAGTGATCCGAAATCCGGTTTCCATTTTCCTCTTCGAAAGTCGAAAAAGGACCTCATAACCAGATTTTATGAATCCTTTTCCTTTTTGGTATCGCAATATGACCGTCTAGATTCACAAAGCTGTGATGCCGCGTGCTTGAAACATGGATAGATGCTCGGTTTTGCTTCTTATGAAGCGTCTCAAGTAAAATAGAAAAGCCGCGAAGCCTCTCGCTTCGCGGCTTTTGACGGAAATGCTCGTGCGGAATCGGAGTCGACTACTCGACTTCGAAGATGTCTTCGGATGCACCGGTCTAGCCTATGCATCCGCCACCACCCACACTTCTTCGAAATCCAAGGCGCTCATGTCGGCCGCAGCCGGTGTTCCTTGCATTTGGAGCGTGCCGAGACCGGTCACGCCGGCGGTTCCTCCGGGATGGGATTCGATACCGGGATAGGAATCATCGAGCTCTTGGTCATAATACGTCGCTGCCCAAGGCTCATAGGCGCCTTGCTCAGGGTCGGTCCGGCCAATCTTTATGCTCGCGTTCGTTGTGTCGGATGCCTCTTCCTCAAGTGTGATTGTGCCGGCCGCATAAGTTCCCACGAGGCGGCCCCGGTGGATGTTGCAGCCGGCGAGGACGCCCTCACGCTTCGCGGACGCACCCGGCCGTCCACGATCAAGAATTCGATGAGTTCCAAGCATGGTTTCTCATGCCCAAGACATTTGTCCACTGTTTTTCCCCTGAAGAAACGTAGGGTGAAGCATGAGTCGCCATGAATCAGATAGTGAACTTTCCCCCGAGGTTGATACTTCTATTGTACAAAGGCATGACAAGAGAACGTGCAAAAAGTGGATGGGTCGCCGGCTTTCTTCTTGGATTGGTCTTGTCCAAAAACCGGGTGACGTTCACGACTGTCGGGTGATGGTCCTCAGATGAGGGCTTGGATGTGTTTTTCCAGTGCTTCCGGATTTGTCTTTGGGGAAAAGCGTTTGACGGGCTTGCCGCTTTTGTCGATGAGGAATTTCGTGAAATTCCAACGCACGGTCCGCTTCCATATCTTTCCGGTCGTCTCTGTGAGCCAACGGAAGAGTGGGTGCGCATCCGGACCTTTCACTTCAATCTTCGCAAAGAGCGGGAAGGTGATGCTATAGAGGGCGGAGCATTTCTCCAGGATCTCTTCGTGTTCATAGGGCTCCTGCTTGAAAGAGTTCGACGGGAATCCCAGCACGACGAAGTTCTGGTCGGCATATTTCCGATAGAGTTCTTCGAAGCCTTCGAATTGATAGGCGAAGCCGCACTCCGAGGCGGTGTTGACGATGAGGACGACACGCCCTTCGTATTCGGAGAGCGGTCGTTTTTCCCCGTGGATGTCTTTGGCTTCGAAATCATTGAGTGTCATGGTCGATCATCTCCTTTCTTCATGTATCATTCTACCATACCGGAAAAAAATGGAGAACGCATATGCATGGTTCAATGGCGCATGACATTCTTGGAAAACTACCGGGAATCAAAGCGAACCGGCTCGTGGTTCGGAAGTGATCCATCAATGCGTGACAAGACACGGTCATTCTTTGCCTTGACCCTTTTTTTCTGTGGGATTCGTCACCCCCTGTACGGCCGTGAAAAAGAATCCGGATATCTCTTGGGAAATCCGGATTCTTTGGATGCACACTCGCGTTCACTTGTGGAACGGCAATCACGTTTTCCACCCCGGCGAAGTGGTTGTATCAGGCCGACAGGTGTTTTTCTCAGCGTGGATAGAGGTCGCCGGTGTCGTCGGTGTCGATCATGGCGCGACGGTTCCTCTGTGTGACGATGAGGTCGTGATAGCGTCCAAGATCGGCGCTTATGGCTTGGACCATGTTGTCGACATAGCCTTCGAAATCCGTCTCGCAGAAGCCCTCTTCGCATTGTTGGGTGTGGAGGGCGAAGAGCGCATCACCCGTCGTGGAGAGATGCTTCTCCTTGGCGTAAAGATAGAAATACAGGCGTTCATTGAGTTCGGGAACGAAACGCACCGCCAAGCGTTCGGGGTCCTTTTTGCGGAAGACGACGCCTTCTTCCTTCTCGATGCGGAACTTCACAATCGGAAACATCGTGCGAAAGAGCGCTGCTTGCAGATGATCGGGAAGATCCTCCTTCCCGATGACGAGCAAGGAGTGATAATCGACGCTCATATCCTCCTCGGAGCCATCCTGGTATCGTTCGGCCTCTCCCCTTGCGGATTGCCATTCTTCCACGGGGAAGGTCTTCATCTTCTCGACATGGTCGGCGATGTCTTTTTCTTCGTGTTTCCCGGGTGTGGGAAAATTCAGTTTCTCGATGACAATCTCGGCGTCAATATCCTTTTCAAGTCTGTCCGTTTCTTCATAAAGGTGCGGAACGCCGGTGCGTTTTTGGAAACGGCGGTCGATGAGGCTCCCGTCTTCGTGGATTTCCAGATAGTTGAATCCTTTCTCGTCATGATTGTATCGTTGCCAATGGACCAGTCTTTTTTCCATAGTTTCCCTCCCATTACATTCTATCTATATTTTAGCACCGGAGATGGCCGGCAACAAACAATGTACACAAAAGGATGGTGTGAAACCATCGGGGAACGGATATGAAAAGGAGTGGTCCTCTCTGTATACACTTTCAACCATAGATACCATGAAGAGTTGCGACTTTTTGTATCGGGTTTTTGGCAATCATGAATGTGGCTTCTAGCGATCGAAGACACCATGTGTGGAAACGGCCAGCACGGCATCTTCAATTCATGAAGATGTCCCGGTCGGAGTATGTGGGGCAAGGCTTCGGGGCCGGGCACTTCCGGAAGGTGCCGGATTGAAAGGATGGAAGGTCAAATAAGCGCATCAAGACAAAGAGCCGTTGTCGCCGAGATATTGTTTGATCTTGGTCACGATGAGATCGACGGCGATGTCGTGACTGCGGTCGTTGGGGATGATGACGTCGGCATGACGCTTGGTTGGTTTGATGAAGCGGTTGAACATCGGTTTGACCGTCTTCATGTATTGGTCGATGACGCTTTCGAGGGAGCGTTGCCGTTCGTCCATGTCGCGCTTCAAGCGGCGGATGAAGCGGATGTCGTCGTCGAGCTCGACATAGATGTTCATGTCGGAAAGGCTCCGGATGTGTTCGTTCTCGAGGATGAGGATCCCCTCGACGATGATGACGGAACGGGCTTGCACTTTTTCCGTCTCGGCCGAACGGGTGTAGTTCACGAAATCGTAGATGGGCTTCTCGATGCTTCCGCCTTGGAGCAAACGGGAAAGATGCTCATACAACAAGTCGTTGTCCAAGGACTTGGGGTGGTCGTAGTTGGTCTTCTTGCGTTTTTCCATCGGGATGTCGCTCTGGTCGTGGTAGTAGTCGTCATGGTTGATGATGAGCACATCGTCCAAGCCGGCCTTGGCGACGATCTTTTGCACGACGGTGCTCTTGCCCGAGGCCGAACCGCCGGCGACAAGAAAGAGTAGGGGTCGCATAGGATGCCTCCTTGGCGTCTTTTGTCAGCTTTGTTGTCCTGGGAAAACGGCCTCGTCCGTCGGGGGAAGGCCGTTCATTCGTCGAGAAGGATGGTCACGTCTTCTGTCGCCGGGTCGATTCTGTAGAGGCGATCGGTCTCGTCCGTGCGGTAATAGATCCAATGGTTGACGATGATGATGTCTCGGACATCCGCACCGACTTCGGCCACGAGCCTCTCGTTGCCGGTTTCTAGATGGATTCGACGCAGATCCCCCTCTTCCAGGAAATAGAGATGTTCACCGTCATAGTTCAACTGTCGGATGGCGCCGGAAGGACTCTGATGCAATTCTACGAGCTCTTCGGTGTCCGAATCGTAGGTGTAGAGGCTTCTTTCTCCTTCCCTCGTGGCGATGAGGGCGATTTTCGATTTGAGGTCCTGGTCGAAATCCATGAAGACCATCTCGTCGATGCCGTCGAGCTCATCGGACAGATTGGCGTGTGTGACCCTGCCCATGAAATTGCGATCAGAACGGAGATCGATCTGGACCGCGTCTCCCGGCACATAGAAGACGCGGCTCCGGAAGACGTTCAAGATGCTTGTTCCTCCTACCGATTGGGAACCATACTGATTCGTTTCCGGATTGAAGCTGCCCATGACGGGTCCATCGGACCAGGGGTCATCATGGTGGATGACATAAAGCCGGGTGCCGAGGCGGATCAGGTGGTCGTGATCGATCTCCGAAAGCACCTCGGTCTCGTTTTCGGTCAAATCATGGCGCATGAGCCAGCCTTCGGCCGAGGTCAAAAAATAGAGGACATCGTTGTGGAGGTTCAGATGTTCCACGACGCCCTCTTCTGCCATGGTGAAGATATGGCTTCTCACCCTGCTCGCGGGGTCATAGCTGAAGACGGACGGACCGACGGCATAGTAGTGGAGGGCGTTTATTCCATCATAGAGAGCGAGACCGCTGTTATGCGCATTACCGTTGGTGTTGCCGTGGCTGAGCAAATGGACAGAGGTCTCCTCTGTCCTGAGTGTGTTCTCTTCTGTGTCATTGTCGTCATCGTCGTCATCGAGATCGTTCGTGTCGTTGTCGTCACCATTCGTGCCGTTGTCGACGATACCGTTCTCGGGATCTGCGTCTGTACCGTTCTCGTCATCGCCGGCACAAGCTGTCAGGGTCATTGCCAAAACCAAGGCCAAGAACAGCGGGAAAAGCCATCTCTTCGGCATGTTGACACATCCCTTTTAGTTTTTTTTATAGGCACATTATCTCATGAAACCGCCCGAACCACAACAAACAATGTGCAAGCCGAAAGGAATCCCGGGGTAATAGACCCGGAACCGGAGTGGCTTGGGCGGGAACCGAAGACCCGAACCATCATTCGGGGGGATCGGGCGGGGAGACATGGGTGTTGCCCAATTCCTCGAGTACATAATCCTTAGTGACACGTTCTTCCGCCATCCGATCATATATCGTGAAGGTGATGGTTATGTCTTCCCCGTTCTCGTGGATTTCGAACATCTCGAGGTCGACGCTTTCGGGATCCTCCCCGAGCAGGACCAACATGTCGTCAGTGTGGGAATCTTTCAGCACGTATCGTCCTGTCTCGAACTCGAGGAACCATGAGGGATCGTAGTCGGAAATACCGATGTCTTGCAGTTCTGCGAGATAGAGGTCGAGGACCGTGTTTTCTTCGGTGGGGTTTTCCCATCCGAATTCCTCGAAGGTGCCGGTTTCGGGGTCATAACCGATGAAATAGGAGCTGTACCAAAGCGAGGTCTCCTCTGCTTCCACCAGGTAGGTCCACATAGGTGGGCCTTCCTCTGTGCCATCGTAGTGCAGGGTGCGCTCGGTGGCGTATTCTGTCAATTCGAAGATGCGCAGTTCTTCTCTGAAAGGATGTGTTTCCGGATAGTGCGTATGGATTCTCAGCGTCACATTCTCCGTTTCCAAAAACATCCAAAGCGGCGGCAATTCTTCCACGGTCGATCCGCAGGGTTCATAGTCTTCTATGTTGATTCTGGGGGTTGTGCCGATATCGGTGAAGGTATGGGTGATGTGACTCGGCTGATTGATGTCCAGCGGTGGAGCATGCATCGAGGCATGGATGCTGAAGCCGTCATCATGGACGATGATCTCGTATGCGAACAAGAGCAGGCCGGGATAAATGTTGTGACCGGCTTCTTCAAGATGGGCCTCTTTGATTCTGAAGCCGTGCACCGTCCGCTCCAGCCAGGATTCCTCGAGATTCGCGATATAGAGCATGTTCCGCGCGTATTCAAAACGTTGATCGTTATACAGGCTAAACTGGTCGTGGTTGATGACTTCCTTGTTCGTATAGCAACCGGCGGCCGGACAAATCTCATACTTGTAGAATACGGGATAATCCCAGGTGAGGATGACGATCTCGTCACCATAATCATAGTAATATGTCTCTCCATGGCGTATGATCGTGTGAGCGAACGGTTCACCGTCAAAACCGAGCCCGTGGTCGGCGAAAGTCAAAAAATGCGTGGTGATGACCTCATAATACTCGCCGTGATAATCGAAGACGATGAACCAGCCGACGTCATGATCCTCGGGATTCCAGTCGGGGTGCCAGTCTTCGGGTTTTGCCATGTGGTCCGTCATGATGACGAGTTCGGTCGTGTCTTTGAAAGCGTTGGCCCCGATATTCGTGACACTGGCCGGGATGTGGATGTTCCTTAGATCCGCCATCCCCGCGAACGCCCGCTCGCCGATCACTTCAATCCCGTCGGTGATGACGACCTCTTCGACGTCGGCTATTCCCATGAACGCATCATCGGCGATGCCCTTGACGGTGTAGCCGGCGATCCAGTGCGGAATCACGAGCATCTCTTCATCCCCCGTGTAGGATGTGATCATGATCCGTCCATCAGCCTCGATATCAAACGTGAAGGGCGAAAGTTCGGCGGGCGCATACATGAGCGTCCCCTCAATCAGGGCTTCAAGCCAGGCCAGTTCATCTTCCTCATAACCGGGATGGTGCTTGAGGTATATCTCATAGGCGCTCATGCCATCCGTCGGTATGTCGATATCCAGATACTCGACGGTGCCGTCGGTCAGTTCGACTCGCAAAACACCGTCTTCTTCGACCTCGATCGAAGCGATCCCGATGCCATCCTCGCCGGGCTCTCCCTTGGGACCGGTGAGCGAGGCGAGTTCGACGAGGTCTATCCATCCCGGTGTCCCCGCATATTGCCATTGGATATGGTCGTCATAGACACGGAAGAGAACTTCTTTTCCGTCTTGTCCGTCTTCTCCCCGGGAACCGATCAAAAGATCGAGGCTGACGAGGTCGTTCCATACATCATCACCGTCATGCCTCCACTGTATATGAGTGTCGCTCACCTGCATGACGACTTCGCTTCCGTCTTCTCCCGTCTCGCCTTTAGGTCCGACCAATAAAGCGAGTTCGACGAGGTCCGTCCATTCGGCTTCACCCGCATACTGCCATTGGATGTGGCCTTCGGCGACGCGCAAGACGATTTCCCTTCCGTCCTCGCCGGGTAGGCCTTCCGGACCGCGCACACTTTCGAGCCACTCTTCGTAAGTGCCGTCAAAAGCCTCGGCCGCGACGGCCTTGTCGTAGATGGCCTGCAATTGCATGGTGAGTTCGTCGGGCTCTTCAATCTCTTCTTCTCGGAAGAGGTTGCAGCCTGATAGAAAAAACCCCAAAAACAGCAAAACCCCGATCCATACAATCTTTTTCATCTTTGTCACCCTTGTCCTTTCCGGATTCTTCTTGGAAGAATCGCGTCCGCAACATTCTCGCATTCATCTCTGCATATGAAAAAAAACATTCGAAAGAATGTTTTCATTGATTGATGGAAACACATCGGATGCAGGCATTCGCATACCGCATGGCCTTCGCCTCCTCAAAACTCCCTTATGTGTCCATTATATGGACAATAAGACGATAAAACAATAAACTTGTGGGAAAAATGATGGAAACCGTCCGGACGGAAAACAGTCGTGTTGTCGAAAATAGGCTTGGTTCAAAGCTCGGAAAGCTTTTGTGAACTGGGAGGAATCTTGTATGCCGAGATTGCCTCCATGATCCGTTTGGACAAAGCGGTGTTGCCATGACAACCGTTTTGTGGTAGTTTCATTATGATTGACCATCACTTTTTCTTGTGATAATCCTGTCCTTGAATCAGGGACTCGCGTGTACCGAATGGAACCCGGACCAACGATGAACCTGTCAGGAGGTAAATTGTGGCGATATTCATCAAGGCTACCCGGCTGCTCGTGCAACACTATTTCATCCTCATCCCCCGTTTTCTCGCGTTCTATCTCTTTTTCGGCCTCATCTTCACGTTCATCCCCGGCTTCGGCTGGCTTCTCGCGATGCCGCTATCGGTCGGCGTCGCCTATGCGACGAGCTATATCGTGCTGGGAGGAGACACCGTGGACAGACCGACACTTTTCTTGGGGTACGAAGGGAACACGACCGGCAAGAATTTCCTCTTTCTCACTATCAAGTGGGGTCTGGTCCTGCTCGCGGTGAGTGTACTGACCGCGCCGATATTCCGTCTTTTGGGGCCCTATCTCGTGCAATACTTCGATTCGGATATCGTCATCGTCCTTCTCTCGCTGGTGGTAAGCGCGTTGCTTCCGGCATTTATCGTCACGACCCTTTTCGCGATGACTCCCTTTCTCTTGGCCGACCCCAAGTTCGACCAGAGAGTGAGAAATCCCCTCACCATAAGCATGAAGATGATCAAGGGGCATTATGGGAAACTGGTCCTGCTCCGCCTCATCTTCATCCCCTGGTTCCTCTGGCTTCTCGCCGGAGGCATACTCATGATGTTCGTGATTGTGGCCATGGCCTTCTCCGGAGAGGTCATTCTCGGTGATTTCGTCAGATGGTGGCTCATCTCGGTTCCGGTCACCCTCTTCGTCGTCCTCCCCTGGTATCACATGGTGCACACGGTCCTCTATGCCGAATTGCGCGAAACCTTGTGAGGCCTTCAATCCCTCGAAAAAGCCCATCCCCAAGAAGACAAGGGACCCCGTCAATGGCGGGGTCTTTTTTGAGGGATGGGATTCATCTAATAGATAACATTTTTTTCCGCGCAAAGATGATGAACGTTGTTTTTTTCACACATTATTTTATGATTATCTAATTTTATGGTTGCTTTTTCTTTCTATTTAGATTATAATCTAATTGTGATTTTATGCGTATCAAAAATGGATGATTGGAAGGTGGAACGATGAAATTCCTGTTTGATGAGAAAGCGACCCGTTTGCATGATTTTCTCATGTTTCCGAAACTGCTCTATGTCGACCCCGAAGAAGTCCACAACCTCAACGAGATGTTGGGGGACGAGGAATTGGCGGATGTCGTCGACCACGAAGCGCACTTGGAGTTCATCCATGCGGCCAAAGAGGACCTCGATCCCTTCAAGGACCCCCTGCTCGGTTTCTATGCCGACGAGACCATCAGCAACTACGATTTCCCCACCCTCCTTCTCAAGGCCTACTCCTTCCTCGGTTTCGCCGACCACAAGGACTATCTGCAAAGAATCATGCAAGACGACGAGGAGACCATCCGGACGAATCTGATCTATGCGCTTTTCACCGTCGAAAGAGGCGAGGAGGAGACTGACGAGAAGAAGGCGCGCGCCATGGCCGACCATCTCCGCGAGAACCGCGACGACCTCGTCAACCTCGTCCGAGAGACCCCGACCACGGAGAACCACCGCTGGATCCTCCTGCTGCTCATCGAGAACCCGAAAGAATACCTTGAGGTCTACATGGGGCTCCTGGATAAGATCCGTCCGCTCTTCGCCCAGCATCTCTCCCGGCATGAAGCGAGAATCGAACGCTTCCGGGAGGAAGTCTTGACGCCTCTTGAAAAAGACGGCGCCGCCGCCTTCGAGAGACTGACGCAAGACATCGTCCCGAGCGAATCCTTGGAGGAAGAGAACATCCTCATCACCTCCTTCACCAACCCTTACCGCTATAGCAGCCTCACCACGGGCGATGACCGGGTGATCCTCTTCGGATTGGACATGGATACGGGTTTCAAGATGATCGCCGAGTTCAAGGACGAATCAAGGAAGAATCGCGCCAAGGTCTTCAAGACGCTCTCGGACGAGACGCGCTATGAGATACTGAGGCTCATCGCCAAAGGGATGACCTCCACGAAGGCTATCGCCAATGCCGTGGGGGTCTCGAGCGCGACGGTGACCTACCATGTCAACGCCTTTTTGACCGCGAAGGTCATCAAGATCTCCAAAACGAAAAAAGCCAAGTATGTCGTGGACTACGAGCGTCTCCAATCGTTTTGGGAAGCCTTCATCGACGAGTTGAAGAACGACTGATCCGCCAAGATGAGCAAGCCGGAACCCAAAAAAACCTAACAAAAAGACCTCGAATGCTTGATTCGAGGTCTTTTTCATGAGCTTCTTCCGAATCTTGTTCGGCGTTATAACATATCCACTCTTCTCAGGGAACCCCCGCTTCGCAAGAAAAAGGTTTCGTGACGGAGAAAACTCTTCGTGTCGGCGTTGCATGGAGGGATGTTCAAACCATGAAAAACCAGTAGGAGACGTTGACGACGAGGGCGATGACACCGATGACGATGGCCGCGGTCGCCTGCCCCCGGCGACGGAGGTTGGGCATCTTTTGAGCCTGCGAGCCCATGGTGATACCGACGATGGCGAGGACGATATCGATCAGGGGAATCGGCAACAACAATCCCACGATCGCCAAGACCATGCCCGTGGTCGCTTTGGAATCGGCCGGTGAGGCCAAGGGACCCGGGGGACCATGGGGACCGGGGCGGCTTGGGTGGTTTTTTTGCTTCTGGGAATCCTCGGTCTTCTTTCTCTCCTCGTCGAAGGGGTGTTCTTTCTTTTTGCCTTCGATGTCATCGAAGGCATCCTTCTCCTCTTCCAGAGGATAGCCGCAATGGGGGCAGGCTTTCGCTCTCGAGGATATCTCTTGTCTGCACTCTTTGCATAATACTATGGCCATGGTCACATCTCCTAGTAGTCATTGTCGGATTCTCGCGT
>Ga0207421_10006909_pt1 | contig 12245 bp, 10 predicted proteins | sample SodLakKL_010_SED_4_FD_187542 | JGI IMG/M metagenome (GOLD analysis project Ga0207421, IMG submission 187542) | Alkaline sediment microbial communities from Lake Tanatar, Kulunda Steppe, Russia - 8KL_010_SED (SPAdes) (version 2) | ecosystem: Environmental > Aquatic > Non-marine Saline and... | reverse complement strand
GGTGGCCGGCTTAGGCATGATACGGGCTCCTGAACCTCGGGCTCTGAAATCGAGTTTAACTCGCTGAGACAGTGTATGGATTCAGGTTGACACACAGGGTAGGGAAACGCTGATTTATCGGTGTTTCCTGGCGGCACACGGAAGTGACGCCAGAATCGACACCGTAGGTGGTTGATTCTGAAGCAAGCTGCAAATCACATTTGCAGCGAAGTGTGCGCTGAGAAAGCCGGGTTGGCTTTATTCAGCGCTTCCCTAGAAATTTCCGGCAGGCCGCAAGACCTTGGGCGCAGGAAGTTTTTCAATGTGGCCACCCCCTTCGTTTTCTTTCCAGCGGTCGTAGAAGTAGGTCGTAGCCTCGACAAAGCCCTCGACGCTGCCACAGTCGAACCGCCGACCCTTGAATCGGTAGGCCAACACCATGTTTTTCACAGCCTGGGCCTGCAGCGCATCGGTGATCTGGATCTCGCCGTTCCGTCCTGCCGGGGTGTTCCGGATCAGGTCAAATATGTCGGGCGTCAGCACATACCGGCCGATGATCGCGAGGTTCGACGGCGCCTCCTCCGGACTGGGCTTCTCCACCATGTCCGAAACCACGTAGACGCCATCCTCGAGTTCCGTGCCGGCGATGATCCCGTACTTGTGGGTCTCTTCAGGTGGCACCTCCTCGATGGCGACTACGCTACAGCGGTACTTGGCATAGATCTGCGCCATTTGCGCCAGGACCCCGATGCCGTCGCCGACGCAGAGGTCGTCGGCCAGGATGACGCCGAAGGGCTCGTTGCCCATCAGGTTCTCGCCCGCAAGGATGGCGTGTCCCAAGCCTTTCATCTCCGTCTGGCGCGTATACGAAAAAGCACATTCGGTGATGATGCGTCGTATGTCGGCAAGAGCGCTTTCTTTCGATGTCCCGTTGATCTGATGCTCCAACTCATAACTGACATCGAAATGATCCTCCAGCGCACGCTTGCCGCGACCTGTGACGATGCCGATCTTGGTCATGCCGGCCTGCATCGCCTCCTCGACGCCATATTGAATCAATGGCTTGTTGACGATCGGCAGCATCTCCTTCGGCATGGCCTTGGTGGCCGGGAGAAATCGGGTTCCGTATCCGGCTGCTGGAAACAGGCATTTCTTGATCATGGGAAGGGGGCTCTCGTCAGGTTCCTGTTGGACTCGGTTCTGTCCATGGGGCGATCACGGTGACTCGCTTCCGATGCGGCATCGGCTGCTCCTCTATGTTGATTGCGGCCCGCTCTGAGAAAACTTGACGTTCAAGCCCAGACCCAGCTTGTGGCTTCCACGCTGGCTCACCGCGAACAAGGCCGGCGGCCCCGACAGGCGTGGAACGTCCGCTTACCTCTGGCTGCGCATCTCGTCAGCAGATTCCATTATGTCCGGTCGATCTGCCGACCTTGGCCGCGAGTTCCCGTAAGGTCGCGCGTTGCCCCTCGTTCAAGCTGCCTGTGCAGTGATACCCAAGGAGAACTCCGTTAGCGAGTGGCGCGTCCTGCCAACTGAGAAATGGCAGGATGCTAATCAAGTGTTCGATGACGTCACGGTCTAACATGAGGCCAGAGGCGCTCGGCAGGGGGCGGTTGGCCAGGTTGGTCTGCATGATGTTCCTCTTTCTCTGAGTGTCCGTCAGTGAATCGTGGCCGTGATCGGTGAGGACAAGGGGCCATCTGTCCATGTGTCGGCACATGAGCGGCAAAGCTGTAGCGTGTTTCGGCGGATGGATTGGCCTGCATCCAGGGCCGATGGTTCGCCGTGTGCGCATCGGATGGCAGCTCTCCGCTGTCACCCCGGATCGACTCGTCGGAACGAGCATGAACGACCGTTTCTGGATGATGTCCTCGATTCAGCAACGGGGTTGCCATGATCCAACACGCGATCATGCGGAACTGGGGAGCAGGAGCTGGAATCGTGTTCCGTTGTGGCTACTGCTGCACAGGAGGATGGCATCCATGTCATCCGCAAGCCGCTTCACGATGCTCAGCCCCAGACCACGCGGCTCCGACCCTTTGGTCGATGCCCCAGGGGAGAACAGGTTCGCCATGATCTCTTGTGGGAGCCCGGGTCCGTCATCCTCGACGACCAACTCCGTGTAGCGACGACCACCGACGCTCACCGGGTGTTTCGTCGCAATACGAATGCGTCCCCCGCTCTCTAGAGCCTCGGCAGCATTCTTCAGCAGATTGGTGAGGATTTGCCGAATGGGGTCGGCGGCTTCGATTGTGGGCGGAACGTCTGGGCATAGTTCCACTTCGATGGCGATTCTTCGCGCAGCCCCCATCGACGCCGAGAATAGGTCGCTCACCTGACGCACGACGGCGTTTAGCGATTCGCCGTGCAGCCCCAACTCGCTCGGACGTTCGCTCATGCGCTTCAGGATTCGGCCGACGCGTTCGATCTCTTCCCGGATGATGCCGATTTCCTGCTGCGCATCGTGGCGCTCGCCCAGTTTGATGCGCAGCGTCGCCAGGTAGTTTTGAATGATGCTGAGGGGGTTGCTGGCCTCGTGAACCATTTCGCGGACACGCTGTTCCAGGTCGGCCGCCCCTGCGAGCCGAACCGGCGTCTCGTGTGCGATCGTCGCCCGGGCGATCTGCATCCCCAGAGTCCGGACGAACGCTGCCCTTTTTTCGATTCGTGGGAGCTCTCTTTGGGCAAGCCCTAGAACCAGAACCCCGAAGCTGGCGTCGCCTTTCGCCAATGGCTGACTCCAGAGGACCTCTGCCGAACAGATGCCAAGGATCTGCTGGTCGACGACCGACAGCCTGTCCCGGTCTCGCGAGTGCACTTGAACCGTGTGGCGGTTCATCAGCGCGTCCGTCACGAGACTGCGCCCCGCTTCCAGCCGCAGCACGAACGCGGGCTGTGTCTCCTCCCCGGTCCAGGCACGGAGGTGGGTGGCCTCCTCGTCGACCAGAAACAGCAGCGATTTCTCAACCCCGAGGGTCAGAGAGACCACCTTCTGCACGGTGGAGGGCTTGATCTGCGGCCCAACCTGAGCCAATTCCCCTCGCAGGTGCTCGAGTTGCTCCAGGTCCTGGAGCCTCTGGACGAGGGTGACCCGATCGTCGTCGGTGCAGCCTCCGGCGCTCTCGCCGCGGATGTCCATCTGAAGAGCGGACGCCACCCGGGCGATCTCCTCTCCGACCTGACGGCGCAACTCACGCGTCAGTCCCTCGTTCAGGCCGAATAACAGGTCCGCGGCCTCCAGGGCCGGTTCCGACACCGGATCACTGCTGGCCATCGCGTGCGCCAGGTGGGTCAGCTTCACCAGATGATGAGCGTCGCCAATCTTGCGTGCCGGCTCGAGATGGAAACGGACGGCGTCAATGAGAAACGGGTCCAACTCCCAACCTTCCAGAAGGGCGACACCGGCTGCGAGTTGTGTCGACCGCGGCTTCGAGACTTCGTCCGGATCGGCGTCGCCAAACGCTCCTTCCAGCAGTCGATCGTATTCGGATTCAACGGCGGTGAGCCGGACGAGGCGTCCAGCGTCCGTGAACAACCCGGCAAGGTAGGCGTCTTCCGGGCGCCGGTAACCCGTGAGGACTGCCAGGGCTTTGCCGAGGCTGGCCGTGGTCAGGGCCCTGCGCCAGATCTCGTTGAGGAACTTCTGTCTGCGCGGGCTGAACTGCTCGAACACCTGCTGCATGGCCGCCGTGATTACCAGGGCCTTGACTGCAGACAGCCCGAGCGTCCGGATGGCCTGTTCGACGGATTCGAAACGGCTGGATTCGCCAGAACTCGCGCGCGCGGCCGCGATAACGCGAGTGGTCAGACCAATATCCTGCAGAATGATTCTTCCCAGCGCGCTCGGATCCGCGCTTTCGTCCTGCAGCACATCGAGGATGCGTACGAGCACCCGAGGAAGACTTGGAAGCGCGTCCATGATCCCCCCTGCCTGGGTGGCGATAGACTCCAACTTCCGTGGCCACTGACCAATGCGCGGCCCCTCCACCCACGCATCCGGCGATTAATGCCCAAATCCTTATGATTTGCTTGGGGCGGCGCACCTCAAACGACCGCGCTCATGAGGCCGATGGGCTTCTCGATACAGGTCTACCCGAAACCGCCATGACGACGCCAAAGCGATCGCGGGCTGCGAGCACGGTTGCATGCACGGTTTCGCCATTACGGCAGATCGGGGTGACCTAAGCAATATACACAAGGATCCATATTTCTGGGTTCCGAATTCTTCTGAAGGAGGTGCGCCACGTTCGTGGGGGAGCCACGATAGATTCAGGTCACGTTGCGGCAATTCAGGCCACCCTTCTCACCACCGACATCGAATCGCAAGAAACGGTGAACGTCACGTGACTGAGCGCTTCCGGACACTCACCGATACGAGTCGACTGCCCGCTCCGGGTCGATACCGCCCCGTAGCGGGTGGCTATTCCGGCACTTGCCCGCCTTGCTCCGACACTTCTGGCTGTGCTCCATAGGCACCGAACCTCCCGTATGGCCTACTAGCGTCCTGTCACACGTCTAATGGCGTCTTCAGCGCGGGCGAGCGCGCTGCTACGCGTGCAGCGGACACATGGACCTGCCATTGGTTATCATTGGGGTGTTGCTGATTGCGAGCCTCGCCGCTTTTTTCACCGAGCTGCTCCCCTATCCAATCGGCTGGATCATCCTCGGCGCGGCCTTCATCGGGCGATGGCTCTTCCTGAGGTCCCGTTGAAGACCTGCCACTGCTCCGCGGAATGGGGACGTTGCGAATGACCCGCAAGCTATCGAGATTGGCCCCCCTGTTGTTCGTTGTCCTCTGTGCCTGCAGCGCGCTGCCGGACAAGGGTTCCGTGGCCGGCGAGAACGCCCTGGCGGTCGGGGATGGGACGGCGCTCGATCGTATCGTGGGTGAAGCGGAAGACGCGAATCCGGGGCGGTCCGGATTCCGCCTCGTCGGCGAAGGCCCCGAAGCCCTGGCCGTGCGCCTGCACACCGCTGAACTCGCTGAACGCAGCATCGATGTGCAGACCTACATCTGGAATGCCGACCTCACGGGACTCTTTCTCGTGCATACCCTGATCGCGGCGGCGGACCGTGGCGTGCGGGTGCGACTGCTGCTGGATGACCTCGACGCACGCGCCAATAACTATGCCCTGGCCGCGCTGGATCAGCATCCCAACGTCTCGGTGCGGCTGTTCAACCCCGTGGTCTCGCGACAAGGGGCGCTGCCGCTGGTCGGCGAATGGATAACCCATGGCCGCCGCCTGAACCGGCGTATGCACAACAAGATGTGGATCGTCGATAACCGGATCGCGATCGGCGGGGGGCGCAATCTGGGCAATGAATACTTCGGTGCCAGCGACGAGGCCAATTTCGTCGATCTGGACCTGGCCATGGTGGGGCCCGTGGTGCGGAAAGTGTCGGTATCCTTCGACAAGTACTGGAATGCCGGCGCCGCCTACCCCGTTGCCCTCCTGAACGCCGGGTCCATCAACGCAGACGCGTTGCAGGATCTCCGTGAGCACCTCGTCGAGACGTCAACGGACGCCCGGAGCAGCGAGTACGCCAGCGCGTTGCGTGGCGACAACGCGGTCCAACGCCTGATCCAGGGGGACTGGTCCCTGGAATGGACCGATGACTACCGGTTTGTTTCCGATGATCCGGACAAGGTCTTCCGGGACCCGTCACCCGGAGTCTCCAACGTCTTGGCTGCCCTCGTTCCGGCCCTCGATGCCGCCGAGGACTCCATCCGGATCGTTTCCCCGTACTTCGTACCCGGCCCGGGCGGTACTGACTATCTGGTCGGCCATGGCGGACGGATCGCGGACGTGCGCATTCTGACCAATTCACTGGCGGCGAATGATGTCGTGGCAGTGCACGGCGGGTACTCGAAGTACCGTGCGGACCTGCTCCGCGGCGGTGTGCAGTTGTGGGAGCTGAAGCCCGTTCCGGGGGTGGACGCGAGCTGGTTCGGTTCGAGCGGGGCCAGTCTGCACACGAAGGCGCTTTCGATGGACGGCAACCGACTGTTCGTCGGCAGCTACAACCTCGATCCGCGTTCCACCTCGCTGAATTGCGAACAAGGGGTGCTGGTGCGTAGCGAGATCCTGACCGCTGAATTCGAAAAACTGTTTGCCGCGCAGGCTTCGGGGGATCGCGCCTGGAAGGTCACCCTGGACGAGGGCGGGCTGCGCTGGAGTGACGGCAGCGAGCAATTCGAACGCGATCCCGAGGCCTCTGCCGGAAAGCGCTTCATGGCATGGCTGACGCGCTTGCTCCCGGTGGAACCGCAGCTTTGAGGGGCAACTGATTGTCCACGGATGGAGGTGGGAACGAGCGACCCCTCCCGCCCGAAATCCCGTTGAATTCGCTCATCGCCCGTCGCCATAGCGTCCCCGCCCGCGCCATATCCACGCCATTTCAGGCGGGCGGCCAGCGGGTCTCCTGCCGTATGCCTCCAGGGAACAGTCTCCGGGGTTGCGTGAGGACGATGGCGGCAGCCGAACAGCGCTCCAGGCGGCGCCCGGGTTTCGGGTAACGGGCAGGGTGCGCCGGTTTCGTGTTTTGTCGTCAGGTTAGCGAGGACCTTCTGAATCATGACCGGATCTTCTATATGGAAAGCTTTCCATAAGGGTCGACAAGGGACAGCGATCGGCAGGCCGCGGCCGAGACCCGCGATCCGCCTTAGGGATCGCAGCGTCCGGAAGCTGGCCCAGCACGGGCGGTCTCGGCGGTGGCCCGGACATCAACCCCGGCCCACTTCACCCTGGGCCAGGACATACGGGGAGGGAGTGGTGCAGACGGGCAGGGGGGGCGGAAACCGCCCATTTTGGTACCTAAAGTGGTACCTAAATGCCGAAAAAGAAAAAGGGTCAGCGGAATTTTCCAGCTAACCCTTTGTTTTTACTGGTAGGCGCGATTGGACTCGAACCAACGACCCCCACCATGTCAAGGTGGTGCTCTAACCAGCTGAGCTACGCGCCTGTCGCGTTCGAAGCGCGTATTGTACAGCCTTGTCCAGGACTGTCAAAAAGATTTCAAGCCATTGAAATTCAGAGCATCGCCCCGGATGCTAGGCAGAGCAGGAAATCCCTGCCTCTTGCCAGTAACGGGCCGTCGCACATGCAGAACCTCCCTTCGATCGTGGATATCTCCCAGGCCATCCAGCTATCCGTCGCACCGGTATTTCTTCTGGTCGGCATCGCGGGATTCATCAATGCCTTCGTTTCGCGACTGTCACGGGTGGTGGATCGAAGCCGGCATCTCGAGGGCCTGCTCCAGGAGGCCGACGGCGAAGCCCGGGAGGACGCCCTCCGGGAGCTCTGCATACTCGATCGGCGCGCTCGGCTCGTCTACGTCGGTATCACGCTGGGCATCGCCACCGCGCTGCTGGTCTGCATACTGATCGTGACCATGTTCGTGGAGGCGTTTCTGGGAGCCAATCACGCCCTTCTGGTTGGCGGCCTGTTCGTCACTGCGATGCTCTCACTGATCGGGACTCTGGTCGCCTTCCTGCGCGAGGTCTTTCTGGCCGTCACCAGCCTCACGGTCGGGCGGTCGCGAAAACTGTCAGTCGACCCGGAGTGCTGACCGGCCTGAAGGCGGCAGCACTCCATATTCCTTGCACTCACGCTGCGCTCCGACCTATGCTTCAGTTGGCGAAAACGCCGATTCGGGGAGGGGTTTTTTATGGAATACGGGGACGTGATCGTCTGGCTGACCGGCGCCGCACTTGGGGCCTCCGTGCTGGTTATTATCGGACTCCTTGTCTTTCTGGTCTTCAAGGCCATGCAGAAGCCCCCCACCTGACCCGCAGACGCCACCCGCCTGCGCTGGCCGTCACCACGGGACCTCGGCGGCAGGACCGGCACCTGAACAGTCCCGGTGAACAGCCCCGGGGCGGGTCCGTACCGAACGGGTCGGGCGCGCATCGCGTATTCCGGGGCACCCGCCGGCTCCCGATGAACTTTCTCTGGCCCACGGGAATCCCAAGCCCATTGCCTGCCTCCCGGAGCCAACGATGAAAGGTCTCAGTTGCCGACGGCCCGCCGTCCTCTGCGCAACCCTGCTTCTGGCCACCCTGCTGTCGGCAACCGCCGGCGCTGACTGCATCACACCCGGTGAATGGCGCGACACCTCCGGTCAGCGCCTGACCGCCGATCACCTCTTCGAGAATTTTGCCCAGGCCGATGTGGTACTGCTCGGCGAGCGCCACGACCGCATGGAACACCATCGCTGGCAGGTCCACACGCTGGCCGCGTTGCACGCCCACCGCCCCGACATGGTCATCGGGCTCGAAATGCTGCCGCGCGAGGCGCAGCCAGCACTTGATTCGTGGGTTGCCGGCGAGGTCGAGGAGAGCGCCTTCCTCGAACAAAGCGACTGGGAGCGGGTCTGGGGCTTCGATGCCCGACTCTATCTGCCGATCCTGCACTTCGCGCGCATGCACCGCATTCCGCTGCGGGCAATCAATCTCGAACGGCCGCTGATCGGGCGGATCATGAGCGAAGGCTGGGAGGCCGTCCCGCCGGAGGAGCGCTACCACATCTCCCCGCCAGCACCGGCGAGTGAGGGCTACCGAGACTATCTTGGGGACGTGTTCGAGGATCACCCAACCGGGGCCGATCACGACAGTGGACTCGACCGCTTCGTATCCGGGCAGTTGATCTGGGATCGGGCGATGGCCGCGGGTCTCGCGGAAGCCACAGCCCCCGGTCGCCTTGTCGTGGGTCTGATGGGCCAGGGCCATCTCGAATACGGGTACGGAGTGCCGCATCAACTGCGTGATCTCGGAATCACCGACGCGCGCGTCCTGCTTCCCTGGGAGATCGACCCGGCCTGCAAGGGACCCGAACCGGGCGTGGCCGATGCCGTCTTCGCGCTCGCGGGCGGCGACCGCTACGAGTTGCCCCGTCCCCTGCTGCTTGGCGTGCGGATCGCGGACGACCCGGCGGGAGTGCGGGTTCAGTCCGTGATGCAGGACTCTGTGGCTGCCTCGACCGGTCTGAAGGCCGACGACGTGATCACTAGCGCATCCGGGGTCGAAACTCAGGTGCCGGGTGATCTTCAGGCCGTGGTCCGCCGCCAGCAGCCGGGCAACGTGATGCCTCTAACGATCCTGCGAGACGATGACGAGATCGAGCTGCTCGCCCGTTTCCCCGCGATCGAGGACTGAATCCGTGTTCAAAGACCCGCATTCCGAGACACTGCTCCGACGGATCGCATTCGGGATACTGCTGCTCCTTCCCCTTGGAGTGGCGGCCGATCCGCTCTGGAAGATGAGTCTCGAGCTGGACCCGGCCGCCGGCACACTGACGGGCGAGCTGCAGCTGCCGCTGACGGCGGGGTCCCATTCTTTCACGCTCCTGGAGGATCTCGAGGTCACTGCGATCGAAGCTGCTCATGGCACCCTCGAGGCCGTTCCGGTTGAGCCGGGTCAATACCGCGTCGATGTGCCGGCAGAGGCGTCCGGCGAAATCCGGCTGCACTGGAGCGGCGAATTGCCTGCGGCAGACCCAATGCGCAGTCGACTCTTTCTCACAGCAGAAGGCGGTTTCCTGCCCGAAGGCGCCGGGTGGTACCCACGCTTCGAACAGGAGGCTTTCGCGTTGCATCTCAAGGGCCGTACGCCTGAGGGTCAGCGTTTCGTTGCCACCGGCTCACTTTCTGGTTCGCCGGTCAACGACAACCATGGCTACACCGCCGTGTACGAGCACCCCGGCACTGATGCGATTGTCGTGGCCACGGGTCCGTGGGCGATGCGCGAACGGCTCGTGAACGGTATCCAGGTGCGCACACTGTTCCCGCCGGAGCTGGACCAGGCACACGCCGAAACCTACCTCGACCACACCGCCGACTATCTGCCGCTATTCGCGGATCGTGCCGGTCCCTATCCCTATCAGAGCTTCACCATTGCGGCCTCGCCGATGCCGGTGGGCTTTGCGTTTCCCGGTTTCACCCTGCTCGGCGAACGCGTGATCCCTCTGCCATTCATCCCGCGGACGTCACTGGCGCACGAACTGATGCACAACTGGTGGGGGACGGGCGTGCGCATCGACTACGACAGCGGCAATTGGTCCGAGGGACTGACCACCTACATGGCCGATTACTATCTGGACGAGCAGCGGGGCGAAGCGGCCAATACACGTCATCGCTGGCTGCTGGACCTGGCCTGGCTGCCCGGAGAACTCGACCGCCCGCTGGTCACCTTCAGGAGCGGCAACCAGGGCGCCAACCGCATCGTCGGCTACAACCGCGGGGCGATGCTGTTCCGCATGCTCGAGGAGCGCATCGGGACCGAGGCCTTCGAGACGGGCGCACACCTGCTGAATGAACGCCATATGTTTACGGTGGCTAGCTGGGACGACGTCATCCGCGCCTTCAGCGATGCGGCCGACGAGGAGCTGGGAGGCTTCTTCGAACCGTGGCTCGAGCGTCCCCGTTTGCCCGAGCTGGCGCTTGATTCCGTCGCGGCACGCGAGGAACAGGACCGCTGGGTGGTCAGCGGAAGCCTCGAACAGGCCCAGGACGAGGCCCCGTGGCCGCTGCGCGTGCCATTGAAGATCGAGACCGAATCGAGCGTCGAGCGACACGTGGTCGCGCTGAACGATCGGCGCACCGACTTCGAGGTCGGGCTTCGGGAAAGACCCGTCGCGCTCGCCGCCGATCCGAATCACGAGGTGTTGCGGCGCCTGCCGGACCCGCCCCCGATCCTGCGCGCAGTGAGTCTGGATCCCGACACCCGGCTCATCACAACGCAGGATGGGCTGGAACCCTTCGCCCGCGCAATACTGGGGTTTGCGCCCGAGCGGGCCGAAGACTTCGATCCGGATGCTCCCCTGCTGGTGATGGGCAGCACCTCGGATGTCATCCGCTGGCTGGATCGGGCCGGAGCGCCCCGACCACCCGATGATCTCGAACAGCGCGGGCATGCCCGGATGTGGACGCTGCCGGGCACCCGCACGGCGGTTGTCAGTACGGATGATGCGACCGGCCTGAGCAATATCGCCGGGGCACTGCGCCATCACGGTCACCGAAGCTACCTGGTTCAGGACGCCGATGGACGCACCGAGGATGCAGGGGTGTGGGAGAGAGAGACCGATCCGTTGCGGGTGGAGCTTGCACCCGCGCAGGAAGCGATGCGCTGAATGGCAGGCCGGCTGCCGGCCTGCATCCCTGTCGCTTTCCACCGGAAACGGCCGGGATGCGCCCCATTGGCGGTCAAGGCTGGCCCTTGACCGGGTCGACCCCGAACAGGACTTTCTCGGAGCGGACCACGCCCGATATCACCCGCGCCGCGAGCAGCTCCCGCTGCGACGGATACCACGCGTCACCGTGCTCCGCCTGGAAGAGGCGGCCCAGAAACGAAGGGTTGACGCCCTGGCTGCGGAAGTGCTGCAGATCCCGCTGCTGCTCCAGCCACATGTCGGAATAGGGCTCCAGTCCCCCGAACGGGACCGCGTACTGATGGAACCCGAGCCGCGCCTCGTCCGCAAGAAAGCGGTTGCGCCCGGAGATGAAGGCGGTCGCGCAGGCGGAATGGCACCCCTCGAAGGAGTAGGTGTCCAGCCGGTGTTCCCCGATGACCCTGGCCAGCGCGCGCCCCGAGGCGATCCAGCCGCCGGGACTGTCGAGGATGATCGCCTGTACCTCGGGTCCCGAGGCAAGCGCCCTGCGAACATCCCGCGCCACGCGATAGCCGAGGTACCCCTCGAGATGAAGCAGTGACCCATCGCCGACACGCTGCAGCGAGTAGTCAGCGTACCGGTCCGGTCCGAACGCAATGGTGCCGATATCCCGATAGACCGCGGAGGCGCCCACGGCGGTGAGTGTGGTGCCGACCAGACTGAGCACGAGCACGGCTCGGCTGGCGAGCGGCCAGACACGCCGGTTGCGTCCCGCAAGCCAGCGGCCCGCGGAGCGCCAGACTCCGACGATCTGCCAGGGGTAGATCACACCGTACACAAAACCGACGTGCAGCAGCGCCATGCGCGCCATGAAGCGCGGATCGTCATCCAGCGACATCGACAACAGCACGTGCTCCACGCCCGGACGCAGCGCGAGCAGCAACAGGTTCAAGGCGACAAAGTTGACCCAGAATGCAATCGGCAGGCTCAGCTCGCCGCGCCAGTGTCGGACCACGTAACTCACGTTTCCCTCTTTGCGCACGGTCGCGCACGCTGGCGGTCTCCGCCAACGCAGCCGACCGCTGCCTGGCGCAAGCCCGCGGCGCTGCTGTACCGGGCAGCGCGTCACCGCTTATCATCTTCCCGCCCTGATTCAAC
>Ga0207421_10006908_pt1 | contig 12246 bp, 10 predicted proteins | sample SodLakKL_010_SED_4_FD_187542 | JGI IMG/M metagenome (GOLD analysis project Ga0207421, IMG submission 187542) | Alkaline sediment microbial communities from Lake Tanatar, Kulunda Steppe, Russia - 8KL_010_SED (SPAdes) (version 2) | ecosystem: Environmental > Aquatic > Non-marine Saline and... | reverse complement strand
AGCAGATCCAGTTTCTGATCCAGGTCCTGTAGTTCCCCCCGGGGCACCAGGCCCAGGTGGCGATCGGGCAGGGAAATATTTTTCGCCGGGGGCAGGTAGCCATAAACCCGGACACCGGTATCCCGCTCAATGGCTGTTTGCAGCAGCTGGTAATGCCTCTGACCGGAGACATTGTTCAGGATCACCCCCTGCAAATTCACTTCGGGGTCATAATCACGGTAGCCCAACACCATGGCAGCAGCGCTGGCCGCCATAGCCCTGGCATCCAGGACGAGAACTACGGGCGCCTGCAGCACTTTGGCGATATGGGCCGTGCTGCCCCGGTCCTTTAACGTCCCGGCTCCGTCATAGAGACCCATGACTCCCTCGATCACGCAAAGGTCTGCCGGGCTCCCGCTGCGGAAAAACAGCTGCCGGATGGTCTCTTCTTCCAGCATCCACCCGTCCAGGTTGCGGCACCTGCGCCCGGTGATATGGGTGTGAAAGGCAGGGTCAATATAATCGGGTCCGACTTTGAATGGCTGAATTTTCATGGAGCGGGCCAGGGCATGCATCAGCCCCATGGAAAGCGTAGTCTTCCCTGCGCCGCTGTGGGTCCCGGCCAGGATAATCCGCGGTATTTTCAGGGTCTGTTCACCCCCATGATTTGATAGAGCCGATCCATGTCCAGATGTTCTTTCAGTACCGCAGCCAGGCGGTCGTAGCTGTCTTTTTTTCGCTGCTTGCTGCTGACCCGGGGCTGACCGTCTTCCCCGGGAACAGGCAGGCCTTTGCGCCGGCGCTGCTCGTTAAGCCAGTAACTGCGGAAGGTATCGTTGGAGAAAATATCGTGCAGGTAGGTGCCGAACACCGGCAGGTTGGGGTTCGCTGCCCCGATAACTTCATCCCCATCCCCGCAGGAGGTAATACAGGGCAGGCCATCGGGAATCAGGCTTTTCCCGTGACGGATCTCGTACCCCTCCAGCTGCGCACCGGATATTTCGCACCAAAACGTATGTTCAGAAACTTTGGCCTGGACCTGCCGGGTTAATTTTTCCGGGTTAAAGGTCGTCGCCAGGGGCAGGAGCCCCAGGCCGGTACAATCTGATAAGCTGTCGCTTTCGGTCCCCTGGGGATCATAGAGCGTTTCGCCCAGCATCTGGAACCCGCCGCAGATACCCACCAGGGGGGTGCCTTCCAGGCAGAGGCGGCGCAGTTCTTCAGCCAGCCGGGAATTGTAGAGAAACTGCAGATCCGAGGTTGTGTTTTTCGTCCCGGGAATAATGACCGCGTCCGGCGTTCCCAGACGGTCGGGATGGTTCACATAACGCAGGGACACATCCTCTTCCGCTTCCAGGGGGGCAAAATCGGTATAATTGGAAATGCGGGGCAGCCGAATTACCACCAGGTCCAGTTGGTCTTCCCCGGCCTGGCCGTCCATGCGGTCCCCCAGGGAGACGGAGTCTTCCTCTTCGATCCCCGGGTTTTCCATGTAGGGAATTACTCCCAGCACCGGCAGGCCGGTGCGTTCCTGGAGAAAGTCCAGGGCCGGGGTCAACAGGGAAGCATCGCCTCTGAATTTGTTGATTACAAAGCCGGCAACCCGTTTTCGTTCCTCGGGAGTTAACAGCTCCATGGTCCCGACGAAGGAGGCAAAAACGCCACCGCGGTCGATATCACCAACGATGATCACCGGGGCCTCGGCCAGCTGGGCGATTTTCATGTTGGCGATATCCCGGTCCCGCAGGTTGATTTCCGCCGGGCTGCCGGCCCCCTCGATGACCAGCACCTCGTAGTTTCGGCGCAGGCTGTCCAGGGCCTGCTTGACCACTTCCAGCCCCTGGGGGATATAGCGTTCCCGGTAGTCCCGGGCACTCATATCAGCCAAAGGCTTGCCCATGACGATTACCTGGGCGACCATATCTTCCTTGGGTTTCAATAAGATGGGGTTCATTTCCACCGCCGGGGTCACCCCCGCCGCCTCGGCCTGAACTCCCTGGGCCCGACCGATTTCCAACCCATCAGGGGTTACATACGAATTCAAGGCCATGTTCTGCGATTTAAACGGCGCTACGTTGAATCCCTCCCGGTAAAGCAAGCGGCAAAGACCGGCGGCCAGAAAGCTTTTCCCGGCATGGGATGAAGTTCCCTGGAACATGATTGATTTGGCCAGCACAAAATCTGTCCTTTCTATCCGTTTTTCAGGGCCGCGAAGGCTTTGTCCGCGGCTGCAACGGTTTTTTCAAGATCTTCTTCCGTATGGACCAGGGACATAAACCCTGCTTCAAACTGGGAAGCGGCGATATAGACGCCATGCTCCAGCAGCTCACGGAAGTAGGCACCGAACTGTTTCAGGTCGGAACGGGCTGCCGTCTCGAAGTCGTAGACGGGCCCGGCCTGGAAATAGGCGCAGAACATGGAACCGGCCTGGCGGGAGCAGATGGGCACCCCGTGCTTACCTGCCGCCTCGCCAATACCCTGGACCAGCCGGGATGTCATCTGCTCCAGGTGCTGGTATGTGCCGGGCTGGTTCAGTTCCTTTAACGTGGTGATCCCCGCAGCCATGGCCAGGGGATTGCCGGACAGGGTTCCGGCCTGGTAGACCGGCCCCACCGGCGCCACATGCTCCATGATATCTTTTCTGCCGCCATACGCCCCCACGGGCAGGCCGCCGCCGATGACTTTGCCCAAAGTAGTCAGGTCGGGCGTTACACCGAAGCGTTCCTGTGCTCCGCCGTAGGCCAGGCGAAAACCGGTCATGACTTCATCGAAGATAAGCAAAGCCCCGTTCTGCCGGGTCAGGTCTCTTAATCCTTCCAAAAACCCGGGCTCCGGCAGGACCAGGCCCATATTCCCGGCCGCGGGCTCCAGGATAACAGCAGCTATTTCCCCTGGATTCTGTTCAAACAGTTCCTGGACGGAGTCCAGGTTGTTAAAGTACGCCAGCAGGGTATCCTGGGCCGTCCCCGGTGTCACTCCCGGGCTGTCTGGCAGCCCCAGGGTGGTTACCCCGGAGCCGGCTTTAATCAGCAGGCTGTCCCCGTGACCGTGAAAGCAGCCGGCGAATTTGACGATCTTGTTTCGCCCGGTAAAGCCCCGGGCAACACGCAGGGCGCTGATAACGGCCTCCGTCCCGGAATTAACCATGCGGACCATTTCCAGGGAAGGCACGGCATCAATGAGCAGGCGGGCCATTTCCGTCTCCATTTCCGTTGGTGCCCCAAAGCTGGTCCCACCGGCAGCGGTTTCCTGGACGGCTTCCACCACGGCCGGGTGGGCGTGCCCCAGGATCAGGGGCCCCCAGGACCCGACATAGTCAATGTATTCGTTCCCGTCCACATCATAAACTTTGCTGCCCTGGCCCCGCTTGATAAAGACGGGGTCACTTCCTACGGCTTTGAAAGCCCGCACAGGGCTGTTCACTCCGCCAGGCAGGTATTGTTTGGCCTCTTCGTATAATTTCCTGGAACGCTCGAACATAACAACCGCCTCCTCTCAAAATCGCTAATAATACACCGCCATGGCTCCAAGCGGCCCCTTCCTGCTAACACGCCCCTTCCTGAAGGGTTCAGGTATTGGGCCGGGGCCTTGGCCCGCCGACCGCCTGGACCAGGGCATCCACCAGGCCTTCGATGGTGTGCTCTTCGGCTTCCACATCAACTTCCAGCCCCAGTTCCCGGGCCGTACCGGATGTGGTCGGCCCGATGCTGGCCAGGATCAGATCCTTCCGCCGGGCCAAAAGACCTTGCCCGGTCCCTGCTTCGGATTCCCCGGCAGCGGTCAGCAGTTCAGAAAAATTGCGTGCCGTGGACGAACTGGTAAAGGTTACCGCATGAATCATGCCGTCTTCTATCATCTTCTGCAAAAAGGCCACATCTCCGGTCCCTTTAACGGTATGATAGACGACCACGTCATCCACCCGGGCTCCCATCTCCTGCAGTCCCTGGGGCAGGTTCTCCCAGGCCAGGTTGCCCCGGGGCAACAAGACCTTTTCACCCGGCTTGACCTGGCCGGATAGTTCCTGCAACAATATTTCGGAACGATATTCCCTGGGGGCAAACTCCACCAATAAGCCGCGCTGTTCCAGCTCCCTGATTGTGGCCGGCCCCACGGCGCAGAGGCGCACTCCCTGCAGATCACGGATATCCCGCCGCAAATGCCGGAGCCGGTCGAAGAAATATCGCACCCCATTTACGCTGGTAAAAATCAGCCAGCGGTACGTCTGAAGCTGATCTATCGCGCTGTCCAGGGCGCTGTAATTCTGTGGGGGCACAATTTCAATGGCAGGGAATTCCAGGGCCTCGCCACCCAGCTCTTCGATCCGCCGGGAAAGACGGCTGGCCTGCTCCCTTGAGCGGGTCACCAGCACCCGGCAGCCAAACAGTGGTTTTGTTTCTCTCCACTTCAGCTGCTCCCGCAGCCGGACAACGTCCCCCACCACAATTACGGCCGGCGGACGAAAACCCGATTGTTCTGCTTTTTCGGCAATGTCTTCCAGGGTTCCTGTCAGGGTTTCCTGCTCGGGAAGGGTGCCCCAGCGGACCAGGGCTACAGGAGTATGAATATCGCAGCCGTTTTCCACGAGCTTTTCCTTGATCAGAGCCAGGTTGCCCACGCCCATTAAAAAAATCCGGGTGCCCCGTCCCGCGGCCAGGCTGGCCCAGTCCAGGTCGGAAATACCCTTGGCCGGGTCTTCGTGCCCGGTAATGACGGAGAAATTGGCCGCAATACCCCGGTGGGTTACCGGGATGCCGGCATAAGCTGGCACAGCCACCGCGGAGGTGATACCCGGCACTACTTCAAAGGGGACCCGGTTTTCCGCCAGCAGCAGGGCTTCTTCGCCGCCCCGGCCAAAGACAAAGGGGTCGCCGCCTTTCAAGCGGGTTACAGTTCGCCCCTGCAGCGCTTCGCTGACCAGAAGCCGGTTTATATCCCCCTGTTCCATGGCATGGCGGTCGGGCTGCTTGCCCACGTAGATCATCTCCGCATCCCGGGGGGCATATTCCAGCAGGCGGCGGCTCACCAGCCGGTCATAGACGAGAACATCAGCCCGAGCAATGCACTGCAGTCCGCGCAGGGTAATCAACCCCGGGTCCCCCGGCCCGGCGCCCACTAAATAAACGGTTCCCGTGGAATTTGCCCTTGGCTGATCCTCAACCTGCCCCTGCTGCTGGAGACAGTTACGGTACTGCGCCTGGCCCTGGTTACAATTATCAGACCGGGGCTGTTCCCGGCCCGCAGCACGATCCTGAGGCTGGTTAATAATTTCCCGGCCCCGTTCTGTTATTCCCTCACCTGTTATTTTATCCTGCTGTTCATTCTTTTCCATTGGACTCTTCATATGTTCTCCTCACTTCTTCCAGCACGGCCCCGGCCCCCCGGGCCAGGAGCTTTTCGGCCAGTTTGATGCCCAGCTGCTGCGCCTCTTCGGGTGAGCCTGATTCCAGATCCCGCAGCAGGGTTTTACCGTCCAGGGAGGCAATAACCCCCTCCAGGGTGAGCTCCTTCCCACGCAGGGTTCCCAGGGCCCCCACGGGAACCTGGCAGCCACCTTCCACGTGGCGCAAAAAAGCCCTTTCGGCCAGGACACATTGGTGGGTTGCCGGGTGATCCAAGGCTGCAATCAACCCGGTCACCCGCTCATCACCTGAGCGGATTTCCACACCCAGGGCCCCCTGCCCCACGGCAGGCAGGCATACATCTGGTTCAATAATATCCACCACGTGGTCCAGCCAGCCCATTCGTTTCAAGCCGGCATAAGCCAGGACCAGGGCGGAAAATTCCCCGCTTTCCATCTTGCGCAGGCGGGTGTCCAGGTTGCCCCGTATGGGCTCAAATTTCAACCCCGGATAGGCCGCAGAAAGCTGGGCGATACGCCGCAGGCTGCCTGTGCCCACCCGGGAACCCGCGGGCAGTTCAGCCAAACTGCCCGCATCCAGGCAGACCAGTGCATCCCGGGGATCTTCCCGTTCCAGGATAGCCCCCAACTCTAATCCTTCCGGCACTGCGGTAGGCACATCTTTCATGCTGTGCACCGCCAGATCAATGGTCTGGTCCAGCAGGGCATTTTCAATCTCCTTGACAAAAAGTCCCTTGTCGCCGATCTTGGAAAGGGCCACATCTACTATTTTATCCCCCTGGGTACGGATGGTTTTCAGTGAACATTCAAGCCCCGCTACCTGCTCCTGCAGTCGGTCCATAACGGTACGGGACTGGGTCAGGGCGAGTTTGCTGCCCCGGCTGCCCACGATGATATTTATCCCTGGTTCCACGTTGCTTCATCCCTCCACCCTGCAATTATTTTCCAGCCAGGGCCTGCTGCTCTCCGGCGGAAGAGGCATCATCATCCAGGTGTCTGCAGTCGTTGACGTAGGCTACTTCAATGTCCGATCCGTTCCGCTGAAGCAGGCTGATTGAAGCGTTTTCCACGCTTAAATCCCAGAGTTTTTCCGGTTCCAGTTTCAGCAAACGGTGGAGAATGGAGCGGATCACCCCACCGTGGCTCACTACCACCAGGGAATCCTGGCTATCCCCGTTGGCCCAAAAGGGTTCCAGGAAAGACCAGGCCCGCTGAAAGACCTCGTCCAGGCTTTCGCCGCCCGGTGGGGCAAAACGAAAGGGATTGTCGATCCACTGCCAGAGGGTGTCCCGGTTTTCCTCTGTCATATCCTGGTAGGTCAGGCCCTCCCACTGGCCGAAATTAATTTCCCGCAACAGCGGCGTCGGGGCAGGCTCCAGACCTCTAACTTTGCCGATAGGCAAAGCGGTGTCCAGGGTCCGGGACAGGTCGCTGCAGTAAAGCCCGGTTACCGGCAGCTGGGCAAACTTTCGGCCCAGGCATTCAGCCTGCCTATAGCCATCGGGAGACAAACGCGCATCCCCCCAACCCACGTAGCGTTTTTCCTTATTCGTGTTCGTCAACCCGTGTCGAACAAGATATATCTTCATCCATTAATTCCTCCTCTTTTCCGCTAACCCCGGCCTCACCAAAGGTGGCCATCTCATGGATAATCCGGGACGACGCTTCCACCAGGTTCATGGCCAAGGCTGCTCCGGTTCCTTCACCTAACCGCATGTTCATCTGCAGGTACGGCTTTAACTCCATGTACTCCAGCAGCATATTGTGGCCCGGCTCCTGTGACAGGTGGGAAGGGATTAGGAAATTCAATACCCGGGAATTCAGCTTCACTGCAGTCAGGGCTGCAACAGTGGAAATAAAGCCGTCGATAATCACCGGGCAGCGCCGGGAAGCCGCGCCAATGATCATTCCCGTCAGCCCGGCAATTTCCAGGCCGCCCACTTTGCTCAAAACATCCACGGGGTCTTTGGCCTCGGGTTTGTGCAAGGCCAGGGCCTGTTCCACCACGGAAATTTTCTTCTCCAGATCCTTTTCTTCCAGCCCGGTTCCCGGTCCTACCACTGCAGCAGGAGCATAGCCTGTCAGTGCAGACATGACCGCACTGCTGGCTGTGGTATTGCCGATACCCATTTCCCCGGTAGCCAGGACCTTAACCCCGGCATCTATTTCTTCCCGGGCTACATTAATTCCCACCAGGAGGGCTTTTTCCACTTCCTCACGGGTCATGGCCAGTTCCCGGGCAAAATTGCCTGTCCCCGGCCGTACCTTGGCCTGGGTGACCCCTTCCAGGTTCAGGGGCGAAGCCACCCCGATATCGACAACCCGGACTTCTGCACCAACCAGTTTGGCCAGGACGTTGATTCCTGCCCCGTTGTTGATAAAGTTGGCGACCATCTGGGCCGTTACTTCTTTAGGGAATGCGCTGATCCCCTCATCCGTCACCCCGTGGTCCGCCGCCATAACGATCACTTTTTTCTGTGTATTGACCGGGAATTTTTCTCCCGTGATCCCGGCCAGCTGTACCGCCAACCCTTCCAGGCGGCCCAGGCTGCCCGGGGGTTTGGTCAGGTTATCCAGGCGCTGCTGGGTTTCATCCATGGCTTCCAGGTCTACGGTTCCTATGTTTTTCAAAACCTCGGTAATCTCTCGGCTCATCTTCACAGTATTCACTCCCTGTTTTGATTATCGTCTTCCTTATATCACTTGCTGCATCGCTTCAATCAGCTTCTCATTTTCCTGCCGACCCCGCACCGCCAGGCGAAAATATCGTTGGTCCAGCCCGGGAAAGTTAGCCGCATTGCGGATTAGAATCCCGCGGTCGGCCAGCCTGCGGTGCAGTTCCGTGCTTGAAAACCCTTCTTTTTCCCCACGAGCCAGCAGGAAGTTGGCCGCGCTTGGAAACAGGGTCAAGGACTCCAGGGCTTTAAGCCTCTCCATTAAAAACCTGCGTTCGCCTTGGATCATGGCGATCGATTTCTCTATATACTCTTCTTCCTGCAGGCAGTAAAGTCCTGCCCGCTGAGCCAAGGCATTTACCCGCCAGGGATCCCCCAGGCGGGAGAGAGTTTCCACTTCCTGCCCGGGGCCGGCTAAAAAGCCCAGGCGGATTCCCGGTAGGGCATAGAGTTTGGTCAACGAAACAACCGTCCAGAGCCCTTGCCGGTCAGAAAGGAAAAAACCTTCGCGGACCGGCTCACCGGTGAGCAGGAAAAAGCTTTCATCCAGCAGCACTAAAGCGCCCCGCTCCAGGGCTCCCCGGATCAGCGGTTCCTGCACCTGCCGGGAATAAAAAGTCCCTGTGGGATTGTTGGGATTGCACCACACCAGGCAGTCCCCCAGTTGTAGCTGACCCAAAAAAGCGTCCTGCTGCAGCGGTTCCCCCGGAAGCAGGGGAATCCTGTTCACTTCCGAACCGCAGAGCAGAGCTCCCCGCTCATATTCGGAAAAAGTGGGCGCCGGAATGAAGGTCCGGCGGGGGCGCTTCCAGAGAAAAAACAGGTGGATCAGCTCGCTGGCCCCGTTGCCCAACAGCAGCCTGTGTTCGGCAGGGCCCAGCTTCCCGGCCAGGGCGCGACGCAGGGTCCTGGCCTGGGGAACAGGGTATTTCAGGATATCCGTATTTATGTGACCTTTCAGCTCATCCAACAGGCCTTCCGGGGGGCCCAAGGGGTTAATGTTGCTGCTGAAATCACAGAACGCAGACTCGGGCCGGGAAAATTCTGCCGCTGCCGCCTGCAGATCACCTCCGTGGCCGCCTGCCTCGTCCCGCACCTCTTGCCAGCCGGAACCTTCAGGCCCCGATACATGGCCAGAATAGTAATCCATTACTTTTCTCCTCCTCTTTTCCTCCACCAGGCGGGCCCGATAACAACCCTGGCGAACACCGGATGGAAGATTAAAAAACATCTCTTGCCAGGGCCTGCCAGGCAAACATCAGTTCTGATTACACCAGCACGCCAAAAGCTGCCATAAGACCGTACCCCAAAAGTGACCCCAAAAGAAAGGCCGACTCAGCGATTTCATTGACCGCCCCCAGCACATCACCTGTGAGCCCGTCCAGGCGCCTGGCCGCTTGCTGCGCGCAGAACAAGGCCAGGACCAGGGCCAGCAGGACCCCGCTGAGCAGCGGCAGGACCAGGGAGGCTGAACCCAGCCAGGAGAAAACAAGTAAAACAGCCAGGGGAACAACACTGGATGCAGCAAACCGTCCCCAAGTCAAGCCCCGGATAAACTGGCTCCCCAACCCTTCCGGCTTGGCCGGGCCAAAGGCAGCGCCGGCCAGGACCATGCTCCAGCGCCCGCTAACCGGTGTCAAAACCAGCAGAGCCAAAAGAAGGGCAGCAGGAGCACTGGCCAGGGCCGTATACTTGAACAGAAATACAAGGAGCACGGCGCCGGCACCCATGGGCCCCACAGCGCCGTCTTTCATGATCTCCAGGGCCCGTTCCTTGTTCAGCCCCCCGATCAGTCCGTCGGCTGTGTCAGCCAGACCATCCAGGTGCAGCCCCCGGGTCAGGAAAAAAAGCGCAGCCAGCACCAGAACCAGCAGGGGCGCCAGGGGGACAAATTCCTGCAGCAGGTCAACAGCCGCAGCGGTCATACCACCCAGGATCAAGCCTACCAGCGGAAAAAAGACAGCAGAACGGGCCAGCTCACCGGCACCCTGAAAGGTTCTGATACCCGCCGGGAATACAGTTAAAAACGTCAGGGCCACACGAAAAATTCTCAAGCAAACACCCCCAGTGCCAGGGTAAAGCAAAAGAACAGGACCAAAGCAGCGGCGGCGGAAAGCCAGCAGCACACCTGGAACAGCGACAGGGCTGCTTCCAGGTCACCTTTTCCGGGCAAGCGCCCCTTTGCGTTTAACAGGGGACGCTCCACCAGGACACCCCGGTGCAAATCCGTCCCGCCCAGGCGGACATCGAGCACCGACGCAGCAGCCACCACGGGCCAGGCGCTGTTTGGACTGTCATGTTTTTTCCTGTCCCGGAGCAGGACAGACCAGGTTTGTTTTAGCGGTTGCTCTTTTCTCCCGGTCAGGAACGCGGCCAGGAAATAAAGCAGCGCCGTCAGGCGGGCCGGAATATAACTGAACAGGTCATCCACCCGGGCAGCCGCCCAGCCCAGGTAATAGTAGCGCTCGTTCTTGTAGCCGATCATCGAATCCATGGTATTGACCGCCTTGTAAAGCACAGCCAGGGCCGGACCGCCCAGGGCGGCATAAAAAAGAGGTGCTGTCACCCCGTCTGCTGTATTCTCAAACAGGCTTTCCAGGGCTGCCCGGACCACCCCGGCTTCATCCAGGGAAGCAGTATCCCGGCTGACCAGCCACCCTACTTTTTGCCGGGCCAGGGGAAGGTCCCCGGCTTGCAGGGCTTCCAGCACCTGGCGTACATGCACGGCCAGATCTTTTACCGCCAGCATGGAATAAAGGATCAATGCAGAAAGAGCAAAGCCCAGGTACGCATGCCAGGTAAAGGCAAAATCCAGCAGCAGCCAGGTTAAAGTAAAAGAACCTCCGGCCACAACCACAACGATTATGATCCCGGCCAGCCGTTTACCTGCCGGACTTCTCGTCAAGGTGAGGGCAGCCTTTTCCAGAAAGCCAACGGCCTGTCCCATGAACCGGACAGGATGAGGCAGCCAGCGGGGATCGCCCACAATAAGGTCCAGCAAAAAAGCCAGGGGTAAAACTGCAGCCTGTATTACCTGCGAAAAAGCCATGTGCATGTTCGAGCAGCAACTCCATCCGTAGATCGTTGGATTAATTAAAAATGCCACGGGTTAAACCACGTGGCTGGCCACTGGACTTGCCCTTATACCCGAAGGGGGTCGCAAACACAAACCTGGCAGGTCTCCTGGCTCTCGAGTCATCCGTTGCCCCCACCTTCCCAGCATCATGCCAGTGGTTTCTCGGGGACAATTTCCTCGCTTACAGTGGCGGGACCGCACCGGACTTGCACCGGTTTCCCTTTTAAGTATCCGCTACACCAGATTTATATTCAAATTTATATTAATAAAATTTGTTTGTTATTATAACACAATGAAACAAGTCTTGTCTAATTATTATTCAGAACCGACCGGAATTCCGCAAATAGCTTTTTAAAAATGGCTCCCTGGTTGTTGCAGCCCGGGTATCATTGTGTTACAATAATGAGCTGAGCAGTTGCGATTATCTTATCTTGAAGGAGGAGAGCTGGCCATTATCGTGCCGGACATAGAAAACCATGCCAAAAACCGAAGTAATCTTGTTAGCCCATGGGAGCCGCCTGCAGGAAGCGAACGACGAGGTCCTGAAGCTGGCCCAACAACTAAAGCAGAGCAAGCCGAAAGAAGATATTTCCACTAGCAGCGCCTTTCTCCAGTTTGGAAAACCCTCCCTGGAGGAAACCATTGATGCAGCGGTGGAAAACGGCTGCCAGGAAGTGCTCATTGTCCCCCTTTTCCTGACCCCCGGAGTCCATATCAATGAAGACATCCCGGAAATTGTTAGCGGGGCACAGGAAAAGTACCCCGAAATAGAGTTTAAACAATGCCAGCTTTTGGGATGTGACCCACGCCTGATTCCCATTTTATGGGAGCGTGTCAACGAGCAGCTGTCCTAGCTGCACATTGCAGCGTTTTAACTTTACCGCGCAGAAACCGGAGTCAAGACCGGCAAGCGGAAACTCCATTTTAATCATAAGGAGATTTTTCATGCCAATTGTTCTAGTTGGAATAAACCATAAAAAGGCTGACCTCGAAACCCGGGAAAAGCTTTCCCTGGAAACCGAGGACTTAAAAAGTGCCCTGGACTACCTTCTGGGGTTTGAAGAAGTCGAGGAGTGCTTTCTCCTGTTCACCTGCAATCGAACAGAATTATACGCTATGTGTTCAGAGAAACACAATTTGCAGGAACTGTTTTTAGG
>Ga0207421_10006907_pt1 | contig 12249 bp, 13 predicted proteins | sample SodLakKL_010_SED_4_FD_187542 | JGI IMG/M metagenome (GOLD analysis project Ga0207421, IMG submission 187542) | Alkaline sediment microbial communities from Lake Tanatar, Kulunda Steppe, Russia - 8KL_010_SED (SPAdes) (version 2) | ecosystem: Environmental > Aquatic > Non-marine Saline and... | reverse complement strand
GGTTCCTGAGAATCTGCAGCCAACACAGCCATATCATAATCTCTATACTGATATTCTACAAGGTAACTGGAATTGCCGGGAATAAAAAACCTCTTCAAGTCCTCTCCCAACTGCTGTAAATTAGGTTTTTCAGAGAATATTCTACCAGAATCAGAACGGACTGTATCAAACTCTACGTGTATTCTATAGTCCTCTCCATTAAGAACTACTAAATTTTTAAGGTTTAAATATCCTGCGTAATTTCTATAAAGCCTTCTATATCCTACTATTTTTTCAATAGCATTACGAAGTTTGCTGTCATCTAAACCCTCTGCAATTTCTTCCAGAATACCATTAGTTATTTTAAAACTATTACTGTCTGGCATATATAAAGGTTCTGTAAGTTTCTTTTCTTCATATACCCAACTACCTAGTTCCATAGGGTCGTTAGGGTTCTCTATACCTGTAGATTTTACTACTTCCTTCTTTAACCCTTTCTCCTCCTTCTCCAACCCAGAAATCACTTCTTCTAAAGAATCCATATCAATCTTTACACCTTCTACATGCATCTTATTACAGATACCGTGCACCTTCATCTCTACATTGTATAAGAAATCACCTGGTGAAAGACGCCACTTTGCTCTTAGTATCTTCTTGAGTAACATCACTCATCTCCCTCTCATCAACTTAATTATTATATTCTAACCTGTTAGAATATATAAACAAAGATGAAGTTACTTGCAAATTTTAATAGTATCTATTTCTTTATACAAAATAGTATTAATAAGATGAGGGATATTACCTTTAAGGTCATAAATCCGCAGTTTCTTAAAAGTCAACCAGTCCCTTTCAAACTCCCTTAAATCTAATCTCTTAACATACCCAGATTCCATACTGCCGTCATTTAATTCAATTAAAACTCTATAATAGCCCCTTTCCATCATAAAAAAATTCTTTTTCCTATTATGATTTCTGAAAAGAAAAAAGGCTATTATAATACACAACACCGCTATAATAGCCCCTATTAACACCAACAATATAACCTCCTATACATTCCTTACTTATCCTCTCTATAAAGCACCGCCTCGTAATTGTCCACATAAAGACCCATACCATCCTCATTTAAAGAAACCCTAATATTGCCCTTATTAGCAAAGGATTTCAATAACAACCTCAACAATTTAGCCTGAATAACAAGTGTTTTCTGTAAACCCTTCGGATTACCCGTAACCGAACCTGGAAAGAAGAATTCTCCATCTTTCCCCTTCTTAGTCTTTAATACTACCTTAAGTTCTTTATCCTCTGTAAAATCTAACTCCACTCTCCCTACAGAATAAGATAGTTCGGCCGATATCTCAATTAATCTATAAAAGTTATTAAAATCTACATAAACTCCATCCTCTGCAACTATCCTATCAATATCCTCTTTAAATCTATTGGGGATAGTAATATCAGATACCAGAAAAGCATATTTAAAATTATCCCCTTCAAAAACAGCCCTCTCCACTTTTGAATCTGTTGTCCTGTACACCTTAACATTACCTTCCAAACCCTTAAGCAAGAATTTTAAAATGTTTATATCCTTAACCTTCAAATCCATCTCATGAAACTTGGCTAAATAACGAACTACAGCAATAGCATAATTAGCATACGCAGCGTCAGTTCCTAAAAGGATTCTTTTCTCTTTTGGTGAAACTGCAGAATTTACAAGACCTCCAAAATCCTTAACCACAGAGTGTATATCTTCCGCAACAAGCGACCCTTTATATTTAACCTCATCACTAAAAATGAACTTATCTGGAGAAACTGCAAACACTTCCAATAGAATATCCCCAGGACTTAACCTCATCTTATATTCACCATCTGTTTCTTTATAAATAAGAATTATTGAGGGAGATGCTTTTAATAACTTCTGTATTATGTCCATAGGAATTACTATAGCATCTTCTAAAACATTCTCCACATTTAAATTCTCTATCCTCTGCTCCAGATAGACATCAAAATCAGTAACCCGACAAACCAACTGGTCTCCCTCTACCTTCAAACAAATAGAACGAGTAATAACATCCCGTCCTGAAACAGAAGTAACTTCCTTTGCAGATTTAATGAACCTTACAAAATCCTCATAAGACACCTTTATATGGGGCTTATCAATACTGCTATCTACCTCTCCAAAACCCTCCAAATCAATATCATCAAAATCCTTTGAATCCGTATCAGAATAATCTACAGAATCTAAATCCATCTCTTCCATATGGTCTTTGTTATGTTCTACCAAAGTTAACCCTCCTCTATTTTTAAAAGTATTAAACTATCATAAACCACTCTTGACCATGCCTCCATATTATTATAATACTTCTTTAACCCCTCTTTTGTCTTAAACTCTACAAAATTTTCCTCATAAAACCCAATGCTAAAATAAGGTATCTCTATTTCATAAACCAACCCTAAATGGTCTCTACCAACAGAATCCTGCGGATTATAAACAAGCCCCATAAAATTTATACCAATAACATCACTCTCCTGAACATCAATTTCTTCTTCCAACTCTCTATAAATACAATTTCTGAGTAAGTCTTGAATATTACCTCCTTTATCAACTGGATTAATATGACCTCCCTGTCCTATAGAATAATTCCCCTGTAATCTGCCCTCACCTCCAGTTTCCCTTTTAACCAATAAATACCTATCCGATTGGTCTTTTACAATTAGATAAGGAATCAACTGCAGAACATCATATTTACCCTTCTCTTCTTCAGACAACAAATCTGTTCTCTCAACCTGCCATCTTAATTCAAACCTACAACTAAAGACTACCTCATCCAATATCTTTTCTTCAGAATAGGGCAAAAACCTTTTTGCTTTGGAATCTATAAGGTTCTTATAAATAAAAGAATCCTTATCAAAACACCTATCCACAACAAGAACTTTTTCACCCTTATACTTCTCCCGCAAGCTCTCTCTCATTTATATTATCCCTCCTAATACTAACTTTACCTCTCCCTAAATAATAATTCTCCCCCTTTTAAACAAAAGAGGGAGAATTATTTACTGGTTTAATTAAAAGTTCAAAGTCCAGCCAAAGCCATTAGTTCCCAAGACAACAAACTTTTTATCTGGTTCAATTTCTGCCAACCTTACTGCACTACCCAAACTAGCATACCTATACTTTTCATAACTATAATAAACAGGTATCACCGTATCCGCACCAAAGTTAGCATCTACTACTTCCCCAGTTTCCCTATCAACAGTTCCTGCAGGGTCTCCACCTCTATCCAGACCGCCTAAAAAGTCCTTCTCTATAAGCCCGTCTGCTGTAGCTGTTTTAGCATCGTCTCCACCAGAAACTGATGCAGTAAATTCCAATTCTCCAGAAATACCATTAACTACACCTGCTATTGCAGAAAAAGTATTCTTAGCATCGTCTAAATCCCCACCATCGTCGCCATCTACAAAACTCTCATCAGACAATTCATCCGCAGCAACAAGAGAATTGTCTTCTTCTGCTTCAGCATAAGAAACCTCTAAAAGTTGCTCTCCGTCTTCATCTTCCAATTCTTCTAAAACCGCTGCCACCAATTTTATTTTATTTTCAGGTTCATTTAATTCTTTTCCTCCTGAGTCGTGCACAGCAAGATAAAGATATATTTCCTGCTCTTCGTGGTCAACTTCTGCCGATAAAGGTCTTTCATCTGAAGGATCTATATCCACATTCATTCCATAATCATTACCAAATTGCCCATGCTTACGGAACTTAACTACCATCTCATTATTTGTTCCCTCATCACCCAACTCCACTTCTGCCTGTACAGATTCTTCTACACCAAGTTCTATCCTCAACACCTTACCGTCTAATTCTGCTGACAAATCAGTAGCGTCAATCTCATTCAATTCCCCAGGCTCTTGATTAGCAAAAACCTCTAACTTAAACCCAAAAGCTCCTTCAGTATCTGCTTCAATTTCTACATAATCCCCTTCTGTATCGTCAGGCAGATACTTAATAATTTCAGCACCTTCATCAGTTAAAATAACTGGAGTTGGGTCTGCAGCAGCTGTAGTTCCACTAATCAATTGCAATTTGCCTGGAATAAAACCTTCTGCTAATTTCCCAGAATACGTAGTACTACCCTCACTACCAAAAACTCCTTCATAAGTTACTGCAGGCTGAATCTTTACCGTATGATTTACATATGGATACTGCCCTCTAACAGAAGGTTGTAATTCTAAATAATAATCTGCCTGTTCTTTTAAATCTACAGGCACTTGTTCCCAATTAATAGCCCTAAAAATCACTTAAAACACCTCCCATAAGTATCTTCCCTAAAATATATAAACCAGTAAGTTTAATACCCTGATTTCTATACCGAAACAGGATAAAAATTATAATATTAGGGAGGTAAAACCCCTTATTCTGTTTCTAAATGAAATCAAAACAAGGGGTCAATAATCATTATAGATTCTATATTCATTTATGAAAATTATCCACAACAAATTTAAAAGTAAGATAACCTTCTTCTAAATCCCCCATATAATCTCTAATAAAATTACGAGTATTATCTATATGATGAATATAACCCGACCTGAGAACTCCTTCTTGATATAACTTAAAACCTTCTACAACATCTAACTTACTGTCGGACTGTTCCTTGGTTTCTCTCCATACTCTAATCTCCACATCCTTATCTAAAGAAGAAGAAAATTTCCTACCACTCCTAAACACATCTGGGTACTCATCAATATCAATAAAATCCCTTGCTTTAAGATATACATCAGACCTTAACCAGATACCATTTATAATCAATCGGACTAACAGGTCTCTCTTACTCTCATTATTAATATAAATAGAAAAATAGGTATCTCTAGGTAGAGAGGCTCTGAATAAGGATTCCACAGAACCTCTCTGCCCTTTTACAGACAATTCCTGAGATTTCATCTTACAAGTAACCCCGTCTAAATACATAACACCCCTCCCTTATGAAAAGGGTTCAATCTTCCTCTCCTAACTCCTCAATATCTTCATCTACTTTAACATCTACTACATTTCCCCATTTATTTGTTTCATATTCCATAGGAGGTTCGGAACCTTTAAAATAGTCCTCTACGTTACGCAGGAACATAGCCTTTTCTTTCCGCATCTTCTTATTCTTCTCTTTCTGTTTAGCAAGTTCCGCTTCTAACCCTGAAACATATTCTAAAATTGCGTCTACACACCCTTTAAGTGTTTTAATACGATTTAAGCAGTCATCCTTGTTAGTAATCTTAAATTCCTCTTCTTTAAATACTGGCTCCTTAAACTTTTCTTCTTTAAATTCAGGTTCTCTAAACTTAGTTCTTTTAAATAACTTATCCTTTTTAGGAGGTTCCTCTACTTGAGGCTCCTCTACTTCAGGATAAGATTCTTCCTCTGATTTTTCCTCTATAGAACCTGAATCCTCTTCTTCCATCTCTTTCACCCTCCGATAATACCGATTCTGAGTAGCAGAGTAAGACCTATCTAAAACTTCAGATACCTCTGCTATAGCCTCCTCTTTACCTTTCCCTTCTTCCTGCATCAGCCTATTCACGTGCTCAAAAAGAAACCGCTATAGCCTCCTCTTTACCTTTCCCTTCTTCCTGCATCAGCCTATTCACGTGCTCAAAAAGAAACCGCAACTCCACATCAGACCAAGACTTCGATTTACCCTTACTCATTAATAACAAACTCCTTTCTAATTAATAATTTCACTATTCTAAATGACCTATTACTTCGTTCATAACATCCTTAAGGACAACCCATTTTAAAGTTTCTATTAAACTATCTTTTATTTCAAAGCGTTCCCCCTTTCTATTAGGAATTCTAAATTCACACTTATAAAAAGCATAACTATCCTCTAAAAAAGAATTTATAATAGACTGCAAATTCCTCAAACTATCAGGGTCGCAAGGAATAGTAACCAAAATTACATCATCAGGTTGCTTTTTCTTACCGTAAGAATCTAAATGGCTATAACAAAATAAAGTTTCATCATTACCATTAGCCAAAGCATCAACAAGAGGATTCCAAAAATATATTCTTAAATGCTCCAGCACTTCATCCATCACAATATCCACAAGATTTTCTTGGGTTCTCTTCATATCACCTTCCCTCCTTCAAAATAATTATTTTTTGCCCTTATTAGTATTATACGAATTAACGGCTTATTTTTTAACGATAATCTAAAAAATAAGCCGTTTTCTCTAAAAAAATTTTTATTCTACTTAAATTCTATGTCTTGGGTACCTTTTTTCCGGTGCTAAAATCAATCAGCCATACCTGCTTTTCCTTCTTATCGTAAAAAATATTTTCATCACTTAAATCAGTAAGCAGAAACCCAAACTTCTTTATCCTCTTTGCTAATTCCCTGGCAGTACTATGGACTTGATTACGAAGTGTCATTGTTGGCAACTTATCCATCCTTACACCTGGAGCCTTCGGCATCACTAAATAATTCCGCACCCTATAACAGGGGAGTACCCCTTTAATATTCTGAGATAAATAAGTTTGCCAATAAGCTATAAAATCCAACCTCTGAATTTTTTTATATTCAGGAAGTTTAGGAATCTTTATAACATAATCTTCATCTTCAAAAACCAGAACTAAAAAATGGGAACCTTTTTCTACTACAAAATCTCCTATATCAATTTCTTTTAAATATTCGTACCTATCTGCTCTAAGATTTCCTACATCCACTTTTTTAAAGTTTTCAAGTTTTTTTGCTATGTCCTCACCTCCTCACAAGACATAGAAAGGTTTAGAAAACGAAGGTTAATACGAATAGACCTATGAACATTTAGAATAACCACAGGCTCTGCAAACAACACATCCCTCTGAAAAATCTACAAATTCTCCACAATCAGGGCAAGCCACCTTAACTTTTTCTTCAGACTCTACTATAGAGGTATCTTCCAACTGACTTTCTATCACCCTGCCAATAACATCTGGGCAAGAAGTGCCTACTAAATCTTTTTTCCTCAGAAAAGCCGAACATTTTATTCCTCTAAGCTGTCCTATAATTTGTTTAATAGGAACTCCAGAACGCATTGCTAAAGAAATTAATCTGCTGGTTGCTTCAGATTGAGAATGACACCCTCCCCCTCTACCGTTTGAGCAGAAAACTTCGCACATACCATAATCATCTTTATTAACAGTAATGTATAATTTACCGCACCCTATCAAACTACGGGTAGTAGAACCGTAGGTAGTTTCAGGTCTTACCCTCTTATTCAATCTTTCCTCTGCTATTTCCTGAGGACTTTGTTTTTCTTTTTTAGGTTTCTCCAGAACTTGCAAACTTCTACTACCATCTCTATAAACAGTCAAACCCTTGCACCCTAATTTATAAGCCATAAAATAGGCATCTTTAACATCCTCTATAGTAGCCGAATTAGGTAAATTAATAGTTTTACTAACCGCATTATCTGTATACGCTTGAAAAGAAGCCTGCATCTGGATATGTTCTTTATAATTTATATCGTGAGAAGTAACAAATAAATCTTTAATATCTGATGGAATACCTTCCACTTCATCTAAATTCTTCTCAGACAATTGAGACCTTATTAATTCCAAGTCACAATCTGCCTCTATTAACTTCTCCTCAAAAATAGGATGAAATTCATCAAAACTGGTACCCATAACATTCCTTTTATACGAAACAGAAAATAGAGGTTCTATTCCAGAAGAGCACCCTGCTATAAGACTAATAGAACCCGTAGGAGCTATAGTCGTTAAAGTAGCGTTCCTTCTCTCATTCTTAAATGTACTCAACTTTAAATTAGGAAAACTATTAAGAACAAAACCAAGGTATTTAGAACATTCATCTGCAGTATCTTTAATAGTCTTCATAACTGTTCTAGCCAGAGAGAAAGATTCCTCTGAACCATACCTGATACCCAATTTAACAAGAGCATCTGCCCATCCCATAACCCCTAAACCTATTTTCCTATTCTGTTTAGTCATATGCTCTATTTCTGGTAAGGGATATTTATTTACATCTATAACAGTATCTAAAAATAAAACTGCACTTTTTGCAACTTCCTTTAACCTTTTAAAATCAAATTCACCTTCCCTGACAAAATTAGAAAGATTTAAAGAACCTAAATTACAAGATTCATAAGGGAATAAAGGTTGTTCTCCACAAGGATTTGTAGCTTCTATTAACCCTAAACCGGGCAAAGTGTTTTGTTGATTTATAGCATCTATAAACACTACTCCAGGTTCTCCATTTTTATGAGCACCTTCTACAATAATATTAAAAATCTCTTTTGCAGAATGATACCCTACTATTTCCCCATTTCTAGGGTTATAAAGGGGATAATCACCACCTTCTTCCAGGGTACTCATAAACTCCTCTGTAATGCCAACAGATAAATTAAAATTATTTAAAGAATCTTCTTCCTGCTTGGCTAATATAAATTCTTTTATATCAGGATGGTCTATCCTGAGGATACCCATATTAGCCCCTCTTCTACGCCCTCCCTGCTTAATAATTTCCGTTGCAGAATCAAAAACTTTCATGAAACTAACAGGTCCTGAAGCCACACCTCCTGTAGAACTTACACTATCATTAGAAGGTCTTAAACTGGAAAAAGAAAACCCTGTCCCTCCTCCGCTTTTATTTACTAAAGCAGCATACTTTAAAGAATCAAAAATGCCTTCCATAGAATCTTCTACTGGAAGGACAAAACAAGCAGACAAGTTGCCCAAAGAAGTCCCTGCGTTCATCAAAGTTGGGGAATTAGGTAAAAAATCCAAATTAATCATCATCTTATAAAACATCTCTTCTACATCATCTTTAAATTCAGAATTGATAGCATTATTATTCTTATCTATACCAGAGGCTACAAACTTCACAACTCTTCTAAACATACCTTCAAAATCCTCTACTAAATCACCTTTACCATCTTTTAAAAGATACCTGGTCTTTAACACCTCTTTAGCATTTGGGGATAACTTTTCCTCAATCACAATTATTTATTCCTCCTCTATTAGCACATCTAGAGGCAATCTAAAATCAATTGCCTCCAGTAAAAATATATAATCAAAATTCCATATCTATTATATTCTCCCCATCACCTAATATACCTAAAGGCCATTTTCCTTGGGCAACTTTATCAATCTGTTTTCTTTTAAAATATTCATTCAAACTCTTTTGATTTTCTTCATACCACACCATTTGAGAAGCGTGCAACTCCTTTAAACTACAGGCATATAAATCGTGTACAAACAACACCTCCCTTGCAACCCTTTCAGAAAGAAACGCATCATAAAAAGCAGTATGAAGTCTATCCTCATCCAAATCTAACTCTGTGCAATAATACATAGCAAGGTCAATTAAAGTCCTGCTACCTTTCCTAAACCTATCAAAGTACCTGTCTATAACCATAGGGTCAATAATATTAACATCCTCAATAATTTGCAAACCTGCCCTGCGAAATTCTAATTGAAGCAATGCCCAATCAAAAGGTGCATTTGCTATTACCAGAGGAAACCCCAATAACCTGCCCGTCCTTAACAAAACCTGCACCTTTTTCATAACCTCATTGCTGGAAGGATAATCTTTTAAATCCTCTTCAGAAATCCCATGAATTGCCTGAGCCTCTTCCTTAATCTCAAAATCCCCTTCAGGATTTATCCTAGTAGAATACGAAGGAGTTAAAACATTCCCTGCCACATCTACCATAAGAAGGGATACTTCTATCATTCTATCTTCCATCATATCCAGCCCTGTAGTCTCCGCATCAAGGGTCAGGAAAACATCATTCCTCCAAATCATAATTTCCTCCTTACCTATCAAGAAGATTTTCTCCTAAAAATACCAAACTGCTGTAAATACAGTTCAATCCTACTTTTAACATCCTCATCAATATCAGATTCATCCAGCACATCATAAATAGTTCTCCCTGATTTATCTCCATCCATTTTCTCTAAAAGTTCCTCTGCTTGAGCAGAAATTTCAATCAAAAGGTCTGAAGAAGACACCTTCCGATTATATACATCAGAAGTAAACACGTCCTCCGCATTAGCCGTAGGAATCTCAAAAGACTTAAATTTAACAGGCTTGTCTCCCTGGTCAAACTTAAGTCCCTGCACAACCACCTCCCGACTTAAATTATATCTATGGGAAGTCCCTCTCATTAAAGAACCTGGTCGAATAACATAACTATTATCAACCTTTACAGGATTAAATGTAATATGGTCGTGCCCCAGAGCATAAAATTTATAACCAAGTTCTTTAACCTGCTTATCAGAAAGATAGTCATCAGAATAAGAAGACATATTGTAAAACAAATGGGCTACACAAATAGGGATATTAACCCCCTCTAAAACTTCCTCAGCAGGTTTAACCATCTCTCCATAATGAAACCCTGCAACCCCAAAGGAATGCCCAGATTCTGTTTTAAAATATATCCTACCAAAAGGTTTTAAAAGCCCTGAATAAAACAAATTCCCCAAAGAGGATTTATCCATAAAATCCAGTCTATTATACAGAACATCATGATTACCTATAATAGAATAAACTTCAATCCCGTCTTTCTTAAAATATGCCAATAAATCTAAAATACTGTTTACATAAGATATAGGCTGACTAGGTTTATTAAAAATATCCCCTAACAGCACCACTATAGAAAAGCCCTGCTCCTTACAGATTTTGTGGACCTCTCTCATTTTCTTTAAAGCCGTCTTAGGATATTCATCTATTCTTGACCTGGGAGTTACTGTGCTAAAATGAGTATCCCCAACAAACAAAAGCCCTTTTACAGGTTCTTCTAATACATAGCTCTCATTTAAATTCATTCTTTTTCCTCCTCCAATTCCCTAACCTTACCTTCCTCTACAACATAAACTCTATTCCCTAAATCAGTAAATCTAACATCGTGAGCAATAAGGGGTATAATAAACCCTTTCTTTTCTGCAAGTTTATCTATAAATTGAGCCAAACCATCTATATACTTGGAAGATAACTGTGTAAAAGATTCATCACAAAACAGGATAGGGGCAAATTTAAAATACCCTATATAATATACCTGCAATATAAACCCTACTACACTTTTTATACCGCCTCCAATATCGTCTTCAAAACTCAATCTTCTAACTTCATCCCCTACTTCTTCCACCAGGATAAAATCAGCCACCTTGTTACTTCTTTTATCATCCAGCTCAATATCAAAAGAATAGTTTTTATCATAGAATATAGTTTGCAATCCAAAAGTAACCAGGTCTTTTATAACTCTAAGTTGGTCGCTGGAAAGTGCATCAATCATAGCCTTAAGATGCTCCATTGCTGACAGATGCACTTCCCTTTCATCCAATTTATCATTTAACCCTTCCTGACTTTCCTCTAGATTTTTCTCAAAAGACCTTACCCTTCTTAAAGATGAATCAAGGGAAGAACTTATACGAATAGCCTTATCCTTTAACTCTTCAAAATTATCTATCATAAAGAACTCCTCCCTAATTAATCTACATCAAAATCATCTGCTATATCATCATCCTGAGTATCATAAGCAGATAACTCTTCTTCAAGACCTTCTATTTTAGTTTTTAATTCGGATTCCTTTTTCTCCAGATACTCACGGGCATCCTCTAAAGAATTAAAATCATATTTATCCTTCAATTCCTGTAGTTTTTCTTTTTTAGTCTCTTCCAAAGAATCTATCTTAGTATCAAGCACCAATACCTTTCTTTCTAATTCCCCTTTCTTATCAGTCAACTCCTTAACCTTTTCTATTAAATTATCTTTATCAACCACTCTAAACCCCTCCTTCTAATTTATTCTGCAGGATTCCAAGGATTGCCACAAAGCGGACAGCTATCGTATTCCCCTAACTCTTCCTCTATAGAAGTCAATGAAGATTGTAATTTACCCCTATTAGAAACTGCCTTATCTATATCTTTATCTATATTAGTTACTTCATCTATAAACTCTTTTAATTCGGCTATTTCAGTTTCTATACTATTTATATCATCTATCTTTGTATTAAAATCCCCAGGGTCAAACCCACACACAGTTAGGTCCCTAATCTCATCTCTTAATTTATTAAACTCTTCCAGTTTAGCATTGGTATCCTGCAAAGAATCTACAAGATTACTTAAGTCCTTATAATCAAGAACATCCCTATTAACTTCATCTAAATCCCCTATACCAGCCAAAACATCTGCTATATCACTCTTCTTTTCATTCAGCACAGAAAGCTTATCCAAAATACTGACACATGACTGAGCTAATATCTCAACACGCTGATATTTTTTAA
>Ga0207421_10006905_pt1 | contig 12255 bp, 8 predicted proteins | sample SodLakKL_010_SED_4_FD_187542 | JGI IMG/M metagenome (GOLD analysis project Ga0207421, IMG submission 187542) | Alkaline sediment microbial communities from Lake Tanatar, Kulunda Steppe, Russia - 8KL_010_SED (SPAdes) (version 2) | ecosystem: Environmental > Aquatic > Non-marine Saline and... | reverse complement strand
TCTTGTTTCTTGAAGCCGGCCCGCTTCGGCTGTCGGCTTCGCTGACTGTGGCTTCCACTCCCTCTAATGTCGCCTTCGCCGACACACCCCTGCCAGCTTTCCCCTACTCAGACTTTTATTCTTACCTCCGGTGTCAAGTGTGTAACTGGGTTAGCAAAAAGGTGGGGGGCTTTTATCTTGTTTCTTGCTTATGGTATCTTACTTCTTTAAAAAGATCCCTGTTTTCTCGTCTTTTACTTCTGGCTTCCGACCTCTGACTTCCAACCTCCAATAAGGTGTCCCCCCCATCTTAATCTTCCCCCACGGTGGGGGGAAGAAAAATGCCCGCGGCAAAGAAGTATAAAATAACCCAAAGATTGTAGCTTTAACCCCCGGTGTCAAGCAGCACCCACATTGGTGCCTCGACATCTTCCTCCCCCCTGGTGGGGGAGGAATTAAAGGTGGGGGGGGATTTTTATCTTGCCTCTTGCCTCTTGCCTCTTGCTTCTTGCCTCTTGCTTCTTGCCTCTTGCCTCTTGAAAAAGGTATCCCCCCCATCTTAATCTTCCCCCCCGGTGGGGGGAAGAAAAATGCCCGCGGCAAAGAAGTATAAAGAATGGCTCAGAGGAAGGTACAAGTCTTGCGCACCTACTTGAATTCAGCACCGTCCCAGGACATAAATATTTTCTGCGACAGGGCCGAACCGGTTATATCCTCAAATAAATAAAGCAGCTTTAACTCATCAATAAGAACCGTGGTATGAGGAATTAACCCGGTAATATTAATAAAACGCCCCCATCCTCCCATGATCATGTCTTCGCCAGGCAAAACCCCGGGATTAGCGGGATACCACCCGGCTGAGGCCATATATTGTTCTACAGGTATCATCTTTGCAAGCATTGGTTCAGTTTCTTTTAATTCTGTCCCTGACCAGTATTTTAATTTCCATTCTTTTTCTTCAACCTGCGCAGGTTCACCTGTAACCCTGGCCAGCAGCTTTACTTCACTGCCGTCTTCTTCATTCCTGCCCAGGGCCAGCGGATCATGCTCGGGATCATCAAGCAGGGTTCCGGGAACAAGTTCCATGGCCCTGCCTATAAGCTGGAGTATATCCGTATCACCGGTTTCTCCCCAGTGAGCATCAGGTAGAATCTTTGGTTTACTCAGGAATGGAAGCTGCCCACCCAGCTCATTTATTTCCTCCCGTGCTGCAACAAAGCTGCGTGCAAAATCGCCCCGGATACTGAGTTCAGCGGGTATCATCTTCTGAGCAGGCCCCGCCGGCCTGTGGTTATCAATATTAATAAACGGTATCACCGGCTTGCTTGCCCCCCAGTTAAGTTCCTTTAACGGCCCGGATATTCCCAGGGTGGAACTTAAAAACTGGTTTTTCATTTCCGGGGAAGAAACAAGCAGGTTAAGGTAACCTCCCACCTCGGTTATATTTTTAGGGGCCGGGTTCCGGCTCTGGTGTATATCCCCGCCCAGGGCCATGCGCTGCAAGAGTATTTGCTGTGCCCGCAGCAAATCTGGATTTGAGCCAGTTCTGATAAGTTCAACCAGGGCATCCAGAACCTGGCCATAGTTGGAAGTACCGCCCATAATTTCGCCTCCTTGTTTTAATTTTATTGTCCATTTTCCTCTTCCTCTACATCCTTCTCTTCATCTGCTTCTTCCTGCTCTTCGCCCTCTTTTTCTTCTTTTTCCTCTTCTTCCTTTTCATCTTCATCTTTATCTTCATCTTTATCTTTATCTTTATCTTTTTCTTCTTCATTAATGGCACTCATAACCGCGGGTAGTTTATCCAAAGCCTTGGAGGCCATCTCCGTACTTGCTTTAAGGGCGCTTTCCCTTGCCTTTTCCGCAGTATCTGTCGTCTTGGTTATCAGCTGACTCAGCTGCTCCATCCCGGTTATATCGGCAATTCCCTTCTGGAATTCCGGATCCGCGAGTTTTTGAAGCAACGCCGTATCAACAGAGGAAGGAAGGGAAGACAAATTGTTGATTATAGGCTGGATATTACCAAAGGTGCTTTCTTTACTTTCTTTTATCAGGTCACGGCTTTGGGGCATACCGATTTCTCCAATAGGGCCGGCTTCAGGCACAGGAGAATCCTGCCAGTTCCAAAAGCGGGTTATATCAATCTTTTCCGCGGAGGGATTCCTGCCTAGCACCGCTTCGCCCAGCACTCCCCGGGTAGGGAGAGATATCCTGGATACCGGCGGTTTAAACGCTTTACGGTGATACTCCGCCAGAGCTTCCTGGACCATCCCGGTAGTCATGGGAACTTCCTCCTGCTGGCCGTTATTGCCGGTATTTACCGTAACACTTCCAGCTGCTTCCGGGGGTATGTTAAAAGGCATAATCATTGAGTTGCCGTAAAAACCAAGGACCTGGTTGGCCACACAGTTCAGCAAAGGTATATGCCGGGTATCGTCGGTTATGCCGCCTTCAGGCACTCCAATGGTGTATCCTTCCAGCATAACGGCCCTTTCTTCATCGGTTAGTGATTGCCACACGGCTTTAGAATAATAAATGGTATTGCGTATTACGTGCTGCAGCGTTTTTTCTATCTGCAGCAAATCATTAAAGCGGAGAGTAGGCTTTACCATAAGGGCGGGCACAGGCCATGCCCCCGCGGGTAGCTGCACTTTTGAGGTAATATACCCGGAAGAAAAAGTTTCCGACTCTCCCATATCAGGAGCCTGGGTAAATGCCTTGAAATCGCTTACAAACGGCCCCCCAAACTCTCTTTCAAGCTCCAGGGCGCTGAAAGAAACCCCCTCTAACACCTCCCGCAATTTCAGGGCCAGAGAGGGCAGGTGTTCCAGGAAAGAATCTCCGAACAGGTTTTTAAATATTTCCAACGAAGAAGGAGCAAAATTATAGGTGATTGGCCTGAAATTTCGGCTTATATCAAAACCCACAATATCATCGGGGGAAAGAGTGGCCGGAAGCGCAATATCGGCGGTAAGGGTTACATGGTCTTCCGAGTTCCTGCGGTTTTTTATTTCTGTTACCAGCTCACTTCGGCTGGAAAACGCCTTCTCCGGATCTGTCAGCGCATCGTAAAGGGGCGGTATCATGGACAAACCGCCGCTAAAACGAACCGGGCGGAGCCGGGTATGGTACCTTGTGCGCACGGTAACATAAATTTCTTCAAAAGGAAGAAAAGCCCCCGTAACCTGCACCCGCAGCACCTCCTGCCGGTAAGCTGCAAAATCCAGCTCCGCATGAGGGTTGGACATGAACTCTTCCAGCTTGTCAAGACCCTGCCTGTAAGTGGGGGGCAAATATCTTTTTAAAATATCCGCATGCCGCAGCAACCTTGAATAGCGGCGAAGCAAAAGCCGCCTGCCGGTGAGACGATCAGGGTCAAGATTGACCGGTTCTCCCGGAGGCAGAAAACGCACCACTTCCAGGGGAACAAAACAAACAAGATTTACACCTTCCACCGCTGTTGAAACATCAAAATGCCTTAAAACTTCCCAAAACTGGACGGTCATGGCGTGGGCCCGGTTGTTATTGGTTATAACCCTGGTGGTAGCCTTCTGTAAATCAGACGCGCTGGCCAACCTCATACTCGTCTGATTAACGCGGCGCCTAACGGATGCCTGCTGCTCCACGCCGCTGTGCGTAGACTGCGCCCCGTGCGACACGTAATGGCGTGAACCTTCAAGGGAATTATATGAGCTTCCGCTCGAGCTTGCACCACCTTTTGCTCCCCCGCCGCCCGCTCCTATAACCACGGGACCCAGGGCAAATCCAATTCCGCCTGCCCCACCGGCAGACCAGCTTTGGGCCTCGGTTTCAAAATAGCTGGTTCCCGTGGCCTGTTCCCTGAAGGCGGACTCAAAGATCGCTTCCGCCGAAGTATCGGCAACCTGGGAAGACCTGAGCGTCTCCTGCACCTCCAGGGTATCACGTTCATAATCCCTAAAAGTCTGCTGCTGTTCAAATACAGCTACACGCTGCTGTTCGCCGGGGGCAAGGGGAAGGGAGTACACCAGGTTCCCCAGTGAAAGGCCACAGGGCTTCCAGTGTTGAGCCATCCTGACAATATAGCCAAGGCCCAGGGTTCCGGCCATAGGCACCAGCTCTTCTATATTAATGAATTCGCCGCTTGAACCGATGAGCTGGTCCCGGAAATTATCAATACTAAGGGGCTCGTCCACCGGCACACGTTCACTAAAACTGCGTTCGACACCAATTCTCTCCGTCCAGTCCAGGTTCCGCATGGCTGCTGTATAGCTGCCCCCGTTACTCTTGAATTCAATTGTATGGGTTAAAACACTGGTTTTTGGTTCTATTAGCCTGATAAGCACCCCGTAGGGGAATTTTTCCCGGCTCAAGTTGTAATTAAAAACAAGGCCTTCTTCTCCTTCCTCCCCGAGCTTAACCGAAACCCCGGAACCGCTCTGTTCATCAGGCGCATCACCGTCACCTGGAATTATATTTTCTATACCGGCAACTATTCCGGACAAAGCTTCAACTATACTGACATCCAGGGGGTCAAGGTATTTGGGAAGCGTTATGTTGCCCAGTTTTCCTTTACTGCCAATCGAACCTGTTTTCAGTTCCACAGTAGAGGTCCCGTTGTTTCCCCGGAATTCCAGGGTAATTGCTTTAGCCAGGGTGCCGCCGGGCAATTCCAGCCTGAAATAACCGGTGTCCGTGGTTACCGCCCGTGGATCGGGCCAGCTCAGGTCACCATCCTTTCTATAAGGCTTTAAAACATTAACAGAAATACGCTTTGCGCCCGACCCATCCGGCTGAAGCAAGTTCCCTGAAAGTACGGCGGGCAAAACCTCGGGCAGCATTATTTCAATATCATGATAAAAATCATTAAGAGTAATTAACCCTTCAAAAAAGTGAGTAATATTTGCTTTCTTGAAATCCATCAGAAGCTTTACTTCTTTATCGTCCGGTTCCTTTTCCAGAATTTTTTCCAACGTTAACGGCATGCGGGCTATCTTTCTTTCCCACTCCTTTACCTGCTCCTGGTATATCTTCTTTAATAAAGTTTGCTCTTTTTCAACATGTTTACTATCCCGGTCTTCAGGCATTTAATTTCCTCCTTTAATTATTTTTAACCCGGTTACTTGTATTGCATCACCACCTTAATCAAATTAATTTGTAACTACTCAAGGGGGGGCTTTTTTTTTAGATTTGTACATAAACTGCCCTGTTTGGCAACAGGGCAGTTGAATAAATAAACAGCATCTGGTTTCAAGGAAAGCCACATGAATTATTTTACTTCTCTATTATTATTATACTGTAATACTTGCAAAAATAACACTATTTTTTTCAATTTATTTCTCCAATTATTTTTGTTCAAGATCCTGTTACTCAAGTTTCTACTTAAACTTCTAATTGCGGTTTTCTTCTGAAGAAAAGACAAAAGCCAGTACCAGGAAAACAGCCAGGAGGAAAAAACCGGAGATTAACAACAAAAACGGTGGCAGCTGCAGCCAGGAGGAAAGATAAGCCAGCCAGTCTGCCGCCCTGGCCCCTCCCCAGGCCACCAGTGAGTATACTAAAAAGGCTCCTGCCGTACTGCCCAGCAAAAACAGAAGATGTGGACGCAGAACATTATTCAACTCTTCTAAACCAGCCCCGCGCAACCAATAATTTCGGTAAACTTCCTCCCAGCGGAGCATCAGGAGATACATAATTGCACCGGCAGTCACCAGGGCAAGAATCCAGCCGTATTCCGCACGGTAAAAGATAGACGCAGGACTATCCAGCACATTTTCCATTATCCCTTTTATCCACTGCATCCTGGAAGCAAACAGTACCGGGATTAAAAGGTACAGGCCGCAGCTAAAATAAACCGCCTGGTAAACTTTTTTCCCCAACAAAACCGTAATACCAAATACAATCAACAGGACAGCGCCCCATATTAACCATACCTGGTAACTTTCTAGGCCTGCCCGGCTGGAAATATCCAGTAACGTCCTGATAAAAGCATAACTGGACAAGATTAAAGATGACAGCAAAATAAATGATTTCCATACAGGAAAAATGACAGAAGGCATTAGCGCACCTCCAGCTTTTTCAAAACAGAAGAAAACGATTTTTCCGAAGGATCCCAATCCAACCACGCTACCCTTTGCCTGATAGATTCCAGGTGAAACCGGTCACGTGTTTTCAAAATGCTACCGGCAATTTTATCAGCTTGCGTACGGGCCGCCAGCCCGTATCCACCGATATTAACTATTATTACTGGCAACCCCTGCCGGCCGGGTCGTGCATACCTGCCCAGCTGCCGTATACCTTCCCACAGCTGTGGAGCTTCCTGCACCCTGGCACGGGTAACTACCAGGTGCAATGTATCCTCGCCCTGGTAGTATTTACGGTACTTAACGGCCTTCTTTTGCAGGTCCTCGGCTGAAGATCCTTCATAAACGCTTTCTCCTTCCCGCCTGTCGAGCTCTTTTAACTGGAAAATTAACTGCAGGATACGCCGGTACTGCCGGTTCCCGGATGCGGGATACAGAAAATAGCTGCTTTTGCCAAAGGTACAAAACCCTACTCTCATGTTTTCTTTAAGGTAATATGTGGCCAGGTTATGCACAGCCTCCAGGGCGTATTCCCAGCTGTCTTCCATGCTGGTGCCAAAATTCATCGCCCCGGAATGCTCCAGGTAAACCCAGGCTGTTTTTTTGCCTTCTTTCTCAAATTCGTTCACCACGGGATAGTACCCGCCTCCCCCTACAGTGCGGGCCGTAGCTTTCCAGTTAATAAACTTGCAGGGATCGCCGTACCGGTAAGGCCTTAGCTCACGAAAATCAAGCGTAGACACCCCGTAAACAGCACTGGCCCCTGTAGGAAGCGGCCTCTTAACCGGTGAAGCCACGTTTCGAAGACGGCCAAAAGAAACCAGCCGGGGGCGAACTTCCAGGGTTGCGGGAGCTGAAAGCTTTCCCGGGGTTTCCGGGTACCACCCTGCAGCACTGCAGGAACTCCAGGCCACTTCATCCAGGTAATACTTCCCGGATCGGGTAAAACGTACCCGGTACTGCAGGTTAATTTTTTGCGGAAGCATTCCCTTCCATACCAGCAGCAGGTTGCTTCCTTCTTCAAGCAAAAAACTTTCCGGAAGCACGTCAGCAACAACTACGGGGCCCATACCCCCTTTCAGCTCTACTTCCACCTCCACGGCGGCGGTTTTTCCAACGTAGCATGCCCCGGGTAGTATCTGTCGTCTTACCTCCACAGGGCGGGGCGGGCTTATAACCAGGCCCAGGCAAATAAATATAAAAGGCAGCACCAGGGTTTTTAAAATAACCGGGTTGCCCAGGACCACGCCGGCCAGGGCTGAAAGTAGAAAAAGGGAAGCCAGTTTTATTCCCATATGGTGAATAATCATACCAGTTTTCACTTCCCGGGTTTAAAATCTTTGGGAACCGCAGTACCATAAACAATCTCTTCAATAATCTCTTCCGGGAGCACCCCATCCAGGGCGTAATCCATATCCAACACCAGCCGGTGGGAAAGCGCCGCCCCGGCTATTTCTTTAACATCATCGGGGATAACAAATTCCCTGCCGCTTAACAGCGCCATACTGCGGGACAGGCGCAGCATGGCCAGGGAACCGCGCGGGCTGGCTCCCAGCCTCACCCTTTCATCTTGGCGTGTAGACCATACTATTTCCCCTATGTACTGCAGTATGTTTTCATCCACGTATACAGTTTCCACCTGTTCCTGCAAGCGCAGCAGTTCCTGCTGACTCATTACCGGTAAAATTTCCGCGCTGGGGTCGTCCTTTTTCCACTTGATACGGCGGCGCATTATTTCCTGCTCCAGCTCCACACTGTTTACGTACCCCAGGGAAAGTTTCATGGTAAACCGGTCTAGCTGCGCCTCCGGAAGGGGATAGGTCCCCTCGTTTTCCACCGGGTTCTGCGTGGCCAGTACCAGGAAAGGTTTCTTTAGCGCAAAAGTCTCTCCTTCTATGGTTACCTGCTCTTCTTCCATGGCTTCCAGCAAAGCCGACTGGGTTTTGGGCATGGCCCGGTTAATTTCGTCAGCCAGGAGCAGGTTGGTAAATACCGGGCCTTTTTCCAACACAAATTGTGAATCCCGGGCATTCCATATCCGGGTACCTACAATATCTGCAGGCATAAGGTCGGGAGTAAACTGGATACGGCCCCAGCTGGAACCGGTTAAACCGGCCAACAATTTTACCAGCAGCGTTTTACCCAGGCCGGGGTTGTCCTCGAAAAGAAGGTGCCCCCCCGAAATAACACCGCACAATACCATTAAAAGCTGTTTCTCTTCAGCCACAAAATAACGGCCAAGTTTTTCCATCAGGTTTCTGCATTTTTCTTGAACCTGGTGGCTGTCCAATGTTTTTTCCCCCTGTCCTCCAGTGATTTTTCCAAAATTGTTACTGCCTGCTGCAGGGCTTCTTCCCGGCACCGCCGGTTCCTCTGTTCCAACAGATTCTTTTCCCTCCTGGTGCAAAGTGGTGGAACCGGTTCCTCCCGGCAGTTTAATAGCGGTTCTATAATACTCCTGACCCGGTAAACGGACAACCCCGCTCTCCCTCCTTCCAGGGCCAGGTACGAAATCAGCATTCCCCTGTCTTCCCCCTCCAGGTAATTACCAACATGGCGGGACAGTTCTTCCATATCGCTGTCCTGCACTACCCGGATTTTCTGAACATGCCTGGCCAGCTCCCTGGGGGAAAACCCCCCACTTGCAGGAATAGCCTGGCGATACAGGTAAACCAGCAAATAAAACAGCAGCACTACGGCAATAATCCATTCCCAGAAAACCACGGATACCTGATATACTTCCTGGAGGAAAGGCCTGGCTTCCATGTAAGCAAAAACCACTATCCCCACCAGGCAGCCTTGAAATACCCTGCGGTTAAACCAGTGCCCCGCTTTGTTAAGCCCGCGTGGGGATGAAAGTTTTAGCAGCGATAAAAGCGAAAACACCACAGCCCCCAGCCAGGCGAAAAAAGCCAGTTCACCCGTCCCCAGCACTAATTCCGCCTGTTCCCCGCTAAACAAGATAAAACCCCGGGGCCTGATTTCAACCAAAAACAAGTAGAATATATAAAACAGCGGGAACAAAGCGGCAGTGCGGAACACAACCCTCCACAACAGGTATTTTTCCAACCAAAAGACTACCAGCCTGAAAACAGCTATCCACAGGAAAAAAAGCAACAGGGGAAAACGTGCCGTATAAACCCACGAACCCGGGAAAAGCCACGCCAGCAGCAAAACCGTAAAAAAGCCCCAGCCCAGGATTCCCAGGACTTGCTTCACTGTTTTTAAATAAGGACCCACCAAAAAAACATTTAATAAATTCCTGGCCCACGCGGCAGCCGGAAGCGCTGCAAAAGCAATAAGAAGCCCCCCGGCGGTATAACCGTTATAGATTTCCGCGTCTTTATAAAAGTAATACGCTGAAAACACCAGAACAAGCAGCAAAAAAGTGCTTGCCATAGAAACATAGGCGGGTTTTGGGGAACGCCCGGACATTTTTCGCCTCATGCTCCTTTCCAGGCCGGGGATTTTTTTACCTGCCCGCCTCTTCAAGTTGATTAGATGAAGGTTTATCCAGGCGGGAGCGATCCAGGAAAAACTGCCGGTAAAAGCTGCGCCGCACGGTTTCCAGCCCGTAAGCAGCCCTTTCAAAAAGGTCAATACACCTGTCCGCGGCCCTTCTGTCCAGGGTATATTTCCTTTCTTCCGGCAGAGCCCGGATTATTTCGCGGGGGGTAAGGTTATCCAGCAAAACCTCCCGGGATTCTTTCGTTAAATTTTGCAGCATCTCCCTGCCCAGGTCAATAACTTCTTCGCGATAGTTAACTATCCTGATGCTGCGGCTGGCCAACAGCCGGCTGCCGCAAAAAACATCCACGCTATATGCTCCTTTACGGTGAAAAACGTGCTCCACCTCTGCTGTTTGATCAAAACTATTATCCAGGTGAATTGTTTGCCCGGCGCAACGCAGGTACAGTTCACTTCCCATAAAGGCCTCCCCGTTCTGCAAAACTACTTTTACAGTTAGAGGTTCCCCCACACCCCAAACCTCCGGCATATCGCTTTCTATCTGCGGAAATTCCAGCAGGGCTTCCCGGGTTATACCACCTTTCCCACCGGTTGAAGTCATCGGGTATCCTACTTTCGCCTTATCTTTACCGCTCGCGCTTCCCGGTTTACCCTTAAACAGCATACTGGCCAGCTTTTTTAAATTGTGCCGGTAGTACCACGCCAAAAACAAGGCCAATAATCCTGCGGCAAAAGGTAGAAGATAACCCAGGAAGAATTCACCCAGGCGCGAAAGCCAGGCAGCATCCCCGGCAGAGCGACCCCCGTTTTCTTCTTCCGGGGAAACAGTGCTCTCCCGGTCCTCCGGGGTTCCGCCATCTTCACCCGGGCCCGCAGTAACACTTTCTTTTTCTCCATCATCTTCACCGGCCTCCTCTTCTACCGGTTCCCTGGACTCGTTTTCTCCCTGGCGAGCCAACCTCTCCATAAATTCTGTCCAGGATTCTTCCTCATTGGAGATACCTTCCATACCCTCATGCAGAGAAGGCATATTTTCCCTCTCGTTTGTTTCCCGGCCCTCTTCCACCGCACCCGGCATTCCCGTATCCTCTTTTGGTTCACCTTCTTCACTATCCTGCCATCCCTCCCGGGAAAAATCTTCCGCAAGTTCAGCCAGAGCCTCCCTTTCTTCCTCTTCCAGGTTTTCTACCCACTCTTTCAAATCTGCCGGAAGTTCTTCCCTGCTACCTGCTCCAGTTTCACCTTCCAGCATTTTGGCAAAATCATTAATATTATCTTCCTGAATATTATCTTCCTGTTCGGAGTATTTTTCTACTTTTTTTAATAAATCTTCCCGGGATGGCATACCTTCATCTCCCACCTTTTCACCTTCATCTAAATCTTTTTCCGGGTGGAGATGTTTGGCCTCTTCCGCAGGTTTATCGTTTTCTTCTCGCGGTTGAGCCTTTTTTAGATTTCCTGCACCCTCATTTTCTTTTGGACCTGTCTCTTTTCTTTCCCACGAACCGGGGGTTTCGCCATCCAAGCCGCCCGCCCAGGGCATATCACCAAAACCGCGGGATAACACTCCTTCCCCCCACAACGAACTTATCCCCGTGGGAGAAGTTTCCACTAACAGTTCCACAGAAGCCAGCATAAAAGTAAACGCCAGGGTAAGCAGTATTACCAGAGCTGCCGCCCATATTATTTTAAGCTTGCTGCCGCCCATAAAAATCCTCCCTCTGCTTTCCCGGTCCAACACACAGGAAGCAAGGCTACCTTTTTCTTATCAAAAATAATTGTTAAAATCAAGGGAATGCTAACATTTTATTATTCTTCCCATAATTAACCTGTCCAAACCTTTTAAACTTTCTCCGTTATTATTTCCACACCAGGCTGCCTCCTCCTTTTAAAATTTCCACTCTACTTGATCCGCTTTAATTTTAATACTTACCTCACCACATACTTACTGCACCACAAAGGAGTATGTCTTCCCACGTAGAACTTTACCTGTAGAACTCTAATCAAACCATCCTAAACTAAATCTCTAAACTAAATACCATAAAAAGGGGGAGAACAAATGGATAACAGCAACCAACACCACGGTATGGCAGATCTTGCAGCTGATTACTTTAACCAGGGGTTTAACTGTGCGGAATCAGTAATGCTGGCGGGAAAAGATATACTGCACCTGCCAGAACTAACCTCCAGCGCAGCCAGCGGGTTTGGAGGAGGCCTGGGAGGAAAAGGGCTAACCTGTGGAGCACTGGCCGGGGGTATTATGGTAACAGGGCTTTACTTCAACCGCATTTCTCCCGAACAAAAAGAGTTGTACCATACAGTGCTCAAAAAGTGCAGGGAATTAACCGGTGCCTTCCAGGAAGAGATGAGCACGACTCAATGTAAAGATATAATAAATTATGATCTTACCGATTCGGAGCAAGTTCATGAATTCCATCAAAACCAAATCAGGGAGAAAAAATGTGCCCCTGTGGTATGCTTCGCGGCAGGTTGCCTGGAAAAGATTTTAACCTCATAGATTGGTTATATCAGGGCACGATTAAAGTGAGAGGTGGGAAGAAGACCCCCCCACCTTTAATTCCTCCCCCACCAGGCTGATCTAGTTACACACTTGACACCGGAGGTAAGAATAATAGTACGGTAGGGAAAAGCTGGCAGGGGTGTGTCGGCGAAGGCGACATTAGAGGGAGTGGAAGCCACAGTCAGCGAAGCCGACAGCCGAAGCGGGCCGGCCAATAGGAGTTTG
>Ga0207421_10006904_pt1 | contig 12255 bp, 11 predicted proteins | sample SodLakKL_010_SED_4_FD_187542 | JGI IMG/M metagenome (GOLD analysis project Ga0207421, IMG submission 187542) | Alkaline sediment microbial communities from Lake Tanatar, Kulunda Steppe, Russia - 8KL_010_SED (SPAdes) (version 2) | ecosystem: Environmental > Aquatic > Non-marine Saline and... | reverse complement strand
GATTGGTTGAAGGAGGAAGCATCTCGGAACATACTGCTCATATCCGTAACACTACTCACGTCCCAACTATCTAAAGGTTGGTTGAAGGAGGAAGCATCTCGGAACACATGGGTCATACTCAGAACATTACTTAAATTTGGAGTATCAGTAGCACTAAATGTAGTTATGTTTGTACATCCTTCAAACATATGCTCCATGCTTTCCCATACAATATCGCCCCATTGAAGTACATCAATAAGTTTTTCGGGGTCTCCGCCAGCAGCACTATTATCCATATGAGGAAAATCACCGGTTATACTTATGTCATAAGTTCCCGCCGTACTATAGGTGTGTGTTTGAATGGAATCTGAAGTATAAGAATTAGATGTTCCATCCCCCCAGTCTACTGTGTAATCAAAGGTACCAGTACCTACAGGCAGGGTATACTGATCGTCATTGGACGAACCTGGATTATCTGTCTTAACTTGAAATATAAATGCTGCCATTATTCTACTACCTTAAAGTCGAGAGTTTCTGTAGCTGAATTCCAGCTTATTTGATAATCGCCGTAGATAGTTCGTTTGTTAATCGTGAAATCCTCTTCGAATGTTTGTGTTCCCGTCCAAGTATTGTTAGCAGTGAGAAATTCTTCAGGAGGAACCGCAGCAAAATCCCACCATGAATCATCTGGACCCCCTACTGGAGTGTTTCCTGTGTTACTGTTTTGAAGAGATTTAAAAAGGTCTCCTTCATATGCCACCACATCATCAGTTGAATAGGTAACGCCGCTCCTCCACTCGATACGAGTGTTAGAGTCTACATAGTTTTGAACGTAATCTCGTACTGCTTGTGAACTAGGTACTTTTGCCATTATTTATTACTCCCTTATATACTATCTTCTACTTCTAGATTGCCGGTGTGGTAATACTCACGCCAACCGCTCCATGTTGACCCGTCGTAGTCGCGCAAGTATTGTGTTTGCGTCACTCTCGAGTAAAACACTTGTATAGTTGAATTGGTGTTACCGTCCGATGCCAATACTGATAAGTACCCGTTCTCTCCGCCAGGATTATTCGAGACAGCAGAGTCAACGTAAAAATATCCCGGTGACGTTTTATCGTAGTCGTCCAAGTCTCCGGAATCGGTAAGATTTGCTATACCTATCCCAAAATCCCCCACTTTCGTCACCCGCCCCGATGTGGTGTCGGTGGAGCTGGTAGTTAAATCAGCTCCAGCCGCTGTACCTGTGTTATGAACTCCGGGAATATTATCATCAATGTGAGCTTGAAGGTCACTATCTAATGCTACCGTGTCTCCAAGTTGCTTTAGGGCTTCCTCTACGTTATCTGTACTGAAATTCCCACTTACATCTTCAATAATTATTCCGCTCGCGGTTATCATTCCACGTCGATTATTCTGAATCTGAACAATATCCGGTCCTTCTATAGTGGTACGATTAGGGCCGCGTCTCAATTCAGCGATTACATAGCGGTTCATGTAAGAAGGCGCTGAAGGGCTTGCTGAAGGGCTACCATAGGTTATCTGAAGGTTACCATCTTCATCTATCCAAATAAGGTCATGCCGACCTTGAGCACCAGTATCTGTAATATCAGTGCTTGAAGGAAAGTTTCCATTGCTTACAGTTTTGAACCCTTTGGAAGTAATGATTTCTCCACTACTAATACTAAGCCGTTTATCAAAATCTTCACTAGGCCGAACCCTTAAGTTATTCCATTGACTGCTTACCTGAGGTAGTCTTGCGGCTGATCTTCGTGAGTATTCAAACGGATTATTTTCTCTTACTACCCAGTTGTTCGATCCATCCAGTTCAAAAAGAACTTTTCCCACAATCAAATCATTTGGTTTAAGTTTAGTATCGTCTGTTTCCGCAGGGTCATTACTATATGCAACTGCGAGCATATCCATGTAGTTGTTTTCTTCATCCGACCATTCAAACCGAAACACTATATAAGGAAAGTCCCTATCAGCTTGTGAGGTATCCCCAGAGAGAGCTAGATCGATGTCTTGATCACTGCGGGTTTCTACCCTGAGTGCAATATCTTCGGCTGGTTCGCTCACATTATCTGTGGTGTTTATGATACAGGTTCCAGGAGTAACCCTTACTGTGGTATCATTTACTCGCTCCAGCCGTTGACCTTCATAGATTCCTGCAGGAAACACATCTCTTAAGAGTTTGTTGAATATTCGAGCACGAGCCTCTTGTTGATAACGAAAAGACTGTAACTGTTCACCTTTATTCTCACTAGTTGCCATTGCTTACCTCGTAATTAATAGTTAGGTTTCTATGATGGACTTGTTCAGTATAAACGCTACATTTACATGATGCTTCGGAGTAACAAATTCGATTGGGGGGAACGTAGCATACGCCAACAAATTCTCATCATCATCAAAAAGCCCCGCTTCCGTAATCTCAATAGAATCCACTACAAAGTAGTATTCTACGTCCACTGAAGTTCCTGCATCTGGAGTGAATTCTACGGGGTATCTGTATCGAATTAATGCATTTTGTCCGTCGTCTATTGGAGCCGTAAACGTGATAGAAAGCTCACCTGTTTGATAATTCAAACTGCTACTTTGAATAAACTGATGCGGGAAAGAACCGGCTCCATCATCCCGTACTGTGTATCTTAATCCGTCTATACTAAACACAAGCCAAGAGTCATTTTCTACTATGTCAAATGCTTTAGAAAGAGTAGTGTCTACTTCATCTATCTCTCCGTCGCCTTCGATTAACTCTTCTTCATCATCTTTAACAAAGGAAGTGGTAAACTCATATTGCCCTGTGTCATAATCTATTGTACCTGAAGCAAAGTCTCCCCCAAGACCACCATTTGCATCGTCTTCGAAAATAAACTTTTCATCGTTAGATTGAAACCGGAATCGCACGTTTCCTCGTTGAATGGGAGCAAAAAGAAGGGTGCCTTGAAAAGTATCGTTTGTTCCATCCACCGTTCCTGAACCATAGTCATCATCTAACTCATATCCTTCACTGTCGTGTAATATAAAGTTATTGATCTCTTGACCTTGATACTCCGCAATAACACTCATCCAATCGCCACTCTCATACCGTTCATCTACCAGAATTGGATTTTTAGCTACTCGGGATTCTAACTCTGTAGGCATAGACACGCCGTTTGTAGTAGAAGGTATATCGTAGGCTCCTATTCCAAATTCTACAGTAGCTATTCCAAACACAGAAGAAAGGGTATCAAAGTAAGAAGTGGTAGCTGCTTTAAGCTTTAAATCAGGCATAGTGTAATCGCCTGTATTATGAATGTCATATACCTCAGAAGAATCGGTTATAATGGAAAGTTGTGAGCCAATATGAGGAACTTCAACTACTCGGCTGGCAAAGTCCATATTCGCCACTACAAAATCAAGCGGTTCCCACGTCATAAGAAATTCCCGCTCTACTAAGTTTTCATTTTCATCAGCTACTTCTTTAGTCATAACCCGATCAATAAAAAATTCAAGCCCTACATGGTTAGTGGTATATTCGCTTTCTATTGTATCGAGGGTCCAAATCTGACCATCACTTTCAACGTCCAAATAGAGCACATTTTCATTATCGAGGGAAAGCACATCCTCAAAGAATCCCGTAAAATCGCCTACACTATTATGCTTCCACGGCATACTGATATCGTGGTTGCCTAATCCGGTAAGAATATTAACAGAATTGCGAACAATGCTATCACTTGATGCTCGAAAGAAGTATAAAAACATCACTCCATCTCGATCAAGAGAACGAATGAATGAACGGTAAAGCACTGCGGTATTTTTATAGGCTACTTTGAAGGGAATATGCTCCACTTCCCGCCGAATAAAATCAAGTGAATCATCCACACTACTATCGAACACCACTCCTAAGTTCTCACTTACCTCTCGAAGCCGCTCAATACTCATATTGCGTATATCATAAAGTGATCTTAGTTCGTTTCGTACATCTTGCCGAAACTCAGTATATTCCTGTGCTACTGCCCAAAGAAAATCCTTCCAAAATTGAGACCGGAGCGCAGCTGGTACTCGCTTTACAAGCAGATTAGAAGTTATTTCCTTTTCTGTGGCTTCATCCATTTCTTCTAATGTCTTCATATTTCTTCCTTATACAATCGATACATCAATTTCAGATTCAAGATAAGAGAATATCTGTTGACGTTTTGTAAGTAGCAAGTTTCCTTCCGTAGCCGCTAATAAGTCAAAGTCCACTTTAATCTCATATTCAGTGTGACCTTCTGTAAGCCCAGAGGTAATAATTATATCGCCTGCTAATCCAGTACTATAATCTAAAGTAGCATTGGGAAGTTCATAACTCGCGCTTTCTGTATCATCGGGGTCAATCAATTCTCCTACAATATTTCCATTTCCATCATCAGAGGCTACATGAGTCCAATCGCTATCATCATCTGTTCTCACATAAAGCTTGAAGGTTTCAGGTTTGATACTATCAACTCCTATATCAAGGTAAAACTCGTAGGCACTATTAAATCTTAAGAACTTTGTAAAATCGATTGTAGTTCTGTGATTACGTACTCCTGGAACATCCTGAATGACTTGAAAGTAATCCGAGAAATACAGATTCTTTCTAAACTCTCCGTCATCCAGATTATATGCACTACTCAATGTGCTACGAATAAGCCCCCGTACTTGTTCTGGACTATATTGCCTATCGGCTACAAAACAGGTTATATAAAAATTTACATAAAGAAAGTCTGTATCAAGAAACTGAATAATATCGGTAGGTGGCTTCACATCATTTAAGGTATTGCGTATTGTTGACTGCCCACCCGCTGTGAGAGTAGTACCACGGGTGGTGTTCTCGTCTATGCTGAATCCTGAGATATACACAAGATTTTCCTCTGTAGGAAGAAAGGTTCCAGGAGGATTATTTCGATCCTCATTTATTTCTTTTTCTCCCCAAGCGATTACCTTATCAACAAGTCCAGTATCAAATATGAGGGATTGATAATCCTCGGAGGTAATAGCACGGTCGCCGGTTTTGTAGCTCTGTGGAGCATTAGCACGGATACTCTCTATGCTTTCATAAGCGCTTCCTCCTACAATCGCTTCCTCATTAGTAACATATAAATCTACCTCATTATTCTCTACATCTTCTACAGCGCTCAGTACGTTAGTTATATTGCCTGTGGAAAGTACATTACCATCCCTTCCTTTTGTTTCAACATATCGAATTACTACTGTGTCGCCGCATTCAAGCTTTTTACCAAAAATATCGTTACCAAACTCAAACACAACACCGCTAAAGTCTTGCTTATTACGGGTTCGGTATACCTGTTGTTCTCCATCTTCAGAAAGCCTTAAGTTATCTATTTCCTCCCATTCAGTACCGTTCACTTCTACGCTAAATATGTCATTCTCTATGCTGGAATTGTTTATCGTAATTCGTATGTATTGCGTACCTTCCGAATAGGCACCCTCTGTTATTTCTACAGTCTTAGTACGAGGAATACCTTGAACTACAGGAACACTTGCATATTCCTGTCCAGCACTGATCACTACTTCTTCACGCGATACAAAGGAAAGATCATTATCATTGGCAAATCGAAAATATTTAGGAAGTACAATATCGTGAGGATAATCAGCGGTGAAGTTTTCATTGCTACTTACCTTCAAGTTTCCTTTAGAGCCAATTTTTCTATGAGGTTTATAAGGGAAGAACTCTGTTTGAGCCAGCATTGAGGAAAACTCTCTTGCCAGAGACCATTTAGCTTCTCGGGTTAAGTATTCTACCTCCAAAGCTTCATCAGCCATTTCTTCGGCTATAGAGTCAATAAGCCTTCGGTTAGCTCCTACAAACAATATCTGCTTATTGTCGAGTTTTGTTTTAAGCTTGTCTGTAATTCTATCGGCTATAGATTGAGCATCATACTGTTTCATTCATTATTCCTCATTGTTATCAATTACTTCACTGGTAAGAGAGTTCACATTCAAATCTAGATCAGAGTTTTGACGTAAGGCCGGTATCCATGCTATGAGTTGAATCCGATAGGAACTTTTCTCAAATTGAGGGGTCACGCTGATACTTCTTATTCTCACCGTTAATGGAAAGTCCTCTGCTAATCCGTTAGCTATTGCATCTCTTATGGATTCAGCTCTGTCTTGTGACATAGGTTTATGTAGCCACTGGGTTACGTATCCACCCTTTCCCGGCCTTCGAAGGATTTCCCCTCGAATGGAAACTATCCACATTATGAGCGCATTTTGAACAGCTTCTGCATTACCAAGTACGCGCAATGCTCCATTCTCATCAAGCTGCCCCTGAAGGTCAATGTCAAAATAATCCAGGTCTTCAACTGCCATAGTTTAATAGTTAGGGTATAAGAACAATTCCGGGAGCCGGGTACACAGTTGCACCATCTAGTTGCGATACACTATACCTTGAAATATCCAGTCTTGCATTGCTTATGTTGTTTATACGAGCAAATCCCAATCCATCTATATAGATATGTTCGCCAGCGGAAAATTCATGCTCTTCATTCAGTGTAAGTCTTAACCCAGAAGGGATTTCCTCTACAAAATCAACCGTATAAGACTCATTTTCATCATACACTAAACTCGAAGCCGATCCAGAGTCAAAGCTATCTATACGATGAATATTTGCTTCCGGGTCATCAATATCAAACGCCTTAACGGCGTATGCGTATTCAGTTCCCCCCTCTACGCTTGAGTCTACATAAGAAGTTATTACCAGTCCAGAATCCAGGTTAAGTTCTCCCATTTTTATAATGGTAGGAGAAGGCCAACTATCCACATCATTCGGATTAGATGGAAGATCGCCTATTTTTATCCTTCGAATTTCATAAAGATTAGCTCCTTCACTTCCTCTCCAAATCAAATGGGATCGTTTTTGAATAACATTTCCTGTTTCATCATCAATGTTCGGTTCATAAAAAGCTGCTATAGTAATGGGTTGTGGCATCCACCTGTCTTCATTGCTCTCTATAGCAGATAAGTCATCAGAAGCATCATCTAAATCATTGTATGTACTGGTTCGAGAGCTTGATATGCCGTTAAGCTGAAACATAGGTCCATCGGGCTTCTTAATAGCTTGCTTAATCCAGAAATAACGCCATTTTTTCCACCCGCTATTTATAGACCCAAAATGACCTATAACATCAGATTGAGTATTCTGGTATATAGAATCTAAACTGGAAGTAGAGTCTATATATGTTAAAAGATCATTCGCCTTAGTGTTAAACTCGGATTGAATATACCCGGTTTGATCGGAGATATCATCTCCTGCTGTAAAATTAGAAAAATAATCATAATAAGATTGAAACTCTGCGCGTTCATCCTCAATCTCTATAAGCCGAGAGTTTAAGTCATCTATTAAGTTTTGAGTATCTGATTGTACATCAGGGCGCACTTCTGCTTCTTCAAGAATGGGGTTCTCTTCAGCTATTAAGGATTCAAGGATGTCAACATAAGACTCTATATCATTAATTGCCGAATCAATATCTGAAATTATGCTATTAATAGATGTAAGTAAATCATTATTCTCAGGGTCATTAAAATAATCTGGAGTTTCCGGTCCGTCAGTACCTACATACCAATGCTCGGTTTCAACATCAGTACTTTCGCAGTCTACTATATCTCCGTTTATGTCTTTACAAATCCGATAAATATCTTCAACATTTCGTGTGCGTTTACCTAAAAGATCACTTCCTGTGGAGACACTACTATCAGCATAGTCTATAGCTTCCTGTTCGGTGTCGAATCCATCTCCGTTTTCATTTTCAAATCCCTCGGGCCCTCTTCCATCTCCATTTTCGCTTGCTTCTTTACCTATTGTACTCGAAATTTGTAATGAATTAGAATTGTAATTCGGAATAAAGCCTTGGTCCGTTACTCCATTTGGATCGTTATCGTTAAGCCATTCGGTGGACTCATTTATTTCGCTTTCTCCCAATCCGTTTGAATCTGTAAGATAAAACTCATCATCCCCGCTTTGAGTTACCGCTTGCTCAAATTGATTCTTCCAATCAGAGTCATCCCCCTGTCTGAGAGAAGGCTTACTCGTATCAAACCCTACTAAGTTATACGCTATGGAGTAAGCTACGGTAAAGTAATCCATTATTCCTAAATCTGAATTGCCAAAAAGAAGGGAATAGAAGTAATCTCGTATTTCCTCTTTATCATCCTCTGCACCATTAAGCCCATGAATGCTTCCTATTTTGCGAGATCGACTCACCTGTAAATCTCTTTTTGTGCTTTCAAAACTACTCATAAAATCCCTCCTGATACATAATACTGAACAATCCCCTGTGCCATAAGCTGTGATACTGTGTTAGGGTCCGCTGCCGGTCCTAAGCTAAGAGCATTTTCAAACGCACTTTGAAGCCCTGATAATCCACTTGGAGGAGCCATGGGAGAGGCAACAGATACTGCAATTGCCATAAGTTGTGAAACTGTAGCTACATCTGCCGCTAAACCTAATCTTAATGCACTTTCGAATTGACTTTGAAACGCACTCGCCCCTGAAGGAGTTAATGGAATTGGAGAAGGTGCAGATGGTAAAAGCCCCAAAGGTATTCCAGCGGTCATTCCTGCAGTTACAATTGTAGCCACGGTACCTTGATCAGCCGCTGGTCCAAGATTAAATGCTTGAGAAATGTGTGATTGAAATATGGGGAATGCTGCAGTTATAGGCATAAGTTAATCACTTGTAATCGTTTTACTCTCCATATCTCTCAAATTGGGTTTAAGAGTTGAAAGAGGAGTTTGATTCGATTCATGTGCGGGGCTAGTTGGGCCAGACGGTGCCGTATGAGTATGTTCTAATAGCTTTTCTATTATCTCCTCTAATGGAGAAAATAACACCACTGAATCACTACCATCATTTACCTGATACGTGTCGGCTTCCACTTCAACCGTTTCTGTCTTTATCCTTACCAATCCATCTTCATCATTCATTTCAAACTCTACGTTCTCCCCTGATACTAACACTCGGGTAAACTTTCTTACGAACAGTTCCCCTGCAGGATTGATCCATACATAAAGCCCAGAGGGGTGATAAAGCCCTAATTGCCCTTGTTCGGTATCATGCGCCTTCACTACTCCGTCTTTAGTTCGCTCGAATCGGGGTTGTGGATACTCAAAATCTTCCTTTTCCTCGATGTTGCCCAGGTCTTCTATTCCCTTCGCATAAGGGTAAATCTCACTAATACTCATTCCATCTTCGAGATAATCAATGGTAGACCATGATTCATTGTATATAACTACGATAACCACTGAATCCTGATCGGGTACGTTATGCCTGCCTATTTCTTCTGATATACCTGTAGTGCTTTGTTTTCTTGGGCTTGCCCATGGTAGCAAATCATCAGGCACTTCCTTTAGCTCGGGGATAATACGTACTTGTATCTTACCTGTTTCATCTTCGTCGGCCACGTCAATTACTTTAGCTGGACGGTAAAGCGGGTATTCTTGCTTATGCTCCAAAAGTTCTTCCTCCAATCAAGTATCCGCTCGGATACGCAATTCGCGGTCTACTCACTAATAGTTCACTATATGCGGTTTGACGTTTGCCTACCCATTCATGCTTAGAAGATTCTATAAGATATTTACCGCTTGTAGCCGGAGAAGTCTCCCGTCCATTTTCTGAATAGTAAAGAGTGGTAATGTTGACTGTTTCACCCGCTACCGCTTCACTATCCAAAGGAACCCGTATAATGTACTTATCAAGAAATAGTCCATTTTTGAAGTTTTGAGCTATACGGGATTCTCTATCCGGTTCTTCCTTCTCAGTCCATTCAAACTCATAACTGGTAGGTAATTCAGCTTGTCCAAGAAAAGGCACATTCCCTTCCGCTGAAGTTATATCTAAGAGTGTTCGCACATCCTCTTGTATCTCTCCTTCCGGGGTCATCCAATATTGAGCATGGTGCCACGAATCCCATGAGCTTGAATACTTAGGGCTTACCGGCAACATTGTGTAAACGGTATTATTGCTATAGCCTTCCTCACTTTCTGGGCGAAATACGTAGTCCTTGACTGGGCTTTTTTCAAAAAGCGTTTCATAGCTCTCAAAATGAAATCGATTCTTACTATCAGTAAAGCAATAAAACGGAGTGCCTTCCGAGTTAGTTGAATACGCCTTACGACAGAGCATCCTAATAGTTTCTTCTTGACTCCATAAAGGTCGATACCAGATTCTACTATAGGATGTAGGCTCAATAAGTAGTTCTTCAAAATCCCCGTCAGCTACAAGTTGTTCCACAAACCCACTTATCTCACCGTCAAACGCACTGCTTTCCTTCCCTTGAAGGCTTAAAAATTGATGTACCATATTAGCGGTAACTTCTCCAGAGACAAATCCCGGAGTAGCCACGTCATCAATCGAGGAATGGCTCACTACGTAGCTATTATACGCGGGTTCCTGATTAGCTCGACCTAGCTTAATTCGATAGGGAACCCCGTTTTTAAACGCACCGTGTTCGGTGAAAATACCCGATACGTCTTGAACAGAGAAGGCGGCTGAACTGTAAAAAGAGTGGATACTATCTCTGAGAGTTATTTCAAGTTCGGAAGGATGTATGGTAAACTCCACCCCTTCCATTTCCACTTCTATCTGATATCCAATGTATTCAGCCATATCTAGTCAGAAAACCTCGTGTAGAATCTATCTAAATCGGATCGAACCGGAAGTAGAATTTCATCCCCCGGTTCAAGAAAATGAACAGAAGGCACGTTATTCAGCCAAAGCACGATATCGTCATACACGGCTAGATTATACTTTTTAAACATGAGAAGGTCAAACCGCTCAATATCCCTTCGCTCTACCTCGTGTCTCTCGGGCTGACGTGTGTACTCGAAGTTTTCAATCTCAAAAGACATTACATCCGCATAAGGATTCCCCGCCTTAGTTCTATTATCGGGATGCTTTGCCGGTTTCATAAAATCGTATCTACTTCTCATTTATTCTTCTCCATACCCGAATTGATCGATAAGCTGAGTGGTGGCGGTAAATATAGAGCTAATGTCTAATCGAATCGATGCCCAAATAGGATATCCGTTCGAATCCACTTCACTACTAAACGTAGGTTCAGCTTGCTTCACGATAACGTTAGGAAGGTTTACAAACCCTATTCTACAGCTAAGTCTTTTTCCTAAAGTATCACTTCCATTTTCTCCATCATCCAATGCTTCAAACACAGAAGGTCCAGGAGCCTGCAATCCCAAGCCATCATCATTATCGTCGGGGTCATTTGGAAGTGGTAGTTTAATAAGCGCTTTGGCTGGGCGTATAACGTCTTTCAGAGCATTTGTTTTCATGTAGAATCCAACTGTAATCGATAAAGAAAGTGGCTCAGTGCCTTCCCAAATCTGATAGCCCATTTGCTTGAATTGCCCAGTGAAACCAAATCCGCTAATTTTTTCAATTAGCTGCCCTAACATAGACACTCCTCGGTTTGCACCACCACCTACCAGTTGACTAAAATTGCTGCTTAAAGAAAGTGTTAAGTCTTCTTCAAGAATAAGGTCCACATCTTCTAAATCAGTAATGGGTCCATCTTGTCCTTGTCGAAATTGAACCCGCTTTCCTCGGGGTATTCTAATGGATTGTGACATACTATAGTGCTCCCTGTCTTACTGCTTCTTTATCGATATTAGAACCGCTTTGCATTTGCTGGATTATGTTGTTGAACGGTTTGTTGTTTATAGCATCTCGTATCTGATTAAGCACACTTATCATTTCCTCTGATTCTCTAAAGCTAACCTCTCCTTCTTGATCAACAAATCGATTGAAGTTTTCGTTTATATCTTGATCTAAAGATCGGCTTTCCATCATCGGCTCAATTGCATTATCAGCCGACATATCATGGACTTCATTCTGAGTAGCTATAAGCGTATCGTCTGGATGAGTGTGAATTATTTCTCCATCTGGACGGATAATTGCGTCATCTACATACTGACTCGCTTCTCCACTCTCAAGAAATTTATCGAAAGCGTTACCTAATCCACCTTGAAGAAAACCATCAGGCTCATGCTCCATGATGAGGTCTTCTGTGCCTTCTCTACCATGTTCCTTTGACATTTCTACAAGAAGTCTTCGATTTTCCTCATCCCGAAGTAAATCATAAGGATATCCTGCGTCTTGAAAATCTTGAACACTGTAGCCTACATAAGTTTCATCTTGAGGTAATTCAGAATCCCCCATTCCAGTATGTTCGGGAACATCAACTTCCTCGCCCTGTAAGAATGGCACAATTAGGGAAGGGTCCGAAGCTTCAAAAA
>Ga0207421_10006902_pt1 | contig 12255 bp, 4 predicted proteins | sample SodLakKL_010_SED_4_FD_187542 | JGI IMG/M metagenome (GOLD analysis project Ga0207421, IMG submission 187542) | Alkaline sediment microbial communities from Lake Tanatar, Kulunda Steppe, Russia - 8KL_010_SED (SPAdes) (version 2) | ecosystem: Environmental > Aquatic > Non-marine Saline and... | reverse complement strand
ATATAATCTGCATTTGGGCTCAGGTTCACGCCGTGATCTAGCGGTTCAGGTGTGAGCAGGGTCATGCCGCTGCCGTCGAAATTAATCCTGTAGAGGTGCTCGTAATATGGGTCAACGCCATCCAGGGTCCCAACAGCTGTAAACCAGATGGTTCTGCTCTCCCGGTCGATGTGAAGGATATCCACCACGTTCCAGTCGCCTTCCGTGATGCGGTTCTTCAGCTCACCGGTCTCAAGGTCGTGCAGGTAGAGATGGCCCCAGTTGTCTTTGCGGGTGAACCAGATGAACTCTTCACTGTCGTGCAGCACCCTCCAGTTGGGTACACCACGCGAAGTCAGGTTCGATTCGAAGAAAATGTCGTCCCGCTCATGGTACACCTCTCTGACTCCGCCGGTAGAAGGATCAGCAAGATAGAGCGTGACCTCTTTGTAATCGCGGGAGGTGGTTACAAAAGCCAGCTTTGAGGCGTCGTCACTCCACTCATTATCAACCCAATTCTGCCCGCGAATAAGGCCGCAGCAGTTGGAAGCACGCTGATGGGAAGGCTCAATATCGAGCCGGGTTAATTCCCCGTTTTCAACATTTATCACAACTCTTTCCAGCATCGGTACATGGGTGTCTCCCGGCAGGGCATAGGGCCAGATGTCGGCTTCGGGCCGTCCCTCTTTCGTACGCCAGAGGGTCATCTTTTCCACGTTACGCTCATCCAGCCGGAATGTAGAGATGCTCTTTGAGTCGGGCGACCACGCTAAAATCGGCGTATCCGACCGGCTCCATCCCTGGTTGTTGATTCCAAATCCATGAAACTCTTCGCCTTCAGTGGTGAGTTGGGTTTCAGTCCCGGTTTCCAGGTTCTTCACCCAAAGATTAAATTCTTTGATATATACGGCCAGCTTTCCATCCGGAGAAGTGATAGAGTTAGGCATGCTAAGCGGTGCGGTACCTGCATCTTCACAGTCGTAAGTTGCAAGAGAACATTCAACAATCTGTCCTGCTAATGTGAATTGAATTGAAGTGAGGTCATCCGTAAAGGTGAGGTTCTGCAGCGGCAGGCTCCACATTTCATACTCTGTGCCGGAATAGGCCTCAAGGGCATCGCTCAGCCGGGCATGGTCGAATGCATGATCCCTGGTTTGAGAAGACGCATCAACCAGCATATACTCTCTGCCATTTTCAGTATTAATACGATACCAGAAACGGTCATTGTCGATCCATTCGGGAGATACATACTGGCTGTGGATTTTATTGGAGAGATTCCAGCTCAGCATCTGCTCGGCCCGCTCATAATCTTCTGCTGTAAGCTGTGTCTGGTTGGATTCCTGTTGCTGAACAATTTCGGTTGGGGCGCATGCGGCCAGAACCAATAATAATAAAGTGAAGGCAGTGAGAAGGTTAATCTTTTTCATGATGAATGAGACAATTACGAAATTGAGGTTTATGGAAGGAATTTGGCGTTTTTAGCTTATTAGAGCAAATGGAAAATTCAGAGGGATTACACCAATTTTTCTGATGAATTGGTAAATCTTTGTGTCTTCTCCTTACGCAGGAATCCCAGTAGGGATGTGGTTTTCCAAATGGTAACCACGAAGACACGAGGTCTCGAAGAAGCACGAAGGCTGTTTTATCTGCTGTGATTTTCCAGGCAATAAGACCTCTGTCTTCTCGGGATCGATTGCCATTTAGTCTTCCGGCAGATTGTAATCGATATCGGTTCGGTAGTAGTCGAGCAGGTGTTCTGCGAAGTAGTCCCAGAGCATACGTTCGAAGTATGCGGTGTAACGTCCAAATCCATGGCGCGCTGCGGGGAATACCATCATGTCGAACTTCTTGCCGGCTTTAATGAGGGCATCGGCCATCCGGTAGGAGTGGGCCGGGTGCACGTTGTTGTCCATCTCGCCATGAACCAGGAGAAGCCTTCCGCGAAGATTGTCTGCCAGCTCGGTATTGGATGGAATATCAGATTTGAATCTTGTTCGCTCCTCTTTAACCTCTTCACCATCCTCATTTTTTACGGTTACGGAATCAGTTACCGCCTCAACCCCGTGATGAATTTCACTCCAGAAAATATTATAGATATTGTTGTCGTGATTACCTGCCGAAGAGACAGCCACCTTGAAGAAGTCGGGGTAGGTGAGGAGGGCTGCAGTACTCATAAAGCCTCCACCTGAATGGCCGTATATACCCACCCTGTTGATATCAACATAAGGCCTGACAGCCGCGAGTTGTTCAATGCCTGCACGATGGTCGGGAAGGGCGTAATCCCGAAGATTTCCATACCCATAACTGTGATACCACTTCTCACGCAGCGGGCTCCCCCCGCGGTTGCCCATCGCTACCACAACGAAACCGACCTGTGAGAGAGAGTGCGCGCGGGCTGCGGTTCCGCCAATCGAAAAACCCCTTGGGTAAGGCTCTACCTGCGGGCCCGGATAGACATAAGAGATGACCGGATATTTCTTGTCCGGATCAAAATCAGCCGGTTTCCACATCACGCCATAGAGATCAGTGAAGCCATCGGCGGCTTTTACCGAAAACTCTTCCGGTAAATTGTAACCCGCTTCCTTCATTCGGGTCATGTCAACCTCTTCGAGCTGGAATACCTCCCTTCCCCGACTGTCGCGAAGAACAGACCTGGTGGGCTGGTCGGGCCGGGAATAGTTGTGAACAAAGTAGGAGCGGCTGTCGCTCATGCTGAACGAGTGGTTGCCGTTTTCGGGCGTAACCAGCTCTTGTCCCGATCCATTGAAGTTCACCTTATAATAGTGTGCGTGATAAGGATTTCTTCCCTCTTCATTTCCAAATCCTTCGTAGTAAATGGTCTGGCCGGTGGTATCGATTGCTGCAACACTGCCCACCATAAAATGGCCCCGGGTAATGCGGTTTTTCAGGTTCCCTTCACTGTCGTAACGGTAAAGCTGTCCCCATCCGGTGCGTTCGCTTAGCCAGATATACTCTTCACCGTCATTTATAATTCCAAGGAATGAGTTGAAAACGTTAAAATAGGGTTTGCTCTCCTCGCTCCACAACACCTCAGTTTCGCCGGTGGCAGTGTTGGCTTTTACCACATCGATATGATCCCAGGTTCGGTTTCGCCGAAGTATCCAAATGTGATCCGAACTATCAGTTGTGTAGATGCCGCCACCGCTGAAGTAGGCCCCTCCGAGCGACTGGTCTGGCCACTTATCCGTATCCATCCTCACATGTTCGAGTGGTGTTTCCGGGTCAAAGACCAATATCTCATCCTGGTAGTGATTTTCATCTCCGGGCATGTTGTATTTGTAGGTTTCAAGTTCGGGCCGTTTTGCAACGGTATTGATTACCCAGAGTTCATCTACTTCCCGCCAGTCCTGTCGTTTTACATAGAGTTTTTTGGAATCCTCGAACCAGCTGGCCCGGGCTCTGAGTCGTTCTGTGCTTGTGGTATCACCATGGTTGCTTTGAAAACTGTACCAGCGCTCTCCGTCATCACTGAGTCGAATTTCGGTGCTGTCCGGATCGTCTGCTCTCATAACGTAGAGATCGTGTTCCCGAGCAAATGAGATCCAGGTGCTGTCGGGCGAGTAGGTGGCCCAGGGCTCTCTCTCCTCAGCTTTCAGAGAGTCGCCTTTTACAAGCTGATCTCTGTCGAGATGGTATTTAAACTCAACACTGTCTACATGGAAGGTGAATAATTGCCGGTCGGTGTCGTAATCAAACTGCTTCAGGTCAAGGTTCTTGGAATCGAACCCGCGGCTGAAGGTTTCCGAGAGCTGCGCCGCCATTTCATCGCGATCGAATAGCGGGCGAATTCGCTGGCGCGCGGCATCTACAAACACCCATTTTTTACCGTTGCCATCCTCCCACTCATACCAGAACCGGTCTTCATCTTCAATCCAGTTTGTTCGCAGAAAAGTGCTGCCGGTCATCTTCTGCATCTTATCGGCGGTAAACCGCTCGGCAAGTTCAAAATTGGGGGTCTGTTGTGCCTTTGACTGATTCGGTATCAGAAAAGCGAAAAAGCAGAGAGCGACCAGGGAGGGGATAAAGTAGCGATTAATCATATATAGCGTAGATTTGTTTAAAAGTTGAGAGTGGTCAATATCTAAAAGTAAAATGTATCAAACAGGTTTTTTACAAATTTTATGAGAATATGTACTCTCACTAAGTTGATTAGTGCGATAAACAGATCATCAACTTTCTGGTTTCTGGCAGATATTGATTCCTCTGATCCACCAATCGTTCCTGATGGAACGAAGTACGGGATAGTTCGTATCGCTGCTGTTACCGATCACACGTCCCTATTGGGGACGTTTCACAAGCGGCTTGTTCCTCACTATTGAAATAGCATGTGTTTTAATTGAAAAGCTCATGCCGTTAGGGATGATTGGTCGGTAACCCGATAATAGGCGAACCTCTTTTCCACGTTCTGTCAGGAACGTTTGGTGGCCTTCAACAGAGAAGATGCGGAACTGACTTCTCAAAATAGCTGCACTCATGCCAACGGGCTTCTTCAGAATACTAATCGACACAGAGCCAAAAGGTTTTCCATGGATATAAAAAAAGCCGCCCGGAGTGGTTCCGGACGGCTTCAACAGGTTCATCTTTATGACCAGAATAAGCTGTACTTATTATGATTCATAGTCGGCACAGCCAACTTCTATACCCAGGTTATTTTGAATCCGAAGATGATATTGATCGGCCTGGAAAATTCGTTCATCCAGTTCTGCTTCAGCTGAACCGGCTCCGTCTGCATTTGTCTGAAAAGCAGGGTAGTCACCGGCATTTCCAACTACATCTGCACCGTCGTTGCAGGTATTGTAATGTACCTGCCAATCAAAGGTGGCATTAGGAGTGAAATTCTCTACCGATAACTCTGCACTCAGCTCATCTGGAATGGAGAGTCCGGTAAGGTCTGAACTGCCGCTCGGATCACCGGCACCGCCTAATTCGAAATCAGTACTGAAGGAGACTTCATCTTTATCGATGCTAAGTGCCATATCTTTAAGGTTGGCAGCAGCCTGGAGTTCATCCCCATCCTGCAGTTCCAGCTGCGCAAAAAAGTCACGGCCGTTACCGATATTTTCGGCGATAATTTGAACTTCAACAATACCGTGATTGCTGTTTGCCGGGATTACAACCTGGTTATTCGAATTGAGAATTTCGATATGGGTCCCTTCAGCGGCATCCCCGTCTGCAACAGCTACTCCTACAGAACGATCTGAACCGGATTGAGCCCCGATCAGCTGAACTTCCAGAGAAACCGTTTTAGGCTCGGTCTGGTCTGCGTCAAGGTTGGCTGTGTAAGAGAGCGCACTGCTTGCCCGGTTTGGCGGAGCCCACTCTACCTGGTTGATGTCATCGAGGTGGAATTGGGATGCATGATCTTCAAAGCATCCCCATAAGAGCAACGGAAATATGAGGATGGCAGCTAATTTAAATGTTTTTAAATAATTCATAGTTGTGATCTGTTTTAAATTTCTGAATATTCAATCAAAGGTTAATCCGGGCCGATTAATAACCGGGGTTTTGATTTAACTGCGGATTGTTATCGGCCTCTGATTGAGGAATTGGAGCAAGGATCCTAAAATCAGTGTATGGAACCGTTGTTGCTCCAGCCTGTTTTGGAATATCCATGGCTCTTCTCTTCAGGTCATAAAATCGGTGACCTTCAAAATTCAGTTCACGCCGCCGCTCAACCATAATTTCGGCAATGATCTCATCCTTATCATTTGATACAAATGGATCGAGTCCGCGTGCTGTTTGGAGAATTTCCAAATTATCGAGAGCCAGTGTTAACTGATCCAGCTCAGCATGCGCCTCAGCTTTAATCAGGTAGAGTTCAGCTATTCGAATCAGCGGTACATTATCGTCAACATTACCTGTAGAGCAGTTCCATTTTAACGTGTATGGAAAGCCGTCGTCAGCTTCTGCAAACAGGTGGTTTCGATAGTCATTTGCGTCAAATATATCCAGTAAATTTTGTGAAGGAGTTACATCGTGCCAGTGGCGAGGATTGGTATACGGGCAAAGGCCAACATTTGAACCCAGGCTCTCCTCTACAGGATCAATATTCAGTTCGTATATAGATTCTGCATTTGGAGGAGACTGGTCGAACGGATTGGCAATAAAGTCCGCTTCACTGTCGAGCAGCTGAACATTCGTGGCTCCCAGTGCTACATCTGCGTAGTCGATCGCATCCTGCCAGTTTTCGAGGTAGAGATGAACGCGGGCCAGCAGTGCATTTGCAGCCGGGTAATTAGCAAAGAAAACGCCCCGGTCACCGGCTTCCAGCAGTGTGGCTGCCTCCTCAAGGTCGCTGATGGCCTGGTTATACACTTCCACATTACTTGAACGTGCGCGCAGGTCTGCGTCAGCAAGGTCGCGGGTAGGATTCGTACGAACAATTGCGCTTTCAGTAAGGCCATTCACTTCGCGGCCCGGCTCATACCCGTAGTTTCTGGCGAGGTCGAAGTAGGCGTGTCCTCTTTGAAATAACCCTTCACCCCGAAGTCTGTCACGGGTCGATTGCGGAACTCCATCAATCTCCTCGGCTCCGGCAATCACAAAGTTGGCTTCATTAATGGTTAAATAGGCAGTATTCCAGAAGGTGATATGCGACCCCTGGCTGTTTACGGCCATGCCGTCATACCGTCCGGAAGTAATCGGGTGCTGGTCGGTATTATCAGCAAGCACGTCGGGGCCAAGTGTAACCTCACGCCCAAATCGCCATTGACTCTGCAAGCGGTTATAAACCGATGTTAGAATTGCTTCAATTCCCGCTATGTTTTCCTGAGCCACTTCAGGGCTTACTGCATCGGCCGGCTCAGTATCCAACAGGCCGTCACAGCTTGTTACTAAAAACAGCCCGACGACAATCAGTGTAATTTTAGTTGTTATTTTTAACATAATATTCAATCTCATTATTTAATTATAAATGCGTAAAAATGATTTTTAAAACCTGATTTCAGCACCGAATTCAAGGGTGCGGGGCTGAGGATAAAACGTCTGGCCGCGATCAAATACTTCAGGGTCGAGGCCGGGATATTCAGTCCAGGTGAGCAGGTTTTCAGCACGGGTAAACAGAGTTACCATGTTGAGGTTCATTCGGTTGGTCAGGTTTGGAGGAAGTGTATAACTGAGGTTTACACTTTTCAGGCGAATGTAAGAACCATCATACAAACGTCGGTCTGACCATAAGTTATGTCCGGTTCCTCCCGGAAATGAACCCTGGCTGTACGCTTTGGGGATGTCGGTGATATCACCGGGTTCCTGCCAGCGGCGGAACATATCGGGTGAGAGGTTCCTGCCACGGTGAGGGGCCAGGTGGAAGTTGGAGTACTGTTCATCCAGAATTAGGCTTCCAAATTCATATTGGAAGAACACATCCAGCGATACCGGACCATACGAGAACTGGTTGCCCCACCCTCCGTAATAATCAGGCTCCATGCTGCCGGCTGCGAAGAAATCATCGCTTCCAACAGAGTAGGTCAGTTCACCATTGGCATCAAACCAAAGTGCACGCCCGTCAGCCGGGTTTACACCGGCGTAGTTACGAACCCACCACTGATGGCGTTGGTCACCCACAATAATTCGGGAAGAGGCAACATTAGGATCACTCATCCACTCCTGGTCAATATCCAGTTCAAGTACTTCACTTTCCTGGAAGGTGATATTAAATTCGGATGACCATGCAAAGTTACCCCTGCTTAACACAACAGCGCCGAGTTCAATTTCAATACCTTCATTTCGCACGGAACCGACATTTTCAATAATGCTTCCGAAACCACTGTCGGAGGGGAGGAAGCGCTGCAGATGGAGATCTTCATTGTCGGTTCTGTATAGGCCGAGACTTCCATAGACCCGGTCTTGAAAGAGCGCGAAGTCAACAGCAATATCGGTACTTCGTGCTTGTTCCCAGCCAAGGTTGGCATTTGCCAGCTGCTGAGGCCGAAGTCCAACACTGCCACCATAGGTACCGCCCTGGCCAAATAGAGCCCGGCTGGCAAAGTCACTAATGCTGGCATTACCCGTAATTCCATGGCTGACTCTAAATCGCAGCTGATTCAGCCACTCTACGTCTTGCAAAAACTCCTCGCGCGCCGCATCCCAGGCGAAGGCGCCTGAATAGAAAAGTCCCCAGCGGGTATCAAATCCGAAACGGGAGTGTCCATCATATCTCAGGTTGATACTGGTAAAGTATCGCTCATCATAATTGTACTGCAATCTTGAAAAAGCACCTGCCGTTTTATACTGTGTAGCTCGCCCGGCTATGGCGCTTGCTGTACCGGCAAGGTTCAGCTGCCCGAGAAGAGCGTTTGGAATGTCGTCTCCGGTAGCTGAATGAAAGCGATAGTCTCTCACACGGTACTCAGCGCCGACAATTGCACTGACGTTGTGTACGTTTTCAAGAGTTGTTATGTAGTCTGCAACCAGGTTGCCACTGTAGTTCTGTGTTTCACGTGTTCGCTCAAATACACGGCCTCCCCACAGAGTCTCGTACCTTGGTATGGAGGGGCTTGCATACCGTCTGTCTATCGACATCCGGATATCAGAATTCAATTGACCTCTGAAAGCAAGGTTATCATTTACAGCGAATGTTGCTGCTACATTTCCTATCAGCTGGTACTCACGGCCCAATCGCTCCTCTTCGCGTAAAACCTGAAGAACGTTATAGGAAATTGCAGGGATATCCTGATTATAGGATCCGTCTTCCAAAAATATCGGAGTAGTAGGACGGGTTGTTACAGCGCCATGAAACGGGCTGGCGATAAAGTTACCACCACTCTCAATTTGTCCGTCAATTTGAGCACGTGAGAGGTTAATATTTGCAGTAAAAGAGACTCTTTCAGAAGCGTCATGATCGATATTGGTTCTCAGGCTAAATCGGTCAGACCACGATCCGACAATTGTACCTTCCGTGTTTTGGTAACTTCCGGAGATGTAAAATCGGGTGGTTTCTGACCCGCCGCGAGCCGACAGGGAGTAGCGCTGGTTTGCACCGGTTTGGGTTACGGCATCAAACCAATCGTAAGTACCCACTTCATCGGGATGGCCAAAAGAGTTAATTGCGCTCTGACGCGCAGCTTCAGGATCATTTCCGAGATCCAGGGCGCGATTAATAGCGGCTTCCTGCATGAACAAAACATTTTCAGGGCCGCTCATGATGTCATAGCTTGTATGTAGCTGTGAAACTCCTCCGCTCACGTTTGCCGTAAATTGAGTGGCTCCACGTTGACCTCTGACCGTAGTGATCAACACAACTCCGTTTGCACCCTGCGCGCCATAGATGGATGTAGCCTCCGCATCACGAAGAACATCAATCGACTCGATATCTCCCGGATTCAGTCCAAGCAAGACGTTAGAGTTTGTTGTGCCGATGTCTGACCTGAAAAAATCTTCAAGTGGAACACCATCCACGATATAAAGCGGATCATTACCGGCATTAATAGAGCCGATTCCCCGAATACGGATATTTGCTGCCGTACCCGGCTGACCGCTTGAGCCTACCATCTGAAATCCGGCAGAACGACCCTGCAGAGCCTGATCGGCGGTTTGAATAGCACGAGCCTGAATCTGCTCAGCCCTCACCGAACTTATTGCCCCGGTAACTTCGCGGCGTTCACGAATGCCGTATCCGGTTACAACGAGTTCATCAAGGCCTACGGCTTCAGGGGAGAGTGCTACATCATAGGAGAGCATCTCGCCGCTGGATAAGGTTACGGCCTGAAGCTGTTCCTGATAGCCGATAAAAGAAACCCGCACTGTAAATGTGCCCGCTTCCATTCCGGTGAGTTCAAATTCACCATCAATATCGGTAGTTGTTCCCTGTTCGGTTTCAAGGATAAAGATGGTTGCACCAATAAGAGGTTCATTGGTGTTAGCATCCGTTACGGTGCCTTGCAAGCCTGTCTGTGCGGAAACTGCCATTGGCAGCGTCAGGCAGATTGCAATACAAATCGAGTAGAACCAATCTACTCTTATTTTTTTAAGAAAAGTGTATCTATTTCTCATGACTATCTACTTTTTGTTGATTAAGATGAGAGTTTTAATTCCGATTGAGCGTTTATGAATGTATTTACATATATCGGTAAACTTTACCACGTCAAGTAAATAAGTCAATTATACATTTGTATTCAAGCTTTTTTATTTAAGTAAACAGGCTATGAGTGTATGTTTAGCAATCGATTAGGCGCCATTTAAATTTATTTTCCAATATCTGTAAGTCATTTATATGCATGTAATACAGTAACATAAATGCATGCATTGATCGGTGAAAAAATGGTTGAAATTCTTTTAAAAAAGATGTTTCAAGCCATAAAAATATTTAGCATGTAAAGGATTTATTACTGATTATATAATTTATTATTACTCGTAATAAAAGTGAACTTTTTTGAAGTTTAATTTAGGTGTAAGTTACTTTTAGTTAGGTGGTTAAATAGTAAAAATAATAGTTGATTTAATATCAAATTAATTAACCTAAAAAGAAAAGTTCATCCGGAACTTATTTTTGTATGACTTGTGATTTTTCTAAACTATGAGGGTGTCGTTAAAGTGGTTTTTTCAGATCTGTGCGCTTCCTGTACAAATTTTCAAGACCCGGGAATTACCTTTTAGTTATATACATGCGCCGGAATTCTTTGGGTCGTGTACTTTAACCGTGCTGCCGGGTTAAGCTTATACTTGTCTGATTCTGCCGCTTGAAAACATACCTCAATAAATTATTCACTTAAATAAATATGAAAAAATTGATACTGTTAACGGCTCTCACCACCATGCTCATTACCGCAGTATCTTGCGAAATGGAAACTAAAACGGATGATTACCGGGTTGCTGTGGTCCGCTTTTCTCACGAAACCTGTACGTTCTGTCCCGGGGGTGATCCCGGAATTGAAGACTGGACTCACCGGGGCGAACCGGCAACCGGAGAGGAGGTTTTTGGAATAAGCAGCTACATGAGAGGTTTTGTATCCCAATCCGAAGAGTTTGGCGATATGGAGCTGGTTGGCCTCTCTACGCCGCGTGGAGTTTTTGGAGGCACATCCAGAAGCTGGAACCGGGAGGAGGCGTTCGACCACTTTGTAAACCTGATGCTTGAAGATCTCAGGGAAGCGATGCCGGTTGACGGGATCTATCTTTCCCTGCATGGAGCGATGGCCGTTCGAAATATTGAACGCCCCGAGGCAGAAATTGCGAAACGGTTTCGCGAAGTGGTTGGCCCCGATGTGCCGATTGTAGGAACATTTGACCTGCATGGAAATGAAGATGAAGAGTTTTTAAAATGGGCTGACGGTGCTTTTGTGACCAAGCGTTTTCCGCACTATGACGCCTATCGACAGGGCCAGAGGGCCTCTCGTTATATTCGAAATATGATACGCGGCAGTTATGAGCCGACAACAGCATCACGCCGTCCCCCAATTCTGACGGCAACCGTATTGCAGTGGACGGGCCAGTCGCCAATCATGGATGTGATGGAACGCGCCCGCCGCTGGGAAGATCGTGAGCCTGGGGCGTATGTAAATGTGTTTTTGGGTTTCCCATGGTCGGATGTGCCGACGGTGGGAACGAGCATCCACGTAATGACCAACAACGACCAGGAACTGGCTGATGAAATCGCCACCGATATGGCGGAGTTTATTTGGCGGGTTCGCAGCGATTGGGCTCATGGTGAATACCCGCTTCCTGAAGAGGCCGTGCGCCTGACCCGGGAAGCGATTGCTGCCGGAGAAACTCCGGTGGTGCTGGCCGACTACTGGGACCGCCCCGGAGACGCTACCTGGACTCTTCAGGAATTGATGAATCAGGGCGTTGGCAATGTCCTTGTTTCGGCTCTCACGGATCAGCCTGCACTCGACTATATCTGGGAAGAAGACCTTCAGCCGGGCGATGCATTCGACCGCGAAGTGGGAGGTTATACCGGAGAGCAGGCAGGCTCACCCGTTCGCATTCAGGGCGAACTTGTATGGCGTGGCGAGCGATGGGGATATGATCGGGCCGCTGCGATCGCTTTTGGAGATGGAAATATGCTGCTGCTGGCACCCGGGTATCAGCAGAACTCCACATTGGAGAGCTCCCGGGTGGGCCCCGTTGATCCGTACGAATACGACGTATATGTACTCAAAACAAGAGTGCACTTCCGCAGAGGATACGATGAAACCGGGTATGCAAAAACCATTCACATCGTGGATGCACCGGGCGACTGGTTCGGAACCATCCGGCTCGAAGCGCTCGATTATCAGAACATAAATATTGAGGACTTTTATCCCTTTGGTGACCCGG
>Ga0207421_10006901_pt1 | contig 12256 bp, 8 predicted proteins | sample SodLakKL_010_SED_4_FD_187542 | JGI IMG/M metagenome (GOLD analysis project Ga0207421, IMG submission 187542) | Alkaline sediment microbial communities from Lake Tanatar, Kulunda Steppe, Russia - 8KL_010_SED (SPAdes) (version 2) | ecosystem: Environmental > Aquatic > Non-marine Saline and... | reverse complement strand
CCGCCTGGCTGGTTTGGTGCTGAGTCGACCCCAACGTTACCTTAAGCAAACGCCGATTAATCCGTCATCGCGAGGAGCGAAGCGACGTGATGATCCATAAGGCATTGATGCCCGTTGCACCAACTGGATTCTTTGCCACGCTCACCCTCCGGGCCAGCCTTCTGCCGGTCCATGCGTTCCGCGCACCCGCGCCGCGCCGCGCTCGCAGCGACCGAGGCTTTTTGGCGTCTGCCAGTCCGCGATGTCGCGGGTCCCGCAGGGCTGGCGCGTCCGGTTCGACGTCGATCACATCGGCCCTGGCATTTCAGTGAGCCTGATTCGGTTACAGCCTGGCCGCAACTGCTGGCGCGTCGAGCACGCGGCCCGCTTTGGCGTCGCGATCGACGGCAAGGACTACTTTGCCCAGCTTCGGCGCTCGTTGATTCGCGCCCGGCGCTGTATCGCCATCAGCGCCTGGGACATTCACAGCCGGGTCGAACTGGTCCGACCCGAGCCCGACGGGTGGTCCGGTCGGGCGGCCGGCGACGATCTTCCGACAGCGCTTGGCGAACTCCTCGTTGCCCTGCTGGAACGCAACCCCTCGTTGAACATCTTCATCCTGCTCTGGGACTACTCACCGATCTATGCGCTGGAGCGTGAACCCCTGTTCTTCGGCGACCCCCCCTGGGGCAAGGGCCTGTTCCGGCGCGGACCCGAACATCCGCGCCTGCACCTGATTTCAGACGACGCGCACCCGGTGGGCGGCTGCCAGCATCAGAAGATCGTTGCCATCGATGGTCAGCTCGCGTGGTCCGGGGGCTTCGATCTGAGCAAGTGGCGTTGGGATACGCATGCCCATTCCGCTGAAGACGCGCGCCGGCGGGATCCGAACGGCACGCTCTACCCGCCCTTTCACGACGTTCAGGCACTCGTGGACGGAGGCGCGGCCGCCGCGCTAATGGAGATCTTCCTTGAGCGCTGGCAGCGCGCGGGCGGCACGGACATCCGTCCCCTGACCGGTATCGACGAGGAGCGCCCGCGGCGAAGCGAAGACGGCGCCTCCTCCGATCCATGGCCCGAGGAAACCGACGTGCTGCTGCGCGACGCGCAGGTCGGCATCGCCCGCACCCTGCCGGAATTCCGCGGAAATCCGGAAGTCCGGGAGGTTGAACAGCTTTACCTCGACACGATCGCGCAGAGTCGCGAGGTGCTGTACATCGAAAACCAGTACCTGACCTCCAGCACCATTGGCGATGCGCTATGCAATTCGTTGCAGAAGGATTCGGGGCCCGAGGTCCTGATCGTGCTGCCCAGGGAGACCGGTCACTGGTTGGAGCAGCACACTATGGACATCCTTCGCGCGCGCATCCTGGCGCGACTGCGCGCAGCCGACCACCATGGCCGCCTGAGGGTCTGCTATCCGGAGGTTTCCGGTCTGGAGACCGGATGCCTGATGGTGCACGCGAAGCTGATGATCAGCGACGATCGGGTTCTGCGGATTGCCTCTTCCAATCTCAGCAACCGGTCGATGGGGCTCGACAGCGAATGCGACCTCTGTGTCATCGCCCGCAACGCGCAGGAGCGCAGGATCTTCCGGAACCTGCGGCAGCGACTGCTGGCGATGTTTCTGTCAGTGGATTCGGAAACGCTTGCCCGATCCGAGGCCGATAACCGGAAAGGAAAAGGCGGGTTGTTCGAGGCGATCGACGCGGTGGCAGGACCGCATTGCGGAACCGGGACGCAGAGGACATATCGCGGCGCTCCCGCGCCTGTTTTTCTGAAGGAATTCGATGCGCTGGCAAATCCCGAGTGGGATCGCCAGCTTCCGGACGCGCGCGTCGTTGATCCGGACCGGCCGCTCAGTACGGCGCTGCTCACCGATGTAGCCATCGGGAAGGAGAACCTTCCGCTGGTGCGGCGGCGGGTGCTGACAATAAGCGGCGTACTGGCCCTGTTGCTGGTCCTGGTTTCGGTGTGGCTATGGACGCCCATCGGCGATTGGCTGGAACCCACAGCACTTGCCGCGAACGTACAAAGCCTTGACCGGACACCCTGGGGCATAGCCGTGGGCATCGCGGGCTTCGTGGCGGCGAGCCTGGCGGCAGTGCCGGTAACACTATTGATTCTGACTTCCTCCGTGGTGTTCGGCATCACAACCGGCGCCTGGGTGGCGCTGGTTGGCTCGGTCCTGTCCGCACTGATCGGGTATGGCATCGGTCGTTTCACCCGGCGCGGTCTCGTGCGGCGTCTGGCCAGTAGCCGGATGGAGCAGGTTGGCCAGAGACTCGCACGACCGGGCGTCCTTACGATCATCATGGTACGCATCATCCCGATCGCGCCGTTCGTGGTCTTGAATCTTCTGGCCGGTTCCCGGCGCATCCGCCTTCGGGACTTCGTGCTCGGAACCGTGATCGGCATGCTCCCGGGCATCATCGCGCTTGCCATCTTCGCCGGAGGATTGATGGCGCTGATTGACCACGCCTACCTGCGGGCGGCGTCCCTGCTGCTGGTCGGCATTCTGGGGCTGATCGGATTGGTCTGGGCGGGAAGACGGTTGCTGGCGCGGCGCCAGTGACGACGGGACAAACGTCCCTCCGGACCGCTGATGACCGAGGCAACCCCGGGGTCCTGCCGCTTCGCGCTTCGGGCAAGATGACCCTTGAAGTTGCCGGGGCGCCCCCCGAAACTTTACTCATCCCCTCCTTACCGAACGGGCCCCGGCTATGGACGGCGTTGCGCTGACACCCGAAATCCTGATCGTCTTCGGCTTGATGGGATTGGCGATCGGCCTGTTCGTCACCGAGCTGGTCCGCATCGATATCGCGGCACTGCTGATCCTTTTCCTGATCGGTGCCGTCGCGCTGATCCCCGGCATCGAACCGATCCTCACGGCCCAGGAGCTCTTTTCCGGGCTTTCGTCGAATGCCGTCGTCGCCATCATCGCGGTGATGATCATCGGCGCGGGGCTGGACCGGTCGGGTGCAATGACGGCGGTGGCAAGGCTGATCCTGCGTCTTGCCGGCCGCACCGAGCGACGGGTGATGGCCGTGGTCTCCGGGGCGGTCGGCCTCGTGACCAGCTTCATGCAGAACATTGGTGCCGCTGCCCTGTTCATGCCGGTGCTCAACCGCGTTGCCGGGGATGCGGGTATCCCCCGTTCGCGGCTACTGATCCCCATGGGTTTTGCCGCCATCGCCGGCGGCACGCTAACCCTCGTTGCGTCGAGTCCGCTGATTCTTCTCAACGACCTGATGCCCGCCGAACTGGAGGATTTCGCGCTCTTCGACGTGACCCCGATCGGACTGGCTTTGCTCGCACTGATCGTGGTCTATTTCTGGCTTCTGGGCCACTGGGTGCTGCCCGCGGTGCGGGAGCCTGCCGAGGACGAATCCCGCGCACGCAGCACGTCCGAGTATTTTCGGGAGCTTTATGGCATCGCGTTCGAGGTTCGCGAGATCCGCATCGGCCCGGAGAGCCGACTGGCGGGCACCTCCATTGGCGAGTTCGAAAGCCAGTACGGAGTGTTCGTCGTCGGGTTCGATGACGGTGACGAAATGCGGATCGAACCACCCCGGGCTATCGAAATCACCTCCGGCAGCCAACTTGCCCTCCTCGGGCCCATCGAACAGATCGAGCAGGCTGGCGATCGCGATCAAATCGAACTGCGGGATCGGCTGGACGTGTTCGCCCGCAGCATGTCACCGCGCCATTCCGGCGTCGCCGAGCTGATCATCCCGCCGAGGTCCTCGCTCACCGGAGAAAGCATCGGGGAACTGCACATGCGCCAGCGATACGGCTTCACCGTGCTGCGCATCCAGCGAGGCGAAAGCGTCCTGAAGAAGGAGCTCAGCAGTGTCGAACTTCAGGCGGGAGACACGCTCGTCGTGCATACCCGGTGGGAACGGCTGATGGAACTCGAGCAGGATCGTGATTTCATCGTGATGACCAGCCGCTACCCGAAACCGGAAAAGCCGCAGGCGCCGTGCAAGGTTACACCGGCGCTGGTGTCGCTCGGGGGTGCGCTGGGGCTGGTGCTCTTTACCGATCTTCCGCTCGCTCTGGCCTTGCTCGGGGGCGCGCTCGGAATGGTGATTTCCGGCGTTCTCACCATGGACGACGCCTATCGCGCCGTGAGCTGGAAGACGGTCTTTCTCCTTGCCGGCCTGATCCCTCTCGGTCTGGCCGCGCAGCAATCCGGGGCAGCCGAGTGGCTTGCGGCCAACGGTCTGGAACAACTCGGCGACCTCCCGCTTTGGGTGATGCACGCCGCGCTGTTTCTGCTGGTCACCTTTTTCACCCTCATCATGTCGAACGTGGGAGCGACGGTGCTGCTGGTTCCCCTGTCCGTGAGCTTCGCGATGGCCGCCCAGGCCAACGGAATCGATGCAGACCCCCGAGTTTTTGCCCTGATCGTCGCCATCGCCGCGTCGAACGCCTTTCTGCTACCGACACACCAGGTCAACGCACTGATCATGGACCCCGGTGGCTACCGCGTACTCGACTTTCTGCGCGCGGGAGGCCCGCTCACCCTGCTCTATGCCGTGGTCGCGCTGCTGGTGATCCACCTGCTGTTCTGATCCACGGTTGCCGGACCCGTGGGTCGGTAATCCGATCACCTGCGAATGGGTCCGGCGCGCGAAGAAAAAGGGGTCAGGGGTCACATTCCAACACCCCTGTGACCCCAGCAACTTGGCAAAATGCTGGAATGTGAGACCTGACCCCATCCCCGCTCGCCGAAGAGGACGGCCTCGAGGTGCGCTGACGGGGGCGGCGCTTGCGCGCGTTTTGCGACCACGGCATTGTTGGTGAAAGATCCTCGTGCGAATGCGGCAGAACAACCACGGATGCGGAGGAGGCTGCAATCTTGAAGAACGCGATGAAGCGACTGCACCTGCCGGTACTCACGCTGGTTCTGCTGCTGCTGGGCGCCGCATGGACCCTGGATGCAGGGGCTCAGGAAACACTCTCGACGGCCGAACTCGAGGCGCTGATCGAGTCGCTTGAGGACGAGCAGGCCCGTGGCGAACTCATCAGCAAGCTGCGCATGCTCATGGAGGTCCACGAACCGGCGCCGGTTCCGGACATCCGGACCGCCACCGGTCAGCTGATGCAGTCGATATCGGAGGGGCTCGCCGTATTCGGCACGGGTCTCAACCAGATCGCGCGTTCCCTCGAACAGCTGCCGGAGGCCTACCAGTGGCTGAGCCACGTGGCGACGGATCCCGAAGAACGTGCGCACTGGCTGAACATCCTTTTGTGGCTCGCGGCGGTACTGATCGCGGCCTACGTGGTCGCGCGGGTGGTGACCAGACTCCTGACAGCTCCCCGCACCCGATTCGCCAACGCCGCGCGCGATGGGTGGCCGCAACGGCTGCTTGGCGCGTTCTCCCTGTTCCTTCTCGACCTCCTGCCGATCATCGCCTTCGCCGCCGCCGGTTACGCCGTACTGGCGGTGGCGGCCCCTCCGGAAGAGACCCGCCTGGTCGCTCTCGCCTGGCTCAATGCCTCCATCATCGTGCGCCTGGTGATGACGCTGAGTGGCCGTCTGCTTGCCGAACGCGAACCGGCGTTGCGCCTGATTCCGTCCAGCGACGAGACGGCGCACTACCTCATGATCTGGATACGCAGGCTGGCGTCAACGGCCATCTACGGCTTTTTCGGCCTCCAGGCCGCCCTGCTGCTCGGGCTTGGCGTGGAGACCTATACCACTCTGATGTACCTGCTCGGTCTCGCCATTACCCTGATGGCGGTGATCCTGATCATGCAGAATCGTCACCCGGTCGCCGCACGTCTTCGCGGTCACGAAACGGAGGACGAACCGCAGGGACGCGCCACGTTTTCGCTGTTCCGGCGACGGCTCGCGCAGTCCTGGCACCTGCTGGCCAGCGCCTACCTGATCCTGCTGTTCGCCGTATGGTCGCTGGACTGGCAAATCGGCTTCCTCTTCGTGCTGCGGGCCACCCTGCTGACCATCGCGGCCGTAATGGTTGCACGGGTTGCACTGCATCTGGTCGATCGCCTGTTTTCACGCTGGCTCGCCATCAACACCGAATTGCGAGAAGCTCACCCGCAACTGGAGGCACGGGTAAACCGGTACTTTCCCCTGCTGCAGGGCGCCGCACACTGGCTGATCTACATTCTCGCCGGGCTCGCGATCCTGCACGCCTGGGGAATCGCGGTCCTCGGCTGGCTTCTCAGCGAACCGGGGCAGGTACTGGGGGGTGCGGCGGCGCGCATCATCGGTGTGCTGATCGTTGCGGTGATCGTCTGGGAGGTCACCGCCTCCTTCATCGAACGCTACCTCTCGGAGGCCGACCTCCGTGGAGGCGCGACGGCCCGAACCGCCCGTACCAAGACGCTGCTCAACGTCGCCCGCAACGCGCTGCTTGTAGTGCTGATCGTGATGTCCACGCTGGTCATCCTCTCCGAGCTCGGTATCAACATCGCACCGCTTCTGGCGGGCGCCGGCGTGCTCGGGCTGGCCATCGGCTTCGGCGCCCAGCGCCTGGTGCAGGACGTCATCACCGGCGTGTTCATCCTGATGCAGGACCTGATGGCCGTGGGCGACGTCGTCAAGCTCGGCGACCGGGCGGGCCTGGTCGAGGCGATCTCGATCCGCACCGTACGACTTCGCGATCTGAGCGGCACCGTTCACACCATCCCCTTCAGCGCCATCGACACCGTCAGCAACCTCACCCGCGACTTCTCGTTCTACGTGTTTGACCTCGGCGTGGCCTACCGCGAGGATGTCGACGAGGTAATGGAGGTGATCCGCCAGGTCGGTGCAGAACTTCAGGACGACCCGGAGATCGGTCCGGTGGTGCTCGAGCCCCTCGAGATCTTCGGCGTCGATGCCTTCGGCGACAGCGCTGTGGTCATCAAGGGCCGCATCAAGACCCAGCCGATCAAGCAGTGGATGGTGGGTCGCGCCTTCAATCGCCGCATCAAGAAGCGCTTCGATGAACTGGGCATCGAAATCCCGTTCCCGCATCGGACCGTGTACTTCGGTCAGGACAAGGATGGCACCGCGCCACCCCTCCAGGTCAGCCCCGGGATCGCCGTGCACAATGCGCCGACCGATGCCCTGTGGCCGCCACAAGAACCGGACCCGAAGTCTGCCTGATCCCGGGGCCCGCAGCGCCGGTGTTACCGGAACCCGCTCGCGGCGCCCCGGTCCACCAGGGAAACGCCCACCGAGGGAAGCAAGGAAGGAGGAATCCGCATGAGCCAGACGATACTGTTGGTCGTCACCAGTCATGACGAAATCGCCCCGGGGCAAGCGACCGGCCTCTGGTTTGAGGAATTCGCGATCCCCTACGCGCGCTTTCGTGAAGCCGGGTTCGAGATCAAGGTGGCGAGCCCGAAAGGCGGGCCGACGCCCCTCGATCCGAAGAGCCTGGACATTGATCCGTCTTTCCCTACCGTTGCTGCGCAACAGGCCCTGAGTGACACGATCCCCCTGAACGAGAACGTCCACCACGCTCCGTATTCCGCAATCTTCTTTCCCGGCGGGCATGGAACCATGTTCGACCTGCCCGAGAACCCGCATGTGCAGCGGCTGGTGACCGAGTTCATGGAGAACGACAAGGTCGTCGGTGCGGTCTGCCATGGACCGGCGTGTCTGGTCGGCGCGATGCTGCAGGACGGCACACCCGTGGCCAGTGGGCGCAGGATAGCCGCCTTCAGCAATGCCGAGGAACGCGCGGTGGAACTGGCGGACGCCATGCCATTCCTGCTCGAGGATCGCCTGCGCGAGCTCGGAGGCGACGTCGATACCGCGGACGACTGGAGCGACCACGTGATTATCGACGGCAAGCTGGTGACTGGCCAGAACCCGCAATCCAGCCGCAGTGTGGCGCAGGCCATGGTCCGGCTGATACGAGATGGCAACACCTGAATACTGGGAGCACGCCTGCGCCGAACTGGCCACGGACGATCCGGTGATGGCGGCGCTGATTGAGCGCTACCCGGGCGTGGCACTGACCACGCGAGGCGACCCGTTCCAGACGCTGGCGCGGGCGATCGTCGGGCAGCAGATCTCGGTGAAGGCCGCCGACAGTGTCTGGGCCCGCTTCGCGGGCTTGGTGCAAACCGTTCACCCGGAACGCGTCGCGGGGCTCGGAATCGACGAACTCGCCGCCTGCGGGCTTTCGCGGCGCAAGGCGGAGTACCTGCGGGATCTCGCGGGCCATTTCGTCGATGGCCGCATCGAGCCATCGCGCTGGAAGCGGATGACCGACGAGGCGGTGGTCGCCGAGCTCGTCGATGTGCGCGGCGTTGGCCGCTGGACCGCCGAGATGTTCCTGATCTTCAACCTCCTGCGACCCGATGTCTGGCCGGTCGACGACATCGGCCTGCAGAAGGCAGTGGCGCTGCATTATCTAGGCAGTGAACGGCCGACGCCCCCGCTGCTCCGCCGGCATGGAGAGCGCCATGCGCCCTGGCGCACGGTGGCGACCTGGTACCTGTGGCGCAGCCTCGACCCCGCGGTGGTGCAGTACTGAAAACCCGGGGCACACCGGGGTCGGACCAGCACAAACCCCTGTTTTCGCTATAAAAAGAGTGCCACTTCGACCCGGATTCGCCCCTTAAACGGCCATTTTGGTCGGTAAAAATGGCCCTCGAGGGAAACACCGTCACCGACCGCCCCGGGAAGCCGCTGCCGTTTCCCAACCGGCTTGAGGGCCCGTTATGATGGCAGCCTTGTTCCGGGCCCAGAGACAGCATGTCCTACAGCACCTTCAGCCACCTCGTCGCCGACAAGGCGGCGCTGTATCGGCGCATCATGGCCGCCTTTGTCGAAGCCAAGGCGCATTTCACCGTGCACCTGCGCCCGGAAGACGTCTGCGAGCGCTCGGGTATCCAGTCGCTCGAGGAGGTGCAGGCGGCGCTGGCGCAACTGGTGCACTGGGGCAACCTCGAAGCGGACCCCGACACCTCCCGCGTCACCAGCGTCGAGGAGTTCTACCGCGCGCGCTTCCTCTACCAGCTGACGCGCGCCGGCGAGGCGGCCGAGCAGGCGCTGCAGGTATTCGACCGCGAACTCGGGCGCCGCGGCGCACTGCAGGCGGTTGCGCTCGACGACATCCGCATGCGCCTGCGCTCCCTGCTGGAACTGTCCCGACAGGAGCGCCCCGACGCCACGCAGACGCAGCTGCTGCTGCGCGACCTCACGCACGTGTTTTCCGATCTCGCCGAGAATGCCCGGGCGTTCATGAGCGGCCTTTCACGCACCCTGGAACTGCGCGGCGACGACCAGGAAGCGCTAATCGCGTACAAGGAGCGGTTGATCGGATACATCGAGCGCTTCATTGGCGATCTGGTCACCAGTTCCGCCGAGATCGCAGGCTGCATCCGCGCGCTGGACCAGGCTGAGACCGGCGAGCGCCCGATCGCCCCGCTGCTGCGGCTCGCGGTCGAGCGCGAACTCGAAGATCTGGCGCCCGATCTTTCGGGTTCCGTCGACCCCGAGACCGCCCGAGCCGCCGAGCGGACACGGGTCACTGCACACTGGGAAGGCCACTGGGAAGGGCTGAAGGCCTGGTTCCTGGACCGTCCCCAGCGACGCTCTCAGGCGAGCCTGCTACGCGCCCAGGCCCGGCGATCGATCTCGCAGATGCTGGAAGCGGTCCAGCGGCTGAACGAACGGCGACTGGGACGCAGCGACCGGTCCGCCGATTTTCGTGCGCTGGCCCGCTGGTTCCTGGAGTGCGCGGACGACGACCAGGCGCACCGACTCTGGCGCGCCGCGTTCGGTCTGGGCCCGGCACGGCACCTCGGCGTGGACGCGGAGACGCTGGCGGAATGGCGCGCGAACCCGGTCTCGCCGAACCAGCCCTGGCGCGACGCGCCGCCGCTGCGGATCAGCCCCCGCCTGCGCGCGACCGGCAGCTATCAGAAGCGCGGCGCCTTGCCGCGGCTGCAGCGCCGCGACCGCGAGCGTGCCTTTCTGGCCCAGCAGGTATCGCGCGAGGCCTCGGAGTTGCGTGCCGCCCGCGCCGCACTTGCCACTGGCGAAACGCTGCGGCTGTCGGAACTCGGGCAACTCGAGCCCAACGCCTTTTCGCTGCTGCTGCAACTGCTGGGCGACGCCCTCGGCAGCGCCACAGACCCGGACCGGCCGATCGCGACGACCACCCGCGACGGCAGCCTGCAGATCGAGATGCAGCCGCTGGGGCCCGAAACCGAGGCGGCCATTCGCACCACAACAGGCACGCTGACCGGGCGCGACTATCAACTCAGGATCACCGAACTCGGGGCGCCACCCTGATGGCTGCGTTGCCTCAGCCACTGCCGGATGTGCTCGAACGCGCCCGGGTCGAGGAACGGCAACGGGCGTTGCGGGCATTGCTGATGCACCCGCTGATGGACACGCGTCACTCCGCGTTCCCGCTGGTGCGCCGGCACCAGGGGCCGCTGCGCGAATGGCTCGCCGCCGAGACCGGCTGGCACCTGCAGGTGGAATCCGAGTTCGCCCGGCTGTACAAGCGGCCCGCCGACTTGCGCGACGGAACCCGCGGCGCCGCGCTCGGGACCGCAAGCCAGACCACCACCTTCAGCCGCCGGCGCTATGCCCTGCTCTGCCTGACCCTCGCCGATCTGGAGCGTGGCGACCAGCAGATTACGCTGGCCCGCCTCGGCGCCGGCCTGATCCAGGCAGCGGCCGATCCGGCTCTGGAGGCCGTGGGATTGCGCTTCCGCCTGGACCATCAGGAAGAGCGCCGCGACCTGGTCGCGACGGTGCGCCTGCTGCTCGAATACGGCGTGCTGACCCGTGTCGCCGGCGACGAGGAGGCCTTCGTCCGCGACCAGCAGGGAAGCGATGCGCTGTACGACATCAATCGGCGGCTGCTGGCCGCGCTGCTGGTCAGCGTCCGTGGCCCCTCGCTGGTCGAGATGGAAGGGCCGGTCGCCGATTTCGAGGAACGTCTTCAGGCCCTCACCGACGCGTTCGTGCCGGATACCCAGGAAGGCCGCAACCGCGCCCTGCGCCATGCCATCACCGCGCGCCTGCTGGACGACCCGGTCGTCTACTGGGACGAGCTCGGCGACGACGCCCGCCATTACCTCACGAGCCAGCGCGCTGCAATCACGCGACGCATTGCCGAAGCCACCGAACTGGTTCCGGAAATTCGTGCCGAAGGCATCGCGATGGTCGACCCGGGCCTGAACCTGACCGACCAGTCCCTCCCTTCCGAGGGCACCGAAGGTCACGTGACGCTGCTGATCGCGGCCCACCTGGCCGCGGCACCGGAAGGGACCACGTCCACCCTCGAGATGCTGGCCGAACAGGTCCGCCGCTGGCGCCCTCAGTACAAGGGCTACTGGCGGCGCTCGGCACTGGCGGAAGGCTCCGAGCGCGCACTCGCCCGGCAGGCGGTCGAACAACTTCGCCGCCTGCGCCTGCTCGCCGTCACGGACGACGGCCGGGTCCATCCCCTGCCCGCGCTTTCCCGCTTCGCGGTGGAGGCCGCGCGCACGCCGCAGGGCAAGCCGCACGCTCTGACGTCGGCATTGCCTGCAGGCCACGAGGGCCTCCCGCGATGACCGATCTCCTGCAACCCGGGAAGAGCCGCTGGCAGCCGCTGCGCGCGGGCCTGGTGGAACTCTTCTACTACGATTACGAGGAATTCCACTTCCACGACGGACGCCTGCTGCTGCGTGGCAACAACGGCACCGGCAAGTCCAAGGTGATGGCGCTGACCCTGCCCTTCCTGCTCGACGGCCGGCTGAGCCCGGCCCGCGTCGAACCCGACGGCGACAGCAGCAAGCGAATGGAATGGAACCTGCTGATGGGCGAGGGCGGCGAGCGCCAGGGCTACGCCTGGCTCGAGTTCGGCCGCCAGGGCCCCGGCGGCCCCGAGTTCCTGACCCTCGGCTGCGGTCTCAAGGCCGTCGCGCAGCGCGGCGTGCGCTCCTGGTTCTTCATCACGCCGCAACGTGTCGGGGAATCGCTGTTCCTGATCGAAGATGGCCGCACGCTCGGCCGCGACCGTCTGATTCAGGCGCTCGAGTCGCGCGGCAAGCTCTACGACCAGGCCACGAACTACCGCAGGGCCGTGGATGAGCACCTGTTTCAACTCGGCACCGAGCGCTACGAGGCCCTTCTCGACCTGCTGCTGCAGCTGCGCCAGCCGCAACTGTCCAAGCGCCCGGACGAATCCCGGCTGTCCAGCGCGCTCACCGAGGCCCTGCGCCCGCTGGACTCGGCGGTCATCGCCGACGTCGCCGAGGCCTATCGCAACCTGGAGGCCGAAGCCGACGAGACCCGGGGACT
>Ga0207421_10006900_pt1 | contig 12258 bp, 8 predicted proteins | sample SodLakKL_010_SED_4_FD_187542 | JGI IMG/M metagenome (GOLD analysis project Ga0207421, IMG submission 187542) | Alkaline sediment microbial communities from Lake Tanatar, Kulunda Steppe, Russia - 8KL_010_SED (SPAdes) (version 2) | ecosystem: Environmental > Aquatic > Non-marine Saline and... | reverse complement strand
GACGATGCGCTCGTACTCCTCGAGGGTGAGCCCGAGCTCGACGGCGAGGACGGCCGGCTCGGGGGCGGGGGGCGGCACGGCGGCGGGGGTCTCAACCATGTTCGCGCAGCCTAGCGGGCACCCATGATGCTGCCTCGACGGTGGTCACAGCCCAGAGCGCCGCTCGCGCCCAGCCACCGACGGTGCGCGGGCTGCCCGGGCCCAGCGACGGCTTCGATGGAGCCTTCACCCGCCAGACCGGCCAAACGCTCCACCGGGCCGGGGGCGGCAGACGGGGCGGCGGGTAGGGGCAGCGGGCCGGTCAGGCCGAGGCCCGGACGAGGACCGCGCCGAGGATCGCCCCGCCGTCGGTGGAGCCGAGCAGTGCCTCCACGGCGTGCTCGGGGTGGGGCATGAGCCCGGCGACGTTGCCGGCGGCGTTGGTGACCCCGGCGATGCTCGCGAGCGAGCCGTTGGGGTTCGCGGCGGGATCGACGGTGCCGTCGGGCTGGCAGTAGCGCACGAGGACCTGCCCGGCCTCGGCGAGCGCGTCGGGGTCGTCGACGACGTAGCGGCCCTCGCCGTTCTTCACCGGGACCTCGAGGACGCTGCCGGCGGGGGCGGCGCACCACACCCCGGGGGTCTCCACCCGCAGGTGCTGGGTGCGGTGGACGAAGCGCAGCCCGGCGTTGCGGGTCAGCGCGCCCGGCAGCAGCCCGGCCTCGCACAGCACCTGGAAGCCGTTGCAGATCCCGAGCACCGGCCCACCGCGCTCGGCGAAGTCCGCGACCGCGCCCATCACCGGGGCGAAGCGCGCGATCGCCCCGGTGCGCAGGTAGTCGCCGTAGGTGAACCCGCCGGGCAGCACGACGGCCTCGACGCCGGCGAGGTCGGCCTCGCCGTGCCAGAGCATGACGGGCTCGGCGCCGAGCAGCGCCAGCGCACGCGCCGCGTCGCGCTCGTCGCAGGAGCCGGGGAACTGCACGACGCCGATTCGCATGCGGCGATCCTAGCGGTCGTGCCCGGCCGCCCCGGTGGCGGACCGGGCCGGTCTGCCGGCAACGGCCATCCTCACACGCCCCCCACCTCGTAACGCTCGAGGTCCTCGGCGAGCAGGACCGGGCCGTCGAAGCGCGCTCTGGCCTCGGCGATCGCCTGCCGCCGGTCGGTCGCCCCCGCGAGGTGGGTCAGCACCAGTCGGCTCACCCCCGCCGAGGTCGCGATGGCGCCGGCATCCCCCGCCGTGAGGTGGATGCCAGCCGGGTACTGCGAGGCGTCGCCGGTCCAAGTCGCGTCGATCAGCAGCAGGTCGGCGCCGCTCGCGATCTGCACGAGGTCCGGTCCCCCGGCCGAGTCGCCGGAGTAGACGAGGCTCGCGCCCTCGACCTCGATGCGGGTCGACACCGTTGGCACCGGGTGCAGGCTGCGCGCGAAGCGCAGATCCATCGCGCCGATGCGCACCGCGTCGCCGTGACCGACCTGCCGATGCTCGAATACGTCGTCGAAGTCCATCGGGCTGTCGTTGGCCAGCAGCCCCCGCAACAGTTCGTGCACCTCCGCGGCGGCATACAGCGGTATCCGGCGCTCGAAGTCGGGGTCGAATCGCAGGTTGTAATAGCAGCTGATGAGGTCGATGCAGTGGTCGATGTGCCGATGGCTGATCACCACGGCGTCGAGCCCAGAAACGGGCACCAACGTCTGCAGGTTGGCGGTGGCGCCATTGCCGGCGTCGAGGAGCACACGGATGCCCGCCACTTCGACGAGGTAGCCGGAGCAGGCCCGACCGGCACCGGTGTGGGTCCCGGCGGACCCGAGCACCGTCAGCGAGATCCCCACCTCGTGGCCTCCGGGCGCCGGCGCGTTCGTTGGGGGGGAGCCTACTCCCGACCCGGAGCGGCACGTCGATGTCGCGACGATCGCACTGCCAAGCCCCCGCCATCGACCCGCCCCGTGGCCTACCTTGAAGTCGATGAGCTCGCAGGGCGAGGCCTGGAGCAGCGCGATGGAGCAAGCGGACGGCGCCGAGATCCGACTGCGGGAGGTCCCCGCCTTCAGCCGCCTGGACGATGAGGTAATCGCCGAGTTGGCAGCGGCGAGCCAGCTTCGGACGGTGGCCGCGGGCGAGATCCTCGTCGAAGCCGGCGACCCCGCCGACGAGCTCTACGTGGTGCTCGACGGTCGCTTCGAGGTGCTACCCGGGCAGGAGGTGAGCGACCCGGCAGCGGCCCCGTCGGAGGGCTACGCACGCCTCGGACCTGGCAGCGTCGTTGGGGAGATCGCCGTGCTCAGCGGCGGGACCCGCTCGGCCACCCTGCGCGCGCTCACCGACGCCGAGGTGGCGGTTATCGAGGGCACGCGCTTCCTCGACCTGCTCGACGCCCAGCCCACACTCGGGCTCGAGCTCGCGCGGACCGCCAGCCACCGTCTGCTGGAGACGCGGCTGCGGCGTCATCTCAGCGAACTCTTCCCAGGTCTGAGTTCGACCGGCATCAGACAGGCGATCGCTCGCGTCGCGTTCGTGACCCTGAACCCGGGGCAGGTGCTGTTCCAGGAGGATGACCCGGCTGAGGAAGCCTATGTCGTCGTCACCGGCCGGGTACGTCTGCTGCGCTCCGAGCCGGATGGGACGATCAGGAAGCCCATCGCCGAGGTCGGCGCCGGCGAGTTGATCGGTGAGCGGGCGCTGCTCGAGGACCAGCGCCGCTCGGCCTCGGTCGTGGCCGCCCGGCGCACTCAACTCGCGCGCCTACCGCGGGCCAGCTTCGAGTCGCTCATGCTCGAGCATCCTCAGGCGATGCTGTCGGTGACCCGACGCCTGGTCAAGCGACAAGGTGACGCACGCGCCGACTTCGACCGCTCGCTGAGCGGCCGATCGTCGATCGCGTTGGTCCCGGTCCACCCCAGCCTCGACGTGGTCGGGCTGGCCGCGGCGATCGAGGCGCAGGTACGCCGCCACAGCGGCGTGTGCCACGTCGACGCTGCCCAGGCCGACGCCGGCTCCGGGTTGCCCGGCGCCGCCCGAGCCGACCGCCACGGGCACGCGGAGCTACGCATGGAGCGCTACCTCGACGAGTTGGAGGCGGCCAATGACCTCGTACTGCTCGTTGCCGATCATGAGCCCAGCGAGTGGAGCCGACGCTGCATCGACCGTGCCGACCACCTCGTCCTGGTCGCCGATGCAACCCGGGATCCCGCGATCACCGACGAGGAGCGCCTGCTGACCCCGACCCGGCACGTGCCCCATCAACGGGTCACCCTGCTACTCGTGCATCCCCGGGACACCGAGCGGCCCGAGGGCACGGCCGCCTGGATCGACGCGCGGGACCTCGATGACCACGTCCACCTGCGCGACGCCTCCGGTCCCGACGTCGCACGGTTGTCACGCATGCTCAGCGGTCGGTCGGTGTGGCTGACGCTCGGCGGTGGCGGCGCGAAGGGGTTCGCGCACCTCGGTCTGATTCGTGCCATGCGCGAGGTGGGGCTGCCGATCGACGGGGTGGCCACTGCCAGCGTCGGTGCGGCGCTCGGGGCGCTGGTGGCGATGGAGACGCCGGAGGATGACCTCGTGGCGCTGACCGAGGACTTGTTCCACCGACTGCTCGACTACAACGTTCCGGTCAGTGGGCTGATCGCCGGACGCCGCATCGCGCGATCGATCGAACGCGGGACCGACGGTCGTGACCTCGAGGATCTGTGGATCCCGTACCGGTGCGTATCGACCAACCTGACCCGCTCGACCACGGTCGTGCACCGCCGCGGCGAACTGGCGCGAGCGATGTACGCCAGCCTTGCCATCCCCGGCGTGTTGCCGGCCGTGGCCTACGGTGAGGATCTCCACGTCGACGGTGGCGTGATGAACAACCTGCCGGTGGACGTCGCCCGCCGGGAGGCCCCCAACGGGACGGTCATCGCCTCCGACGTCGCGCCGACTCTCGGGCCAAGGGCCAAGGGGGACCACGGGTTGTACGTGCAGGGCGGCCGGGTGCTGCTGCGCCGCTACACCCCGGGCCTGAAGGCACCACGCGTGCCGCGGCTCATGCCCACCTTGATGCGTTCACTGCTCGTCGCAGCGGCGCAGTCGCGCGACCGTGTCGTGGGCCAAGGGCTCGCCGACCTCCACGTGCAGTTCGAGCTCAAGGGCGTGGCCCTGCTGGACTTCGACGTCGTCGCACCGGTCGCCGAGCGCGGCTACACCGAGTCGATCGACCTGCTGCGCGCGTTCACCCAGCGGGGCGACGCCCCGACGGCCCCGCGTGACGACGCTGCGCCCGAGGTCCGCGAGCGCAGGGTGGCTGAACCCCTCGAGGCCGGCCACGAATAGGGTCTTGTGACCCGGGGTCGGCAGGCCTAAAGTCACTGTCCGAGGTGAGGCTGGCGCATAGCGAGCGCGGCAGTGGACCGGGGCGTTGGCCGGCCGGGGGTCTGCTCGCACACAGCCCCACGGAACGGAGTCCTCTCATGGCCCGGAGCACCTGTAGCAGGGCGGACCTCACAGCCGCGGGCCGCGCGCCCCTCGCCGCACTCCTCGCCTTCACGCTCGCACTGAGCGTGCTGCTGCCGGGCGCGGCCGCGCAGGCTGGGGCCATGGACGGCGAGCCGCCCATCACCATCGACCTCAGGGCGGACTTCGGAGCGCAACCCGTCGACGCGATCCTCACCGAGCGCGACGACGACAATGGCGGTCCGGCCTACTCCGTCTGGGCCGACGCCGACGGCGACAAGCCGGTGACGGTCGAGTGGTCCGACAACACCACCGAAGGGGGCTACCAAGAGGTGGTCGACATCGCACTGAAGGCGCTCCGCGATAGGGCGGCTCACGCGCTCAAGTGCGAACTCGCAGCGGACGACGCCGACGACGGCGACGAGCTTTCCACGGACGGCAATAGCGAGTGCACCCTCGAACCCGACGAGGCCGTCGATGCTGCTATCCACAAGGCTGTCGAGGTTGCCATCGCGGAGGATGAGGTCGCGAGCCAGTTGGGCGAGGCCATTGCCCGGGAGATCGACACGGCGTTGGCCGACAAAGGCGAAGCGCTCACCGCGGTGGACCTCCTACAGGACCGGGCCCTGGAAACGCACTTTGAGGCGTCGACCGACGTTTCGGAACCACCCGAAGGCGAAGATTCCTCCAAGAAGCTCACCACGAGTTTTGTAGACCTAAGCATTGTGGATTCGGAGACTCGGCGGCGGGTGCAACTCGAGTTCAGCCTCGAACTCGAAGAGCCCATTTGGGTGCAACCGGAATGGGCGTTCACGGTCAAGTATGCGCCTCCGCCAGATGCGTCAGAGACCTCGGCGACGGCCATCCTCGACCAGGAGTACAAGCAATCCGACAAGACGGCAGTTGACGTAGAACTCAAAGCCAAGGATTTTCTGCCTCCGCTGGAGTTGAAGACGGACGAGGCTAACCCTGCGACCTCTGACACGTTCCGCCTCTGGGAGCAGGCCGAGATCTGTGAGCCGGGGGAGGAGTGCAGGGCGGAGATCTCGGGACCGGTCGGAGCCGCGACGGAAGGTCAGGGCGGGCCGCAGGCCTCGAGAGGACCGGTTGAGGACGACGGCCAAGAGGTGCGCGTGGTGGCCAGCAGCCAGTCCAACGATGGAACTTTGCTGCTGGGGTGGCTCGGTGACCGCGAGACGCCCGGTGGCAAGGTGAATCAGTGCAACGGCATCGACTACCAGGGCCTGCCCGGCACGATCCTGTTTGATTTCGCCGCTGGGACCAATGGCTTCGACGGTGAGAAACTCGTGACCGTGCAGGTTCCCCGTAGCATCGTCCAGGAAGACACGAACAACGGACGCGCCCAGTACGATGTGTGCTTCCTCGACGAGGACGGTCTGGAGGAGCGGGACGAAGCCTCTGACGACCCCGGCCCCTCGACGCAGTCGGGCGACGACAACGACGCCGACGCCACCGGCCCCTTCCTGCTGCCGACCTGCGGCAGACCCACCGAGGACGGTCGGGCCGAGCCCCCCTGTGTCGAGTCGCGCACCGCGATCCGGTCTGTCGGGAACCTGCCACCGGACTGGCGCTCGTCGCTCCGGGGCGGACTCGAGGTTGTGATCCGCCTTCCTGCGGAAGACCCGATGTTCCGCTGACCCACGAGGGCCGCGAGGCCCTCGACCTACCCGACGGGCCCGCCGTTGGACGGTCGGGCTGTCAGACGGGCAGCCGGCCCGCGGCGTCCCACGGGACCTGACGGACACCCAGCCGCGTGAGCGTCGCGTCAACGGGGGCGCGCAACCTCACCGCGTCTGCCTCCCGCCCCTCACGCAACGCCACGTCGGCCTGGGCCGCCTGTGTGAGCGCCTGCTCGAAGTCGGCGTCACGGGCCCTCGCCACCTCTTCGCTGGTGGCCAGCGCGTCGCGGGCCGCGGCGAGGTCCCCGCGTCGCACCTGCACCGCAGCGCGGATCCGGTGCAGCAGCGGCACTGCCGCGGCGACCGCCCCGTCGGCGGCCGCTTCACTCAGCAGCCGGTCGGCCGCGGCCAGGGAGTCGTCGCTGCTGCCCGCAAGCAGCGCCACCTCAGCGAGGCGAGCCTCGGCTTCGAACGCGCTGGCCGACGCGCCGACCTCGCGGTGCAGCGCCAGGGCAGAGGTCAGCCGCTCCCAGGCAAGGTCATGGCGCCCGGCGTGGGCCGCGACGCGACCGAGATTCATCCGCACGTAGGCGACGCCGGCGGTGTAGCCGGTGCCCCGGAAGGTTCGCTCCGCCTCGGCCAGCAGCGCCTCCGCCTCGTCGAGTCGGCCCTGATCGGCGAGGATCTCCGCGAGGTTGTTGCGGGTGAACGCCGCGCCGACGACGTCTCCGGTGCGCTCGTCGAGCTCCTGCGCCAGCCGGTAGCGCTCCGCCGCCTCCTCCCAGCGTCCCGCCCAGTAGGCGAAGCCGCCGAGGTTGTTGAGCACGCTGGCCTGGTTGGGCAGGTCCCCGAGCTCGGTGAACAGCGCCAGCGACCGCTCCGAATGGACGGCCAGGTCGAACTCACCCCGTTCGGCATGGATCCAGTCCAGCAGTCGCAGCGCGTGGGCCAACGGCGCAGTGGCGTCGGCCGCCTCGGCCTGGGCGATCGCCTTCCGGCAGGCGGCCAGTGCCTCGGCGTGACGACCCTGCTCCTGACGGAAGTGCCCATGCCAGGCGAGCAGCTCGGCCCGCTGGGACGCTGCGCGCTGCCCCGACACGCCGTCGAGCCGCCCCAGTGCCCGGGATATCGCCGCGAGCGCCTGCGAGAACCGCTGCCCCCCGGCCTGGGCCCTGGCTTGCTTGAGCGACAGGCGCGCAATGGCGACCTCGTCCCGACAGTGCCGACGTGCTGCGCGGTAGGCCGAGGTCGCGGCGCCGGTGTCGCCGAGGCGGCGCTGCACGTCACCGAGCAGCTCCGCGACCTCGGCGCGCTCGAGAGCGCCGACCGTGCGCAGGTAGCGGCCGGCCCGCAGTGCGCGGGTGAGGAACTGCGCGGCGTCCACGTTGGCGTAGGCGTCGGCGGCCGCCCGACCGGCAGCCACCGACGCCTGCCACGCGGTTGCCCACCGCCCCGCGAGGAAGGCGTGGACCGACAGCAGGCTCACATCGCCCGCTCGCTCGAGTAGGTCAGCCGCCCGGGCGTGCAGCCGCTGTCGTTGACGGAAGGGCAGCCCGTCGTAGGCGACGTCGCGCAGCAGGTTATGGCGGAAGCGCACCTCGTCGCCGTCCCGGTCGACGAAGTCGGCGACATCCTGCAGCGTGGCGGTGAGGCCACCGTCGTCGACCTCGAGCACCTCGGCCGCCAGCGCCGCGTCGAAGCCGGCGCCCAGCACCGACAGCTGCCGCAGGGCCCGTCGCCGTGGCGAGGGCAGCCGGTCGATGCGGCTGCCGATCAGCGACTCGACGCTGTCGGGTAGCGTCCCGGCCCCGCCTTCCTGCCGGGCGGCGGCGATGAGCTCACCGAGGAACAGCGGGTTGCCGCCGCTGCGCTCGGTGAGCTGCTCGAGGATCGCCGGCGGCAGCGGCGCCTCGTCGACGGCGCCCTGGCCCAGCGCGACCGTCGCGGAGGCCGGCAACGGGCCGATCGGCAGGATCTGTGCGTGGTCGGCGCGGCTGACGGTGTCGTCCAGCTCCCGTCTGGTGGTGAGCACCAGCCAGGGACGGTCGGTGACCTCAGCGACGAGGTCGGCCAGCAGGTCACGTGACGCCTGGTCGGTCCACTGCAGGTCCTCCACGACCACGAGGGTCGGCGACCCCCACCGGTGGGCGAGCAGCGTCGCCACCGCCGCGTGCAGCCGCGGACGACGGTAGCGGGCAGCCAGCGCGGCGGTCGCATCGGTGTCGGGCAGCCAGACGCCCGCCGCCTGGGCGAGCAGCGGGCGCCACGGCGCGAGGTCGGGCAGCTGCTCGGCGACCACGGCACGGAGCCGACGGCGCACCTCATCGTCGTCGGCGCCCGGCGCGAGACCGAGCGCGTCGAGCACGAGCGGCCGGGTCGCGGCGTAAGGGGTCGCAGCCCGGTACAGCTCGCCCGCGGCACGCACCACGCGCACCCCGTCAGCACGCGCCATGACCTCACTGACGAGCCGCGACTTGCCGATCCCGGCCTCACCGACGAGCTCGACGACGCGACCCCGACCCCGGCACGCCTCAGCGAGGGCCGCCGCGAGGACCGCGAGCTCCTCGTCCCGGCCAAGCAGCGGCAACTCGTCGGACGACGCGGTGGCCTCGACGTCGGCGGCGGGCCCGAGCAGCAGTGGCGTCACCGGCTCCCCCCGGCCCCGCACGGTGATCTGCGGCAGCTCGGTGACCTCAAAGGGGGTGCGCGAGGCCTCCAGCAGCTCCCTCGTGACGATCGGGCTGCCCGACGTCGCCGTCGCGTGCAGCCGAGCGGCGAGGTTCACCGCGTCGCCCATGACCGTGTAGGTCCGTCGGGACGGCGGCCCGACGTCGCCGGCGAACACCGCCCCGATGGTCGCGCCCAGCCGCAGCGGCAGTGGCGGGGGAGCCTCGACCAACTCGCGCAGCGCGAGCAGCAGCCGCGCGGCATCGTCACCGGTCCCGGTCGGGGCACCGGCGACGAGGATCAGCTTGGCCGCGCCCTCGTCGACGTCGGCGCCGAGGAAGACCACCCCGTGGGTGGCGGCGGCGGACTGCACGGCCCGCACAGTCGCGTCCAACGCGGACCAGGTCCCCTCGAGATCGGCCACGACGTCGCCGCCGAGCCCACGCACGCCCACGAAGGCGACCGCGACGAGCCGGTGCTCGGGGTCACTGCCCTGTCGGAGGTGGTCACGCAGGCCCTCGGGCACGAACGGCAGGACGAGCGACGCCGGCGCCGGACCGCTTGGGGCGTCCGGCAGGTCGCCACCGTCCGCGGCGCCAAGCAGCAGCCGACCCGAGCCCCGCACCGCGCCGAGCTGCGCGTCCGGCAGCGCCACGGACGTGGCCTCGTCGACCACCACCTCGCCCGGCGCAGCGGCCGCCTCGAGCCCCACCACTTCGGACGCTGCCGGACCGCATACGAGCAGCTGACGGTGACGGTCGCCCACCAGCAGCAGATGGGTGGGTCCGGTTCGCACGCCCACGGTCATCGACAGCCGGACCCGTCCACCGGGGGCGTCGACCGGGTCGAGCCCGAGCAGGGAGTCGCGCATGCGCAACGAGGCCCGAGCTCCCCTTGCCGCATGGTCGCGGCCTTCGAACAGCAGCAGCAGCGCATCCCCGCCGAAGGACAGCAACCGGCCGCCGCTCGCGGCGGCGTCGTCGAGCAGGACCGAGAAGCAGGCATCGATCGTGTCGGTGAGCAGCTCCGCGCCGATCCGGCCCCGCCGGGCGAGGCGCTCGGAGAGGGCCGTGAAGCCGGACACGTCGGCGTGGACCAGGGTGGCCTCGCGGACGTCGTAGCGACGCTCAGCATGATGCCGTGCCCACGACTGCAGCAGTCGAGGAACGTAGGGGGTGAGGTCACGGTCGGGTTCGTTCAGCCTGCGTTCCTCTCGCATCAGGCGCACGCTCAGGCTGCGCCCGGAAGCGGGAATGCTCCCGCTCCCAGCCCCCTGGCGGGTCGGCCGCTTCACGCCGACCCAGGCCTCCTGCCAGCCGGTGGTGATCGGCGGGCTCTCCACCCGGCGGGCTCTCTCCACCCCACGGGGAGTTCCCCATTGCTGAGAGCCCGTCATCGAGCCTGCGGGAGCCGTTTGCCGACGGCGATGCTACGGGACGGCGGCCGGTGGTGGAAGCCGCGTGCGGTTGTGGCGCGCCCGCGTTGCGCTCGTGTCAGTCGAAGCCGGCCGCTCGCAGCTCGGCGATCGGGTCCTCGAGGGCGAGGATCGCCCGGGCGTCCTCGCAGCCGCGGGTGGGCTCGGCGAGCAGCTCGTCGCAGACCGCGGCCTCGAGCGCGCGGGCGTCGACGACGGCGCGGGCGTCGAGGCGGTCGGCGGTGACCAGCCGCGCCTCGTAGGCCAGCAGCGGCGCGAGCTCGGCGGCGGGGCGCTCGGCGAGGCGGGCGTTGAGCATGACGACGGCGTCGTCGCTCGCGACCTCGACGCCGCTGGCGGCGAAGCCCGCGAAGCGCACCGTCGTGCGGCCGGTCTCGGCGAGGTCGGCGAGCGCGACGGTGGCGACGTCGAGGTCGCAGAGCGCGTCGAGGGCCCCGCCGAGCGTCTCGCGGTCGGCCTCGGCGCCGGCGAGGGCGAAGCGGGAGGCCTCCTGGCAGGCGCCGTCGTGGGCGACCGGCTCACGCTCGCCGGCGGTGATCTCCCCGACGTCGGCCGAGACCGCGCCGGTCGGAGGGGGCCGGCGCTCGGCCGGCGCGACCTCCCCGCGCCCGAGGCCGAAGAACGCGACGACGAAGAGGACGAGGGCGACCGGCACGCTGGCGAGGAGGGTGAGGACGAACCAGCGCGGCAGGAGTGGGTCGTCGAGCTCGTCGACGGGCAGGCCCTCGTAGGGGTCGCGCGGCCCACCGTCGCGGCGGGAGCGCCGGGGGCGACGGCCTCGGAGCGCGGCCACGCCGCGCTCAGGCCTCCTCGGCGAGCCGCCAGGTGTAGCGCTCGATGACGGGGTTGGCGAGCAGCTCGTGGGCGATGCCCTCGACGGTGGCGGCGACGTCGACGCCCTCGCCGACGTCGAGCTCGATGTGCTTGCCGATGCGCACGCCGCTGATGGCCTCGTAGCCGAGCTGGGGCAGGGCGCGCTCGACGGCCTGGCCCTGCGGATCGAGGATCTCGTCCTTGAGCATGACGTCGATGTGGACGCGGGGCATCGGCTACTCCTCGGCGAGGCGGCGGCCGGACAGCCGCTCGTAGGCGGTGACGTAGCGCTCGCGGGTGGCGGCGACGACGTCGGGCGGCAGGCTCGGCGCCGGCGGGGTGCGGTCCCAGCCCTGGGCGTCGAGCCACTCGCGCACGTACTGCTTGTCGTAGGAGGGCTGGGGGGCGCCGGGGACGTAGCGGTCGGCGGGCCAGAAGCGCGAGGAGTCCGGCGTGACGACCTCGTCGATGAGGGTGAGCTCGCCGTCGACGAGGCCGAACTCGAGCTTGGTGTCGGCGAGCAGCACCCCGTGGCGCGCGCAGTGCGCCGCGGCGCGCTCGTAGATCGCGAGTGAGAGGGCCTCGAGGCGCTCGGCGAGGTCGGGGCCGACGAGGTCGGCGAAGCGCGCGAGGTCGATGTTCTCGTCGTGGCCCTCGCTGGCCTTCGTCGCCGGGGTGAAGACCGGCGCGGGCAGCTCGTCGGCCTCGACGAGGCCGCCCGGCAACGCGATCCCGCCGATCGCGCCGGTCTCGCGGTACTCCCGCCAGCCGCCGCCGGCGAGGTAGCCGCGCACGACGCACTCGACGGGCAGCGGCTGGGCGCGCCGGCACAGCATCGCCCGCCCGGCCAGCTCCTCGGCGTGGGGCGCGAGCTCGGGCGGGAAGGCCGCGACGTCGGTGGTGATGCGGTGGTGGGCGACGAGGTCGTCGACCTCGTCGAGCCAGAAGTCGGTGAGCCCGGTCAGGACCCGGCCCTTGTCGGGGATCGGCGTCGGCAGGACGACGTCGTAGGCGCTGATGCGGTCGGTCGCGACGAGCAGGAGGTCGGCGCCGATGGCGTAGAGCTCGCGGACCTTGCCGCTGCCGAGGCGCTCGAGGCCTTCGAGGGTCACCATGGGCTCGACCTTACCGCCGAGCGAGGCGCCGACGCGAGCGCGGCACCGGGCGTCGGGCGGGCGCGGCGCCGGGCGTCGGGCGGGCGCGAGGAGGAGAGCGGTCACGATGGGCGAACGCAGGGTCCGGGTGCTCGTGAGCGGCCGTGTGCAGGGCGTCTTCTACCGCGC